>ENA-UOYA01001433-UOYA01001433.1-activated-sludge-metagenome-genome-assembly--contig:-NODE-1433-length-25421-cov-17.726681_pt1 | contig 25421 bp, 20 predicted proteins | sample MGYA00238163_ERZ764804 | MGnify/ENA primary metagenome ERZ764804 (study PRJEB28919, sample SAMN05720223) | activated sludge metagenome | isolation source: Anaerobic digester | place: Hong Kong... | reverse complement strand
CGTCGCTTGAAAGCATTTTCTCTATCCCTCTAGTTGATTTTTATCACATCTCCTTTTATACATCACTTCTATATTTATTATATTCAATTCAATTCAATTTAATTTAATTTAATTCTATTCTATTCTATTTCAATTGCATTAAATTATGCCAGCTATTCGCAATTATAGTTAATAAACTATTTTCAATTATGCTCAATAAAAAGTTAAAAATTAATATAAAAAACATATTTATCGCTTAGAAAACTGAAAACAAAAGTCAAAAGTTTTAGAAAAAAACAATTTTTTTTGTTAATTACCCATACTTTTTGTTAAGAGCCTTAAAAAACAAGCTTAAAATGGAAGTACCCGTATTAATAAGTGGCAAAATTAAAAAGTCAATAAACCAGTTAACTTAAAGTTGTAGTTGAATTGTAATAATAACTGCTTAAAAGCAGTATCTACCAGAGGTTGACAACATCTTCGGCAAAACCGATTTTGTCTTTAATCTCAACTCTTTTTCCATCATCCAATATTGCATAACCATTAAAAGAACCAAAAAGTTGATTTTGAATGGATTTAATAAAAACGACATCTGTCTTACTCTTTCGATTTAATTGGGGTAAAAAATCAATATTAAGTCTATCCTGATTATCAACGATTTTCCAGGGTTTCATATAATCGGATTTATCAATTATGAATTTTACATCATCCAGTTTACTTATTTTACCATCATAGAAAAGAGCATTTTCCGTTGCACTTGTTCTGTCACTAAAGCCATACCCAAGATTCCAGCCAAATAGATGATCATCAATTTTGGTGGACAGGCTACTCCAGTACCACCTATTTTTATAAGTCCAGACTCCTCGACCCCAATCAAGAACACCAAAGTCTTCACTTTTTTCAAAGTAAAATCTATTTTTTCCTGATCCTGCTTCGATCGACATGTTAAATTTAATATTATTTTCTTTTGATTCTCTTCCTTCGGTTCTACCTCTGGGCAACTCATCTTCCCCTAAAATAAAGTATCCATCTGCAGAAAGGCAGTTCACCTTCTGGTTGTAGTAAAATGCTCTGGGATTTTCTTTCCATGGTGTTGCTATGACAATCCTATCGCTCCCAGCTTTTTCATAAAGCGTGATTTCACCTTTAATGCCGATATTACCATCGTAATCTTTGATAAAAGGAGAACTAAAGTAAATAGTTCTCTTTTCTTTATCAGTTTCAAACTTTAATGAAAGCTTTTTTCCTTTAAAAGAGACAACTCCGTCGTCAGATTCGGAAAGTTTAAGCCTTCCAGATGGAAAGAAAATCATTTCATCTATTTGATGATAGTATCTATGATTAAAATCAAGATAGCAGATAGCTATTAAGCCAGTATAACTGAGATTACTTATTGTAAAAGTTAAGCCATACCCTTTTTTTTCTGATAGTACAGCATAGTAGTCCCACTCTTTTATTCTCCACACTGGTGCCTTTATTTTTTCTCTTTTATAATCCCACAAAGGAAAACTAGCCCAGCCAGGTTCTGTAATATGTCCTTTCTCGTCAAGCAAAGGTAGTTTTTTTGTAATCCTGTTCTGCATAGCTTCTCCTTATGCTATTTTATCTTTTGATCTGAAAAAAAAGGTTTTAAGTATTCTTTAACTGAACGATTCATCTCAAGTGAGAAATCTGAAAGATATTTTCTTTTGCAGATAGAGTTCAAATAGATATCATAATCGAAATCATCCTTATCAGAAAGTTTAGAAAACATCTCCCTGGTTTGCTCCTCATTTAGTTCATGATAATTATTTTTCTGTACAACAAAATCAAGGTCAAATCTTTTCGGTTTTTTGCGTTCTATCTGTCCTCTGGTGGGATAACCAAAAACAACAAGTGTTATAGGAACAACATAATCTTTTAAAGTAAGTAACGAAGTAACCTCTTCACAGTTCTCAAGTATATCTCCAATATAGCAAGAACCTATCCCAAGAGACTGTGCAGCTATAACGGCATTCTCTGCTGCAATAAGAGCATCACAACAAGCCAGCAAAAGATCACCCGGTCCTGGATCTCTCATCTCTGCTTTAGCATATCGATAAGCATTCCACCATTTCCGACAATCTGCAAGGAAAAGAAGAACCATCTTTGCTTCGGCTATAAAAGGCTGATTATCACAAAGAACTGCTAGTTTATTTTTTATCGCTTGATCCTCAATATCAAGTATCGTATAAAGAACCTGATTTCCTGCTGTAGGAGCCTGAAGCGCAGATTCTAAAATAAGCTTTTTTTCCTCTGCTGATATATCGTTATCAGTGTATTGGCGAACAGATTTTCGCTCAAAAAGGGTTTCTATAACCTTATTCATAGAATCTCCAGATTTATTTTTCGATCATCTTTTATTTCTTTAGACTTATTTTTTTCAATTTATATGAATCTTAAATTTTTATAAAACAAATCCTAGCTTGTTTTTATTGTCAAAAAAGTACTCTTTTGCTTAGTATAATGTTTTTTAAATTTCTAACAATAAAATAAAGCTTCTATCATTAAAAAATGAAAGTACTAAAAAGCAAATTTGTTATCAAATAAAAGAAAAAGCAGTGATCTCTGACTTACGCAAAAAAGGTCATCATCGTATTAAAAGAGAAAACAATGAAAATGAATGCTTAACTTAAAGTTTTTTACAGATTTACCCGAATTTTTTTAGTAAAGAAATAGGAAAATATTATCAAACTTAATAAAAACTCAGAAAATCTTGCCTTTTGCTTTATGATAAGGCCATATGATCAGTTAAGTGTTCTCTTAGCCGTAGAAAGCTTAAAAAAATTTGGTGGAGAGCTTTCAAAATGCAAAGTTTTATGCCTTAAATCAGATGAACAAAAAGATTATTCGACTACAATCTTGAAGAAATTTGATAGATTAGAAGTTGAAATTTTATTCGTTCACATTGAAAAAATGACTGAAGATTATCCATTTTCAGATAAAATATTTGCAGGAGCAAGAGCAGAAGAATATTTAGAAAACAAAGTTGAAAGCTTTGTCTGGCTTGATTCAGATACAATGTTTATTCATGAACCTTCGGCTTTTCATATAGATGACAGGTTTTCTTTAGCTTATAAACCGGTGCATGGTAAAAATATAGGAATAGAATATAAAACATTATTGGATCCTTTCTGGGAAAAAATATATAACATCTGTGATGTTAATTATGATAAAATCTTTTCAGTCATCTCGATGATGGATAGAAAATCTATCAATTTCTATATAAATGCCGGGTGTTTCGTATCAAAAACAAAAAATAAAATTTTCAATAACTGGTTATACTATTTTAATAAAGCCTTAAAAGATCAGGAGATCCTATCCATAATTGAGTCTGATAAGTTAAAAAAATTATTTTTTCACCAGGCCATACTCTCAGCTGTTATTTTAAATAAGTACAGTAAGGATTCACTATTGGAACTTCCATTTAATTACAATTATCCTTTACACATGCATATATCCAGCATTGAAAGCTTTAAACCTCTTAAATTACAGGAACTTGTGACTGTGAGGTACGATGATTGGGAATTTTGGCCACGAAGTTTTGATCTTAAAAACATTATACAGATAGATGAACCGCATTTTAGCTGGCTAAAAGAGTTTTTAAGGATAAATGATGAATTTTAATTTAGAAAATGCAAAAATTAAAGCTAAAAAGAGACCAATAAATCTAGCAAACATTGGCTTTTCACATTTATTTTTTTGCAATATGGGTATTTATAAGTTACCTGATAGAATCAGGGGTTATTAAAATATCTTTAAAACCAGGTTAATAGGAAAAAAGATAAGAGTTAATTTTAGAGATCTCCTGTAACTTATTTATTTATATACTCCTTTAAAGCTTCATAGATAAGACTGAAAAGCTCTTTTCTTGAAAATTTCTCTCCTCTAAACGGAATCGAATTCTTCAAATCATTATATTTCGTTAAATCTTCTCCATATGTGTTTATCTTAGCGTTGACAGAAGCAAGAGAAAGAATCGTTGGGGCTATATCTAAAAACGAAACAGCAAACTGATTTTCCCTATGAGGAGTTATCCCCTGTCCATATATAATAAGAGGTACAAACTCGCATACAAGTCCAGAACTTGCTCTGCATATTGCATTCCTATAATATTCATTTTTTCTTATATTTGTTGAATGGTCTCCAAAAACTACAATAAGAGCATCGGGGTATTTTTTCAATATTGCTTCAATACTTTTTCCAAGAGCTTGATCAAGGTAATTTATTGAGTTAAAGTAATTTCTTGTTCTGCTATCTTTAATATTATCAAATCTTTTATTTTGATAATGAATGTTTATGAGATTATAAGGCTCATGACTTGACATAGAGATCAGATAGTACAAAAAAGGCTCTTTCTGCTCATTAAGTTTATTTACAGCAAAAGCAAAGACTTCTTCATCTTCAGCACCCCAAGTATACTGCTTTAAACCCATTTTTTTAATATCATAGTACTCTTGAAATCCTGCTTTCTTAAAGGCTTTATCCCTATCGAAGTAGAAGGCTTGATTCCCATGAAAAATATAAGATTCAAATCCAGCATTATTAAAAAATTTAATAAATGAATTTTTGAATGCTTCCTCCCCAAGTTTCATTGCTGGATACTCATCCAGTGGTTCGACACTGTTAATAATGGCAAACTCAGCATCCGATGTATTCCCTCCCTTGTGGTAGCTGAGGCAAAATGGAAAAAAAAGCGATTTGTCTGCCAGTTCCTTTAAAAATGGAGTGACGAACTCACCATCGTGCTTTGCAAAAATGGCGGTGCTCTCCAAAGCTTCTATTTGAAATATAAATATCTCTTTGTTTTTTATGCTGTCGCCTGGATTTCCAAATGTACATGTAGGACCAAAGTCCAAAAGCTTCGCCCAGTTCAAACCTGGAGGATTTTTTATAAATACAGCAACACTATTTTCTAAAAGACCGTAAAAATAAACAGATTTTACTTCATCTGCAAAATTGTTAGAACTAGCAAGCTTAAAAGGTGAGTCAATAAAAGAAAAAATGAGAAAACAGATAAAAAAAATTGCAAAAAAGGTTAAAATAAAGCCATTGGCTCTTTTTATATTTTTATTGTTAAAAATTTTTGAAAGAGATATCAGGTATTTATTAATACTACTATATTTTGCAAGGAAATATATAAAAAAAGGTAAATCCAATAATGTCCAGAGCATCTCCCACTCCATAGGGATGGAAAAGTGGTTTAAAAGCGAGCTTGTCTCTTTAACGAGGGAGATCACCGAGAGAAGGTGAAGGTATCTGTTAAAGAAAAAATAGTAAGCAATGTTTATAGAAATAAATATGGCCTGGATAAGATAAAAAATAATAATATAAACAGGTTTTTTAAGAATACATAAAAGGACTATAAAAAAGCCGCAGGCAGCTACGGAGCTAAGCAGTTTTAGTAAAAAATATTGAAGTGGGAAAGAGGTTATTACCTGAGTAGATATGGCAACCTTTAAACCATTGAAAAAAATGAATATCAATAGAGGTATTAAAGGTTTTTTAAATTCTTGCTTCATCTTAAATTTTCCTTTTAACTAACTAATAAAAATATAATAAGGTTTTGCATAATTTTAATAAGTCATATATTATTAACACACTCTTGAAAGTTTATCAAGCTTTTGACACCTATAATCTATAAATATTTGTTTCTATACAAGTTATTGAACTATGATCACCTATACATAGCCTGGCTTATATCATCTAAAAGTATTAACTTTGCTGGTTTTAAGTTATAACCACCTTAATATATGTTTAGATATTATAAATACGAATTATTAAAATGCACTAGTACTTGCTTTTTTAAAACCAAGTAGAAAGCATATAAAAATTTATTTTAAAAATTATTTGACATTACTATTTACTAACACTATATTAGTATTAGTTGTGAATAGGAAATAATATTTTAAAAAATAGATTTCGATTGGGTATATTTTATGAATATTATAAATAAAAATACAGATTATGCACTTAGAGCACTTTTAGAGATAAGCAAATCCCCTTCTACCTTTATAACTTCAAGAAAGATTTCAGAGATTCAAGGTATCCCTTTACAGTATATCAGGAACATCCTTCAAGTTCTTGTAAGAGAAGGGATAATCGAATCCAAAGAAGGAGCTACTGGCGGGGTAAGACTTCGAATATCACCCGAAAAAATAAGATTAATAGATATTATAATTATCTTTCAAGGTGAAATAAAAGTCTCAGAGTGCATGTTCAGAAAAAAGATATGTCAAAGACAGTCAATCTGTGAGCTTAGAAAAAGACTTCTTAAGGTTGAACAGAAGTTGATAAACGAATTTGAAGGTATAACTTTAAAATCTTTATTGAACGATATAAATGAAGTTTAGATTGAAAACCAGATTCAAAACTTGCTTGTTTTGTATAGATGTCAGTTTTGAAGAAGCTTGCAATGTAATTAATAAAATATCGGAGGTACTTAGTATGGTTGAAAATGTGTTTAAGCTTAAAAAAAGTTCTCAGAAACTTATTGAAAAGGTAATCATGGATGAAAATATTCACTATATGCATATGGTATTTGGGAAAGATGATAGTTTGCCAACACATTTTACAAACTCAAATGTCTATATGACTGTTTTAAGAGGAAATCTTTCGATTGATTTGAACGAAAAAGGGTTTCATGATTATGAGAGTGGAACAGTTTTAACAATACCTCTTGGAACAAGAATGACTGTTAAGAATAAGTCTGAAGAAGTACTTGAAATAACCGTTGTAAAGGCTCCAGCTCCAAAGGATTAAAGTTTTTCTGTATCAAGTTATCAGACTTTTTGCTTCCCTTCATGGAAAAGATTGAACAAGAATGTTTAAAACTTTAATAATGAAAATGATTAAATTAACTGATTAATTCAAAAGGGTAATATAAGATAATTACTTTTATTGTACAAAATAATGTTTGTCGTATCGGTTAGCAAGTGTAGATAGAACTTATATAATTTTAATAATTAAAGTTTGCCTGCTAGCGAGCATAAAGAGTTTATCCCATATAGATGTATATTATATAACCCAGCTAAATTGAAAATAGTTTTTTAACTTAAGGTAAGGAGGGATTTATGGGTATGTTTTGTTTTCAATGCCAGGAAACTGCTGGTGGAAAAGGTTGCACAGTTAAAGGTGTTTGCGGAAAAGCAGAGGAAGTTGCAAATCTCCAAGATTTATTGATATATGTTTTGAAAGGAATATCCGATGTAGTCGTAAAGGGAAAATTGGATATTAAAACTATAGAAAATATAAATCATGAACTTACCAATAGTCTTTTTATGACCATTACAAATGCCAATTTTGATCCTGAAGCCATAGAAGAAAAGATAAGAAAGATGTTGTCTCTGAGAGATAACCTGCGACAACAGGTCAAAGCTGATAATCTTCACGATGCAGCAACTTTTGAGCTTAAGACAAAGGAAGAGATGATCGAAAAATCCAGATCCGTAGGAGTACTTTCGATTCTACCAGAAGATATACGCTCCCTTAAAGAGATGATAAAGTACGGTCTAAAAGGTATGGCAGCTTATGCTGAACATGCCAGCAATCTTGGAAAGGAAGATATGGAGATCTACAAATTTATCTATGAAGCTCTTGCAGAAAGTCTTGACGAGTCGCTTACTGCTGACGAACTTGTCAAATTAACCTTAAAAACTGGAGAATATGGAGTTAAAGTCATGGCTTTGCTTGATGAAGCAAATACTTCAAGGTATGGGAATCCAAAAATTACAAAGGTAAATTTAGGCGTACGAGGAAATCCTGCCATTTTAATATCTGGACATGACTTAACTGACCTGCATCAGCTTCTGGAGCAAACTAAAGGGACAGGTGTAGATATTTATACGCATGGTGAAATGCTTCCTGCACATTACTATCCTTTCTTTAACAAATATGATAACCTTGTTGGAAATTATGGTAACGCATGGTGGAAGCAGATTGAAGAGTTTGAGCAATTCCATGGACCTATACTTTTTACAACCAACTGTATAGTTCCCCCAAAAAGTGATGAGGTAAAAAGCAGAATATTCACAACTGGCGCTGTTGGTTACCCTGGATGTGAACATATCGAAGCTGATAACAACGGTCATAAAGATTTTTCAAAAATTATAAAACTTGCAAAATCTCTGCCCCCGCCAGCACAGTTGGAATCAGGTAGCATAATTGGTGGGTTTGCCCATAACCAGGTGATAGAACTAGCAGATAAGATAGTTGAAGCTGTCAAATCTGGTGCAATAAAAAAGTTTTTTGTCATGGCCGGTTGTGATGGAAGAATGAAATCGCGAGAGTACTATACAGAATTTGCTAAAAAATTACCAGAAGACACAGTCATCTTAACCGCTGGTTGTGCAAAGTATAGATATAACAAGTTAGATCTGGGAGAAATAAATGGGATACCAAGAGTCCTCGATGCAGGTCAGTGTAATGACTCTTATTCACTTGCCATTATAGCATTAAAGCTGAAAGAAATTTTTGGTCTTGATGATCTGAACAAACTTCCAATAGTTTTCAATATAGCCTGGTATGAGCAAAAGGCTGTTATAGTACTTCTTTCTTTACTCTACCTTGGCGTTAAAAATATACATTTAGGACCTACTTTACCTGGTTTTTTATCGCCTGCAGTTGCTAAAGTTCTTGTTGAGCAGTTTGGAATTGCGACTATCAATACAGTTGACAATGATATTAACTTATTTCTTAACAAATAGCTATGCTATTTCGATTTTGATGAATTTTGAATAGTATCAATTCATTTCATTTAACTTCTATATAATATCCTATAACACCTGAAACCCTGTGTCCCTGCTTTTGGTAGTTAACCTTAGCTGGTTTTTTTCAATTTTCAGAAAGATAAAGTCCACCAGGTATTTTTGTGCCTGGAATATCTACTGTATTTTTATCTCAAGATTAGCTTTACCTTTCTCAATTCTGCAATATGGGTGTGAAAGATTTAAAAAAACCAGGCTTAAAAAGATAGGGTAACCCATTACAAGTTTGATAAAAGTACCTGTATCAGCTGGATTTTCAATATACGATAGCTTTAATAAGATGACTTTTGCACTACAGCTTACCAGTTCGCAAAAAACCTTAAGCTATGGTAGTTAAGATATGGCAAATTAGAAAATCATTGTATTTGCATGGGATAAAAGCAAAAAATAAGTGAAAAAAATTATTTTCGTTTTAGTAAATTCACAGTAAGCAGGATATCTGGTTTATATGACAACTTTGATCTTCTAAGCGATTCCAGCCCAAGGTCATCTTCCCTGTTTATGTATTTATATTTATTTAAAAGAAACATAGCTGTCTTTTTGTTTATCATCTGTGGCGCTCCGGCATAGTCAACATCAAATTTTTCAAAGTGCACAGTCGCCATCTCTTTTGTTTGTCTGCTAAAAATAGAAAAAGCGACAATTTGAGCCTTTACTTTTAAGACTACAAGCCCAAGATCGAGATCCTTTACATACTTACAGATTTTTTCAAGGATATGAAGCTCGATTTGCATCGTTTCATCAACTTCTCCCTTGTTGTTTAACCATTTTTTTGCAAGTTCAACGCAGCTTCTGAAGTTTTCACAATCCATCTTAATTTTTTCAGTTTCAAATGTTTCATTTTCAGGGTAATTTTTTATGAACTGAGAGATCAGGTTCCTCTTTCCGTGCAGATCCCTTCCTGCAAGATTTGCCAATTTGTCAGTTTTATATATATAGTTAGCGCAGCTTCTATCTTCAATAACATCAAAGTAAAAAGACAAATCAGGGTTCGCAGCGATGAAATCGTTTGAACAAAAACAAAAGTTTCCACTTTTATCTGAGTTTTTAAAGATATCTGAAATCTCTTTAAGAAAATCAAGATTATATGGTTCACCGACTGGCATAAAGATCAAGTCTTTTACCGGATTATAAATAACGAGATGATCCTCAAAGGTAAACCACTGATACCTATATATATCCCCATAAAATATGAGATTTGAAAAATTATAGTCACAATGCATGACTGGATATTTTGCATAATACTCATAAAAAGTATTTTTATCATCTATTGAAACATCTTTTAGTTCAATTTTCCGTTCCATTTTACCTCGACTTAACTATTTTTTTATCTAAAATAGGTTTATACAACTGGTATTTTCAAGTATTGTGTATAAACATCTATTAGCCTTTATTTACCTTGTATTCGTAAAATAAAAGGCACAAAGTTTTCCATCTTTTCAAAACCAGCAAGCTCATAAAACTTTTCAGTACCTGGAGCCCCTATTAAACCAATCCAGGATATCCCTCTTTTAAGAAGAAAAGTTTTTATATGTGATAAAATAAAAAGACCTATTCCTTTACCTCTAAATTCTTTTTTTACGGTAACATCCTGTATATAAGCATCACTGACTCCATCAGATAAACATCTTGCCATAGCAACTATTTCATCTTTTTTTAAAACAACAAAGAAAGCATAACTTCCTTTTATAATCTTATCGATAAGGGAAATATCATCCGTTTCATCAAAAAAATCTGCCTGTTGATAAAGATTAAGTATCTGTAATCTTTGAGATCTGTTGACTTTCCTGATCTTTTTAACTGTTAGATCTTCCAAATAATCTCTCCTGTTTTCATTTTGTAATTTATTTTGGAGCATCCAGCTAATGCATACTTCTAAGTCTCCTTGCAATCTTCTTTATATGGCTTAGCTCTATAAACTGAAGAAGAGCGAGAAGACGATTTCCCGGATGAACCTTTATTTTAAGCAAAAGCCAAAAAATAAGTATCTCGTAGAAAACAAAGCAAAAAAATATTTATTTTTAAAGAAAAAATAAGTGTATCGTCAAACAAAAATAGAATAAATGCTGTTAAAGTTATTTTTTTCAAAGAAGTTTACATCAGGGTGCAAAAATATTTAAAAATACAAATAAATATATTTAAAATTTTCCCGCATGCCGGTCAATTTACTTAGATTGTTATCATAATATACAAAAAAATCCATCAAAGAAAAAATCACTAAAATCTTTTTATTTTCAATTTCTCTTTATATGTTAGTCTTCAGCTATGCAGAAATTTTTCCAGGGTTTTTTAAATCTATCATCTACAGTCTATAGAGTCGCTATCGTTCGATTTATCTTATCTATGGGTAACTTCATCTATCCTTTTATGACTCTATTTCTCGTGAAAAAGCTTAATATTTCTCCATCTATTGCTTCTATCTATTTTATAGCAAGCGGATTTGCCTTTGTCCCTGCTTCTATAATCTCAGGGAAGCTGGCTGATTCTATTGGAAGAAGAATAGTTCTTCTTTCATCTTTCTTTGTATATATTCTTATAATTTTCAGTATATTTTTTCTTTATCATTTCAATATTTTGCAGAATACCGTTATAGCTATAATGCTTATAATAGCAAATCTTTTCTTATCCATGACCCAGGTTCCTATCTCAGCTATCATAACAGATGTAACAGATGTTACAAATCGTAATGAAGCTTTTTCCCTGACATATCTTGCTGCAAATGCTGGCTTTGCGTTTGGTCCAATAATCGCTGGTTTTCTCTTCGAAAATTATACCTCAATGATCTTTTTAGGAAATGGCATAGCAAGCCTTATAGGATTCATAATATTCTGTGGCATCAAAGAAACTAAGCCAGAAATTAAAGTTTATCAAGGTGAAAGGCAGATTTCTATTAACAAGAATAGTTTAGAAGAAAATCCCAGTATAGGATATATCAGTGCGATGGAAGCCAGTATTCACCAGGATAACGCTGGCTCTAATGCAAAAAATGAAGCGACAGAATCGCTTGATGATAAAGATAATAAAAGCGATGAAACAGCAAATCAAAATGTAAAAATCACACAAAAAGATAATGTTAAAAGCGAAGATGCTTTAAGCCAAAAAACGACTATTCCTCAAAATTGCAATTATAAAAGTGAAAAGGTTGAAGTAAAAAATCAATCAATTTTCAACTTCATTTTTGGTGACACCATATTTTTACTATTTATAATAGCAACTATTTTCTTTTCATTCGCTTACTCTCAAGCTGGTTTTACACTCCCCATATTTCTTACTGAACTATTTTCTAAAAATGGTGCAAAACTATATGGTGTCCTTCAATCCACAAATGCCTTAACAGTGATATTCTTAACACCACTTGTTTCACTTCTGACAAAAAAGAGATCTTCATTTTTGATGATAGCAGTTTCTGGTTTATTTTATGCCTTTGGTTTTGGACTATACAGCGTTTTAAAGCAATTTGGCTTTTTAATATTTACGACAGTTCTCTGGAGCATAGGTGAAATAATACAGGTTACGCATCAAAATGTCTTTATTGCAAACAGAAGTCCGATACACCTCAGAGGTCAGGTAAACGGAGCATTTCAGATATTAAGTGGTATAGGGTATATACTTGGGCCTATCTTTTCTGGTTTTACTCAGAAAAACTTCCCAATAACTTATGTGTGGGGAACAGTTTTTATAATATGCCTTGCTGGCTCATTTCAACTCGTATTGATATATTTGAAAAATAAAAAAAATCCTATCTAATTTTTTTAATAAAGTCTGCGATTTTTCTATCAGATCTTATTATATGATGTTTAATCCAGGCAAATAAAAAATCAGCAGTTTCACTTGTTACCATAAAATCTTTTGAATCATATCTTTTAAGTAAGCTCTTAACCTCTTTTCTAAATTCATTATGCTGTTTGATATGATTCTCTAAATAAGGGTAATTTAAGCTTTTCATAAATTTTTCTTCTTCTGAAAAGTGATACTCAGAGTAATCCGAAAGCTCTTCCAGGATCTCCTTAATTATCCACTTCCCTTTACCTTTTCCAAGAGAATCGAGAAGATTATCAAAAATTTCAAATAATCTTCTATGATGCGAGTCTATAATAGGCTCACCTATATTAAATGATTCATCAAAATCAAAGTATTTCATCGTTTTCTCATACATTTTATTCAAAAATGCTATAAACAAGCAAAGCAGGCTTTTCACAGTTTCCCTTCGTAAGACTAAGCCATATAAACTGGCAAAGAGTGAGAAGACAATTTGCCAGATGAACTTAAAAAACTAACTTAGGTAATTTTTATATGCCATATCAGTTTTTAATATATGATTTTTAAGCCAGCTACTTAAAAAATCAAGTACATCAACAGATATAAATAGATCATTTTTATTATATCGTTCGTAGAAATCATGCAATTTCTCAACAAAATTGGCATGTGCCTTTTTTTGTTCTTGTAAACCTGGATAATTTACTTTAGCAAGTTTTTCTTCCTCTTTACTAAAATGAAATACAGTATAGTCGTAAAGGTTTTTAAGTATATCCCCTATCATATTTTTACCTTTTCCCTCATGCATGGCATCAAAAAGCTGATTTATATACATGATAAGTTTTTTATGATGATCATCAAACTCAGGATCACCCACAGACATTGAATCATTCCACTCAAAAAAAGCCATATAGCCTCCTATGATTTGATTAGTAACTTCTTTTGCACTTTATTATAAAAAGTAAAAAGAAAGAGAATAGCAAATTTGCATATTATTATTAAATTTTTTAAAGTAATTGTTTTATCAAACATTTATTTTTATAAAGTATTTGTTTTTACCTAGCATTTGTTTTTATAAAGCATCTATTTTCATAAAGCATCTATTTTTATAAAGCATCTATTTTCATAAAGCATCTATTTTCATAAAGCATCTATTTTTATAAAGCATCCATTTTTATAAAGCATCTATTTTCATAAAGTATTAGAGATTTATGAGTAAATATAGTACTAAATTCATTATATTTTAACAATCCAGCTTTGCAATATTATAAAAAATCTTTAAATACAACCAAACTTATCTTCTTTGAAAAAATAAAGAATATTCTTTCTCTATCATTTTTGCTAAACATAATAGGTATTAAAAAAGCGCTTAAATAGTTTAACATAACTTTAACTAAGAATTCGCCAGCATGTTATAAAAAGCGAGAACTATCGAAGAATCCTCTGGTTGATAAAATAGATATGAAATTGGTGATCCATTTTCGTTAAAAACAATACTGCCAACAAGAAAAGTTTGATCAACCTTAGTCATGTCAAATAGACAGATATATAAGATATCTCTAACTTGAAATTCAACTAAATTATCAAATACATGATTGATAGAAACTTCATCATCAAACTTGAAGGAACCAATTTTAAAGATTGAACCAGGGTTACTCAAATTGAGAGAGCACAGAAAAATAGTTTCAGTATCGTTTGCATCAATGTTACCAATAAATGTAAATGTATTATCGGTAAGACACCAGCATCTCCCAATCCCAACAGACATCAGGGTTTTTTGCTTTATCCAGTAGGTGACCAATGGATCTTTCTGGTTTGTACTATACAGGTTTATTATATAATTATATTTATATTTATCCTGCATTGTAAGGTAATATAGCTGAAATTTTCCTTCTTTATCTTTGATATTTTTTAAAAGAAAAACATTTACACCTTTTTGAAATGATCTTATGAATTCATTTGCCTTATACAACTTATTTTCTGAGACATGATAAACATTGTTTCCATCGAAATAAACTTGTGCAACAGATTTAAATGGACCATATTTGAAATTATAACCATGAAGAAATATCTGATTTTTATTGCTATCACAGATGCAATAACTTTTTTCATCAAAAATTTTCAAATATTTAATATATGAAAAAGTTCCTAAAAGCTTATCTCCAATATATACATTTTCCTTTTTATCACTGAGCTGTTCAACATATAAAAGTCTTCCATCGCTTGAAAAACCCTGAAGATAAAATTTTTTAGCTTCTTTTAAGATTTTACCGTTACAGAGTAATATTGCCTTATCATTTTCATTTATGATCATATAGATATTTTTATTTTTTTGATCAACCATAACTTGAACATTATCAAAGCTTTTTCCAAAGTAACCAGTCTCAGTGTAGATCTCTTTTATTAAAATATTTTCCTCGTTTGTCACATAAAATAGATATTTATCTAGTTCATAAACGGTGTATAATGCGCTTATAAGCATCGAAGTGCTTAATATAAGTTGATCATTTTTATATACTGAAAAACCTTTATCCGTTTTTACCTTATAAAGCAAACTTTTCCCATTTTCGAAAAATTTTATATCCTGTATTTCAAGAAATGGACCGAACCTGTTTTTTTCGGTGCATATATAGTAATTATTTTCAATCCTGGTAATAACCAGATAATTTGTTGAAGATTGGTCCGCTAAAATCTGGCATACAACTTCATTTTTGCTGGTATTCAGATGCCCTATAACCTTTTCCCCAGCATAAATGATCGATGTTTCAAAAAATAATATGAATGCTAGCAGTAAAAGACAAAGGAATACTGAACTTTTTTTCATATTAGACCCCTGAAAAAATAACTTTAATCTATTTTATTATAAGTATCTGGTTATTGCAAAATAATTTTTAGTAAAACCTTTATAAATTTAATTTGCAAGAAAAATAAGGATTACATGCCTGCAAAAGGAAGAGAAATAAAGTTTGATAAAGAAGAGAATGTATTTGATGAAGATATTGCTATAGAATAAAATTGGATTGAAATAGCAAATAAAGAGATAATATCTTCAATCTTGAAAAAAATAGTTGCAAAAAAGGTGAAATAGGTTATAAATTTTTATTTTACTTATAAACTTCTAAAGTGGATAATCGCAATAAATATAAGAAAATACAAGATAGAATTATTATAATATTTTTATGCAAAAACAATTAAAATTAATTGAAAAAATTCTACAACTTCACCTTTTTTGCACAAAAGTTGGATCTTTAAATAAAAAATTAAAAATTAGAGATAAATTTATTTTTTTAATGCAATTTATTTTATTGAGTTACTATAAAAATTGAATAAGCTTCACTATTTTCTGTTGATAGATCTATTATAATTCCATTTTTCCAGTAGCAGACAATTCCTTTTGTTCCATCATCATAAACTCCTGCCACATATACATCAGATCCAGATACAAAAATTGAGGTAGCAACAGCCCATAAATTTGGTGATAGATCTGTTTTTTCCCCATTTTTCCAGTAGCAGGCAGTTAATTTTGTCCCATCATCATAAACTCCTGCCACATATAAATCAGATCCAGATAAAAAGATTGAGTAAGCTATGCCATCATATGTTGACAGATCTGTTCTAATTCCATTTTTCCAGTAGCAGGCAACATGTTTTGTTCCATTATAATCTTCCCCTGCCACATATACATCAGATCCAGATACAAAGATTGATCTAGCTTCACTATGTTCTGTTGAAAGATCTGTTTGAATTCCATTTTTCCAGTAGCAGGCAATATCTTTTATCCCATCACTACTATAATACCCTGCCACATATACATCAGATCCAGATACAAAGATTGATCTAGTACCAACATACATATTTGTTGATAGATATGTTTTTTCCCCATTTTTCCAGTAGCAGACAATATCTTTTGTTCCATCATTATAACCTCCTGCCACATATACATCAGATCCAGATACAAAGATTGAGGAAGCGGAACTCGGCTGTGCTGACAGATCTGTTTTATTTCCATTTTTCCAGTAGCAGGCAGTATATTTTGTCCCATCACTACTATAACCTCCTGCTACATATACATCAGATCCAGATACAAAGATTGATTTAGCGTAGCTCGTTTCTTTTGACAGATTCGTTTTAATTTCATTTTTCCAGTAACAGGCAACATGTTTTGTTCCATCATCATACCACCCTGCCACATAAATATAGGTTACAGGAGGATCTATAGGAGGATCTACAGGAGGATCTACAGGAGGTTCAACAGGAGGGTTTACAGGAGGATCTACAGGAGGGTTTACAGGAGGTTCAATAAGATTTGGACAACTAAAAAAGACAAAAAAACTAAGAAACAATAAAGCTAAAAGAATAATTTTTGATTTTCCTATTTTAATCATTTTAATATTTCCTTTAACATAATTTTATAATATAATATCATAATTAAATTTAATTTCAATAGAATTTTATCAACTTAAATCTTGAAAAAAACAAGTGCAAAAAAGGTGAAATAGGTTATAAATTTTTATTTTACTTATAAACTTCTAAAGTGGATAATCGCAATAAATATAAGAAAATACAAGATAGAATTATTATAATATTTTTATGCAAAAACAATTAATATTAATTGAAAAAATTCTAAAACTTCACCTTTTTTGCACAAAAAAATTTATAAATTATAAAAATTCAAGATTTAAGATAAAAGCACTTTCATATATAAAAGATAATTTTTAATTACAAAAAAAATCTATTAAAATTGAAGCACTTCAAAATAAATAAAATCTGACTTTTTGATTATTTATTCAACAATAAGAATAATCCTAAACCTTTTCCACCAATCTTTAGCTAAAACAATTATATGATTAGATTTATCTTCTGGGGTCCCATTATCGTAAACTTCTATTATTCCCTCAAGATCCCAAATTATTTTAATAGTAACTATATGTGCCTCTTCTGGTATCTGAATACCATCAAAAGGCATGATTATAGCTGAAGTGGGGCCATTACTGCCATAATCTGGTAAACCTATAGTATCTTCATCAGAAGTATCCCATATATCTGGGTGACCATGTATGCCAGGAAGTATTGCCCTATAAGGACTATCCTTCAAATAAACAAACATTTCAATCGGGTGAAAGTACTCGCCTTCTGCTAGATAAGAAGATGTAACATTAAACCATCCTCTAGGCTGAAGCTTTGAAGGTGTAAAATGATACTTATCATCACCAAGATATTTAACATTGTATCTATTAATGCCTTCAATGAATTCATCTACCCATACTCCACCATATCCTGGTACTGTTACCTCAACTGATGGAGATACTTCTATGGTAAAACTAGAACCGTCACTACTATCTACATGTAAATTGCTATTTATTACAGAAAAGAAAAAGAATAGACCTGTAAAATCGCCAACAGGTATTGATATATTAGGCGTTATAAGGTAATCTTCAACAAAATCTGCATAATGTAAATCTGGATTAGTCAAAGATTTTTTACTGAATGGAATATCCAGTTCTATAGCTTTATTTTTATTATATAAGACTATTTCCATTATAAACAATCTAAATTTGCTTGGAGTATATGAACCAACAAGATTCCCTAAATGATTATAAAACTCCTCAAGAGGTCTAATGGATTCTTCAGGATCAAGCGTTATTTCTTTTGCACTAAAAGTATTAAAATAATTTTTATCAATTTTTCCATTTGCAAAATCAATATTTATAGATCCATTTTGCTCAAAGTTAACTTGTTTGCAACCAATAAAAGTAATAAAAAACAATAAAAAGAGAAATAAACTAACAAACAGAGTATGTCTAAATTTTTTATTCATGCAATGCTCCTTATTTTGGACTTGATACATGATTTGAAGAAATCTATTTTTAATCAATAGACTTCTTTATTTTTTCTAGTTTATTAGATTAAAACTTTCAAAATTTCTTACAAAAAATATTGATAACTTACTTTTTTAAAAAATTGCAGGTATAATAAATGAAAGCTAAATAAAGCATTATTTTTATAATTTTGTGTAAATATAAAGAAGAAAAAAATATAAAGTTACACAAATTATTAAGCAATTTCTCAGAAAATCAAGAAGAAGGAAAAGAAAATTTAGAAAGAAAAGAAATTATAGATAGCATATTTGGATTTGAATATAAAGCTTCATCTATATTCAATATGACAAAGAAGGTAATGTAAGAATTAAAAGCTTTTAAGGAAAGGAAACTTTAAAAGCATTATTATGCAATATACATAGATGGTAAAGTCGGGATAGAAGATGGAAGGGATACTCGTTCAGATAAAAAAATCGAAACTATCAGAAAGCAAGGCAATAAAAAATAAAAACTCATTTATCTATATAATTTCCATTTGAATCATAACTTAAAGATTTTTCAAATCCAAATGCATTCCATAAAGAATCCAACATAGGCTTTAAAAAAATACTTGTTTGAAGTGATTTAATTTCACCTTACAGTTTCCTTTCTATTTTAAGGTGTATTTCAATTATTGTTTTATGCAATAACTGCATTTTTAAACACTCCAAAATAATAATTATCTGGAACATTATAATCCAAAGACTGATGGAATCTTTTAGTATTGTAAAATTCAAAATATCGATTTATTCCTTTTTCTAACTCTTTTAGAGAATCATAACAATTTAAATAAATATTCTCATATTTCAGAAATCTCTCAATATAGATGTTATTATAAGCCCTTCCTCTACTATCCATGCTTATTTGAATTTTGTTTTCCAGTAATGTGTTGATAAAAATCTTTGATGTAAATTGACTTCCTTGATCTGTATTGAAAATTGCAGGAACTCCAAAAAGATCAATGGCTTCTTCAAGAGCTTCAACACAAAAAAAAGCATCCAATGTATTTGATATTCTCCAATTTAAAACTTTTCTGCTGTAAACATCGAGTATAGCTGCTACAAAAACAAAGTGACCGTTTATTTTTACATAGGTAATATCACTGCTCCATATCTGGTTAGGGAACTGTACTTGCTTATTTTTTAACAGATAAGGATATTTTACATGATTGCTATTGCTTTTTGAAATATTCTTTTATGAATGATCTTTTTTACTTGATTTTTCAAATAAATCCGATGCTCCTCCCAGAAGATGCCTTTCCCATTGCATTATTTTATTCGGATGAACTTCATAAATACTGGCAAGCTCCTCTATTGTCTTGCTCCCTTTTATCGCTTCCAGAGCAACTTTGGCCTTGAATTCTTTTGTAAATGTTCTTTTCATAAATCCAATGTACCTCCTCTTTGTGATTTTAACAAGAAGAAATACACATTAAAATGTTGTCCTGTTTTTTTAACTCATCATAAAATAAAAATAAAATTTTAAATCACCTAATTATCCATTAAAAGTGTTAATATACGATTTAAATGCTATCATTTTTATATCTAAAAGTTAGAATATCAAAAATTTACTTAAGAATATAATAATTTGAAATAAAAACTTTAAATTAAAAGGCAATAAAATGAATATGAAAGAATTACTTTATAATTATTTGGAAAATCATAATTTAACTTGTTCTTTTTTTTAAAAGTGCTTGCTTTCTGTATACAGAATACTATAATTAAGTAAATTGATATAATTTTTTTTAATTTTAAGAAAATTATTACCTGGAGATTAAAATGAATATTAAAAGTATTATTATAATCTTATGTTTAATTTCAATAATATTTTTATTTCAAGCCTGCAAACTGTTTCATAATAATAAACCAATATTAGAAATACTTTCACCAGAAAATGATGCTTTAGTTAACAATTATAATTTAGAAGTTAGAGGAAATATTCTAGATAAAGATAACGATGTTGATAAGATTAAAGTGTGGATTGAAAATACTAACCTTGTAAAAAATGAATCAGCGAATGAAGGTGAATTATTTTATTTAAATATAGATTTAAGAGGCTTATCAGCAGGCAAATATATTGTAAGTATTCAGGCTTCTGATAAGAAAGGGAATTTAAGCAATTTAATATCAATAAAAATCAACTATACTCAAACTCCTCCCAATATTGATATCAAATTTCCTGCTGATGGTGAATACATTTCTTCAAAAATTCTAAAGATAGAAGGAATAGTTTATGACCCTGATTTTGATGAAAGAAATGTTACAGTAAATATTATTGGCGAAGAAACATTGTCTAAAACTTTTAATATTGTTAAATCTGATAGTAGTTCTGAGTTTTCTCTAGATTTAGATATTTCTTCATTGAAATATGGGGAGTACTCATTGCTAATCTATGCTAAGGACTCATTAAATAATTTTTCAGAAAAAATTATTAAATTTTACTATTTAGCTAATTCTTTAGATTTATCTTTTGGAGAAAATGGAGTTGTTAAGAATAATATTTATTCAAAAAGCAATTTTGCTAACGATATGGTAATACAAAGCGATAACAAAATTATTATTTGTGGGACATACTTTGGTAAGTCTGGTCTGGATATTTATATTGCCAGATATAATTCTAATGGAACAGTCGATGCTTCGTTTGGTAATAATGGAATAATTACCATTGATAATGGAGTTTTATATGAATATATACGTACAATTGCAGTCCAGAAAGATGGGAAAATTATAGTTGCAGGAGATTATAATTATGAAGGAACAAGTGAGGAAGAATCATCGAAGGTATTTTTATCAAGATTTAACATAGATGGAACTCCTGATCTTTCTTTCGGAAATAATGGTAAAGTGAGTTATGTTTTGATGGCAGGAAATGAATTATTTAAGATAGCAATACAAGAAGATGAAAAAATTATTGCTGTAGGTACTGGTTATGGTGATTTTAAAGACGATTTTTACATTGCAAGATTTAATAAAAATGGGACTTTAGATTTGACTTTTGGAGATAATGGAAAAGTCATTGATTTTATAGGATCAAAAGATGATATTGCACTTGAAATAGCTCTTCAAAATGATGGTAAGATTATCATAGCGGGCTATTTCGATAATATCAAAGACAAAGATATTTTCATTTCGAGATATGAAAATAACGGAATGTTGGATCTTTCCTTTGGAAATAAAGGAAAAATTATTTCTAAAATCGGATCAGGAGATGATTTATGCTATTCAATTAAAATACAAGAAGATGGAAAACTTGTAGTTGCAGGAAAATTTATGAATGAAATCGGTAATTATGATATTTTTTTATCAAGATTTAATATAGATGGAACTCCTGATATTTCTTTTGGAGAAAATGGAATAACTACAACCGCAATTGGCTCTGATGATGATATAGCTTGTACATTATTAATACAAGAAGATGGAAAAATTATTAGCGCTGGTTATTATAAAAATAGAACAAATTTTGATATTTTTTTGCTTAGATATACTGCAAATGGATCTATTGATTCTTCTTTTGGGATAAATGGAAAATTTGTTGCACATATAGAGGATGGTGAAGATGAAGCTTATGCAATAGCTTTTCAAGGAAATAAGAAAATAGTGATTTTTGGTCAATATAGTACATCGAATGAATATTTCAAAGCATACCTCATTAGATTATTACTATAATTCTTTTAAATGGTGCTTCTCTCAATATGTAGTCAATGATTTAGTTGTAATGCGCCGTAGTGTTCCTCAGTGGTTTTATTGCCTAATGACTAATGCAAAATTGATTTAATTTCGCACAATCATTAAGTATCAACAAATCTCTTATTATTTGATTTAAGTTAGGTATAGTAGGCGCACTTAAAAACCGCAAAAATCTTGCACATTTTATCGATACAAAAATCATAATAATGCCAGCTTATAAACTGTTATTTCTATTTGCATTTTTAAGAAAATAGGGTTTTTTAATATTTTCCTATCCTACTTCAGATCTTCCAATCCTTTTGACAATTTTAATAATTCGATTTATCTTTGTTTACGATCTTCAGAAAATTTATTTTCATCTTTTATTTCAATTTCTATAACCCAACATCGAAGATTATTTAGATTAATACAAGTTTCTTAGATATTTTACTTATAGATTCTTTTCTATGATATTTTTATATTTTCTTACTATTATAATTTTTATCAAACTTACTTCATTTTCTTTATTATGATATAGAGTCTATATTTTGCTAATTTTTCTTGCTCTTTTATTTTTTTATGCTCATTACTTGTCTTTTTATTTTTTAGCTTAAAGAGAAGAAGCAATATTTTCAAATATCTACCCATATTTAGTGTAGATGGGCCATTATTCTTAACTATATAACCAAATTTTTGGGGGAAATTAATTTTTATTACTTAATCTAATTTTTACTAAATCTTTAGAAATGTTAAATTCTTCAATTATGGTTAATATTCTTCTAATACATTGTCGTGAAGAAATATTTATATGAACATAGAGATTTTGATCATTTTGATCATCAGATTTCTGATAAAAAGTGCCATCTAATTTCTTATAACGATTTAACATATCTAAATTATCTAAATAATGATTTTTAAATTCTGGATACTTCATAAAGATATCACTTTTGTTAAATAATTCATACTGCTTTTCAATAATTAAATCAAGATCATGCTCATTCCTGATTTTAATGTATTGAATAAATTTAAGAAATACATCTTGCCAGCTTGATACATATATATTTTTATTCTCTATTATAAACTCTACAGGTTTATTTCCTTCTGCTATATCCATTATATCATCGTCAGCAAATGAAAAAATTGTTTTATCTAAAATTTTTTTATTTGCACTTAATTGATAGTTCATAGGTAAATTAAAAGTCTCTAAAAACCATTTAATCATAATAATTTGATGTTCTGAAATACTTTGTTCGTCCCATTTTTCCTTATTTATTATAAATAATCTGTATTTAAGAGATGAAGAATTTAGCCTTAATTTTTTATTAGAGAAAGATCCATTGCTAATTTCACTATTAAATTCAGTTAATATTAAATTACCTATATTATGCAAATAGTTTTTATGAATAGATTCATAATTTTCGCCCAATTCTTGTTTCCAAGATTCATTAAGAGTTTTTGGCATTATATGTTCAATAGTAATTTTAGTATTCCTAAAATCAACTGCTACTTTTGCGTTATTTTCTTCAATTTTTCCTAAAATAAATTTTGAATAGCGCTTTAAATCTTCATAAAAATTCATGTCCATAAGTTTTTTAGAAATCTCTTCATCATTAGGGAATCTTAAATTGTATGGCATTTGAGTCAATAAATCAAGTATAGAAACATTCTTTTGAGCTAGATCTTTAATCCTACTGCATAGAAAAACAATACTTTTATTTTCTCCTTGCGTCAATCCAAGAACTCTTCTTCTAATTAAATAAATTTGGATAATCTTTAAAATTGATATAAAATCATCATCATCAATGGTTATATTATTTCTTTTGGTCTGATTATATTCTAATAGTCCAAGGACAAAAGGTTTAAACGCTTCAGAAGTAATGTCATGAAATATATTTCTTAGTAACTCAATAATTTGTTTATTTTTTTCTGAGTCTTTAGATATTATATCTTTTACTTCTTCAGAAACAATCCATTTGTACCATTTTGAATAAACTATAATATCATCAATAAAATCATTTCTATTCCTAAAATTGTTTTCAACAAATTTCCTGAATAAAAAATAAATTTCTTTTGTATTACTATCACTCACTGCTTTTATAGGTTTAGACAATTTTAGCTGAAGATAATCGCGAAAAAATTCAGATGTATTATCATTTAAGATTTCTTCAATCATAGGATGCCATATATTTTCATATATTTCACTTTGTGACTCACTATTCATATTAAGTAAAATATAATTTCTAATTAAATCCGATAATGTGAGTGGTTTACCTAAGGAATTTAAAGTTTCAAATATTATTTGAGGATCTTCTCCTTTATAGGGTCTCTCATCTAAAAAAATTACTGCAACATTAATTCTTTGTAAAGCAATTATAAAATGTTTCATGTCGATATCAGAATTCAACTCCTTATATTCTTTAATCATTTTAATAAAGAGTTGATATGCTATTGTTATTAAACCAGGTTTTGGATTTTGGTTATTAATTAAAGCTCTAAATGAATCCCAATCTTTAGTTACTTGTTTTAATTTGATTTTGTCCTGGAAGGTAGAATAATTGTTTTTCAAATAATTTTCAGTAATAAATTCTTTATTTTTTAAATCTTTCTCTAAGTCTCTAAGTGAAATCAAAAATAATAAGCAAGTTGTTAATCTTTGTTGTCCATCTATAACTATTGACTTATTTGCAAATCCAACTTTTTCTTCTTTAATAACCAAAGTTCCAAAAAAATGTTCCAATTTATCATTTTGATTTTTATCCAATTCAGATTCTATTATTCTTAAAACATCTTTAAAAAATCTTTCTATCTCAGGTCTACCCCAAGCATAAGCTCTTTGAAAAGGTGGAATAAAAAAAGATGTAGCATTCTTTGATAAAATTTCATCAATTGAATGATTTTCAGTTTTCATTAAGCATCCTTAGATCTATTTAAGTTCAATGTATAGTATATCATATTAAATTTTTAAATAAAACTAAAACGATTGTTAATTTTTTTTCCTGTTTATAGTTTTTTTATATTATTTCTAAAAATATGCAAATTTTTAGGTAAATCATTTTTACATGTAGTTTTTTTGTTTCATCATGCATGCAAATTAATACTTTGCTTTTTTTATTATTATAAGCTTCAGAAAATGTACTTTTTTAAATGATACAATATCTGCTGGATATTCCTACTTTAACATACAAAATCATCTATTATTTTTTTTACAGTCCTCGCTTCTCAAATTCTATAAAATAATTAGCAAATTTTCTACCTTGTATAATAGTCAATGATTTGCTAAAGTTTGATTATATAAAATTTGCTTAAAATTTTTAAAACATCTTCATTCTCCTATAAAAATCAATTTTTTTTCGAACAAAATCCACTTTTTTAGTTTCTTT
>ENA-UOYA01001432-UOYA01001432.1-activated-sludge-metagenome-genome-assembly--contig:-NODE-1432-length-25430-cov-59.648591_pt1 | contig 25430 bp, 17 predicted proteins | sample MGYA00238163_ERZ764804 | MGnify/ENA primary metagenome ERZ764804 (study PRJEB28919, sample SAMN05720223) | activated sludge metagenome | isolation source: Anaerobic digester | place: Hong Kong... | reverse complement strand
TTATGAAAAAGCAACAGATTTTGATGGAACAAAGGTTAATTTCAAACTATCTTCTGGTTGTAAGGTGATAAATAATGATACAACAGGTTTCAATAAGCTTATTTATAGAGAAGGAAAGATCACAGAGCTTTTCTTTGGTGATAAGTGCGCTATAGTTGCTATTGGGAGTGGATTAACAATATCTATTGATGCTTTAGAGATTCTGGCTGAAGAACAGTTTTATCCTGGTCTTTATTATATAAGTCAGATAAAGCCATTTGACTTTGAAGATATAATTTTGGAACAAATATTTGAGAAATATGAACAAATAGTAATTGTTGATGAAGAGCCAACCTTATCTTTGATTGTTAACTATTTTCACAGGTATTCTCTTGAAAATAATTACAACGGCAGGATTATCCCATTCACTCTTCCCGATATGATAATACCACATGGAACCAGGAAGCAGCTTTTTGATCATATCAAATTTAATGGAAAACAACTTGGTCAACTTGTTAAAAAAAGTATTAACCATGAACCTTTAAATAAATATTAATAATTTGATAATGATCTGTTTTGGAAATAGAATTATAAGTCAAATTTCCAATTCTCTCTTCCTTTTTTAGATTTAGGTGTTAAAGAAGTTGAATAATCTATTTGCCTTAGTGTGATCTGGTTATGTTTTTACTGCCTGATTATTATTTTTATTATTTGATTAAATAAATAAGCGAAGAGTGATAAAAATATAACTTTTAAAGTAGATAATGAGTGGATGTTTTAATGACTTATTATTTAGAATTAACCCTCTATGTTATAAAAGATAAATAAATTTAGCCCTACCGAGGTTTCACATAGTGACTTTATTAATTCTTATGAGGTTAAAGCATGCTTTTTCATAAAATTTATGATCTTTCTGATGATGTTAATTTTGATATCAAAGCTGAGATTTCACATATTGGGACAGGTGAAGAAGTTGTGGATTATCTTAAACATAAAGCCACATTCAAAAGGTTTTATGTCAGGGAACTAGATCATAGAGCTGCAAATATCTTGAAACAGGAAGCTCTCTCTGTTGGATGTGACACTGCTATATCATATAAAACTTACACTTTACAACCTGAAAAAACAGATGTTTTGATTTTTGGTACAGAAGTTCAGCTTAAAAAACTTTCAGAAAAACTTTTAAAGCAACCTTTTAAACTTAAGAATCTTGGAACGGATTTATCCTTTATACTTAATAGTGGAGTTTTTGAACCAATGAAAATAGGTGGGCTGAGCCTGATACCCGATTCGATGCCTTATATTATGAGTGTTTTAAATGTTACTCCAGATTCATTTTATAGTGCTTCAAGGGTAAACGAGGCTGAGTTAGAAGAAAAAGTTATGGCGATGATTGAGGCAAAGGTAGATATTATTGATATTGGTGGAGAGTCCACAAGACCTTATGCAAGCGTTGTTAGTGAGGAAGAAGAACTGAAAAGAGTCTTGCCTGCAATTGAAACTATTAGAAAAATCTCCAGCATCCCCATTTCGATAGATACATATAAGGCTAATGTTGCAAAAAAAGCGATAGAAGCCGGTGCTGATTGTATAAATGATATTTCAGCTCTTCGGATGGACCCGCATATGCTTGAGGTTGCAAAAGAATATAAAAAACCTGTAATACTCATGCATATGAAGGGAGAACCAAAAAATATGCAACAGAATCCGTCATATGAAAATGTTGTTGATGAAGTTTATGATTTTTTCAAAGAGAGAATGGAGTTCTGTGTTGAAAATGGTATAGATGAAAAAAACATTATACTTGATCTTGGTATAGGCTTTGGCAAAAGATACAAAGATAATCTTGCTCTTAGTAGAAATTTCAAATATTTTACATCTTTCAAAAAACCAGTTGTCTATGCAGCTTCAAGGAAAACTTTTATAGGGTTAGCACTAAAAAACGCAAAAGATCCATTACCTCCTGAAAAAAGGTTATATGGATCCCTGGCTGCTCACTTTATGCTCGCAAACAGTGCTGCCATATTGAGAGTTCACGATTTTGAGCAGATTCTGGATATGATAAAAGTTAAAAAAGAAATTGATGGAGTTGATCGTTTTGAACATCCTTTCGCAGATTAGAGGAATAATTAATCAGTATCTTTTGCCAGTTTTAGATATAATTACAATGACACTCATTATATTTTACATCTATCTTTTTATCAAAAAATCTAAAGCAGCTGAACTTGCAAAAGGCCTTTTGATAGTTCTTGTTGTCCTTTTTGTCTTTACTCTTATAGGGTTTCCTGTTATATCGTGGCTTTTCGATAAATTGCTCTATAACATATTGATCTTAATAATAATAATTTTCTCTCCTGAAATTCGAGAAATATTGATGAATGTTGGTAAAGATTCTACGAAGGCACTAAAAACGCAGGAAGATGAAGATGCCATGCAGACTCTTGTTTCAAGCATTTTAAAGTTGAGTCAGAGAAAAGATGGTGCAATATTTGTTTTTGCAAGAAAAGATAATTTATTTAATATAATTTCAAGTTATGTTGTATGGGATTCTTCAATTTCGGAGGATGTTATACTTTTCTTGTTTGATAAAAGATCTATTTTTCACGATGGAGCAGTTATAATTGATCAGAATTTAAGAATAAAAGCTGTATCAGCAATCTTACCTCTTTCGGATTCAGCAGCAAACTCCGGTAAGCTTGAAAAACATATTGGTACCAGACATAGAGCCGGTCTTGGTATTTCAGAAAAATCTGATTCTTTAGCCCTTGTTGTTTCAGAGGAGACAGGAAATATTTCCATATTTGATGATGGTGAACCATACTTAAATATTCCTGCTGAAAATGTTAAAGCTACTCTTCTTGAACTCCTTTATAAGAAGAGTGAAGATATAGAAGATAGGGAGGAAGATGAGATTTAGATGAAACAGAATAGAATTGGTAAATTTTTTAAAGATTTAATCATAGATGTAAAAAATAACCCTATACCATTTATTATTTCTTTTTTATTATCTATTATGTTGTTCTATTATATTTCAAATATAAGTGTTCAGAGTTTACTTATGGTGGGAGACCTGCAGTATAAAATGAACTCAAAGGATCTTTTCATAATAGATAAAAAACCAGTTAAAGTGAGGGTAACTCTAAGAGGAACTGAAGATAACTTGAAACTTGTTAATGAAGATCTTATAAAGCCATATATAAAAATAGATGCAACAAAACCAGGATACTATACATACAGGATTTTTTTAGATGAAAGCTATCTACCATCTAACATTAAGGTTTCAAAGATCGAACCATCAAATATAAAGGTTCAGATAGACAAAATAATAAGAAAAAAGATCAATCTTGAGCCTGATGTTATAGGTACCCCTGCCGATGGATATGTTGTAGGTTCAATCAAATTTACCAACGAGTCGGCTGTAATAGTTGAAGGACCTTATAGTGTACTTTCAAATATTGAAAAATTAAAAACAAGGGAAGTTTCAATAGATGGGTTGAATTTTCCTTATGTAACAGAGGTTGAACTGGAGAATGAAGAAATAAAAATAGTCAACCCTTCTAGCATTCAGATTATTATAGACATAAGACCAGCAAGTCTGGAAAAGGAGATAACAAATATACCAATACTTCTGGCAAATAAAGATGCAAAATTTGACTATAAATTATCTGTGCCAATGTTCAATGCAACCGTGTTTATTCCTTTCAATACAAATTTAAATATTTCGCCATCTGATCTTGTTTTTATTATAGATTGTTCATACTTTCATTCAACTGGAATTTACATTATCAAGATTATTCCTAAAATCAATGATAATTTATTTATTTCAATTATTAAACCAGAATTTGTGCAACTTGAAATCACTGAAGCTAAATCTTACGAAGAAGATGATAATGAAAAAAAATAAATGATAAGGATGTGAAATATGGAGATTAAAAAAATCAATAATACTTTTTTACCATTAAGGCTTGGAGTAAATATAGATCATATCGCTACACTTAGAAATGCAAGGAAAGAAGGATTTCCATCTGTCATTCAGGCAGCTACAGTTGCAATATCTGCAGGTGCAGATATGATAGTCTGTCATCTGAGGGAAGATAGAAGGCATATAATGGATGATGATGTAAAAGAACTCAGATCGGCTATTAACAAAGATTTAGACCTTGAAATGGCTTTAAGAGACGATGTTATAGATATGTCATTTAAAGTTAAGCCAGATAAGGTTACTATAGTTCCTGAAAAAAGGGAGGAAGTCACCACCGAAGGGGGGCTTGATATTAATAAAAATAAATCAAAGCTGAAAGATCTTGTTATGGAGTATAAAAAAGCCAGAATTGAGATTTTTCTGTTTGTTGAACCTGATATAGAGATTATTGAAAGCTGTGCACAACTGGGAGTTGATGGTATAGAGATTCACACCGGCCGTTATAGCAGAGCTCGAGGGAAGGACGCCATTCATGAATATAAACGAGTCCTGATAGCAGCAAAGAAAGCAGATGAACTGGGTCTTGATGTTGCTGCCGGGCATGGTCTTGACTATCAGAACGCTCCGTTAATTGCCACTATCCCTTATATTTTTGAATTTAACATAGGATTTTCTATAATAGCGAATAGCATTTTTTATGGTCTTGATGACTCTGTTAAAAGAATGAAAGATATAATAAACGCAAGTAGAAGATAGACTGTTATATGGTTCTTGTGATATAATATACTTTTTAAATATGTTTTTTTAATAATAAAATTTTAACCATAGTTATTTTTAATCTTAAACTTCTTAAGAGAAGATCGATTAAATCTAAAATTGCTTGACTTATGTTATTAATTTGATATTTATAAATCACAGATTGCGGGCTAGTGTAATGGCAGCACGACAGACTCTGGCTCTGTTTGTGAGGGTTCAAATCCTTCGCCCGCAGATTTTATCCCTTGTTGGCTCTTCTGCTAAGGATAAGGTAACAAAGCTCAAATGCTGCACCGGCAGATTTTATTTCTTCAACTAAATACCACTTTTATGTATTATTATTTTAATGTTGCCAAATCCTTAACCTTCAGGTTCTATCTCCTGCTTTATCGTGTTCAATCTTCTTAATGTACTTTATCTTTTTGTCTATTCGATAGATGAATATTATCTTTATTTTTTTGAATAAAAATGAGTATTTTAAAAAGGTATTTTTTTTGATATTTGAAATTTATGTTATATGATACAGTCAGTTGTCTTAAATTTACCAGAGAGAATCAACTGGAGGTTAGATATGAAAAAAGCGATAATTATATTGGCTCCACTTTTTGAGGAAATTGAAGCTATAACTCCTATAGACCTTTTAAGAAGAGCAGAGATAGACCTTACAGTTGCCTCGATTTATGAAACTGAAGTTAAAAGTGCAAGGAATTTGAAAATAATAGCAGATACAAGATTAGCTGAGGTAAAACAGGATATCTTTGATATAGTTATTATTCCAGGCGGAAAGGGTGCATGGACTATTGCTGAAGATAGTTTTGCCTGCAAATTTATACTTGAACATAATAAAAATAGCAAAATTATTGCAGCAATATGTGCAGCTCCAGCTATTGTTCTTGGTAAGTCCTGTAAAATCCTTGATGGAAAACATTTTACCTGTTTCACAGGGCTGGAAAATGAAGTTCCTGCAGGGATATATACGGGAAAAAAAGTTGAAATAGATGGAAATATAATAACAGGATCAGCTCCTTCTGCTGCATTTGCTTTCTCTCTTGCCATTATAGATAAAGTTCTTGGTACAGAAAAGGCAAATCAAATAAAAAAATCTACACTATATGATCAGTTATGAGATCTGGCTGCTTTTTATTTTTGCCTGAATTTTAATCAGCACAAATTTGATTTTTGCCTTTTTGTTTTGCGTTGTACATCCTTTTATCAGCTATTTGAATTAGTTCTTCAAGCCACTGACCATCATCGGGGTAGTATGATATCCCTACACTAACGGTAAGAGCTTTCGGTGCTGATATTAATTTAGCATCTTCAACTTTTTTTTTCAATTTTTCAGCTACAAGCATTGCATTTTGTCTTGAAATATCAATAAGAGCAACGATAAATTCGTCTCCACCATATCGACCTATAAGATCGTGCTTTCTTACATTTTGTTTAACTATTTGTGCAAAACTATTAAGTACTTCGTTTCCTTTCTGATGACCAAAACTATCATTTACTGTTTTAAAGTTATCAATATCAATAAACAAGAAACCCATACCAGAACTATTTTCTTCTTCTCTTTGTTTTTGAAGTGAAATAATCTCTGAAACTTTCTTATAAAATATTTCTTTTAAATAAAATCCAGTTAGATGATCTTTTAAAAATTTATTTTGCTCATTCTTTGTTGTAAAAAAGTGTGATAGAAATAATTCTAAAAAATCAAGAAAATCTTCATTGAAGTTTTCTTTAATGATATTTTTTTTATCAAGATACAACCAGTATTCAGGCTTAGAATTAAAGGAAAATTTTTTTGCCCTCTTATCATAAGGGGCTGTCACAGTACGAACAAGCTTATAAAGTTCAAATACCGGTATTAGCACGGCCGATTTAACTTTAATGTCCATTAAGTTTAAAGGGAAATTTGTGATAACAGGTTTATCAGTATTTAAAATAAAATTATTATCAAGATATATTCCCTCATTTTCAAAGTACAATGAGTTATTAAATATATAGACAAAGATTTGCTCAATTGCATCTTCATGCTGTTCATTCTTATAGGATTTTAAAAAAATTACCCTATCAAAATATAATTCTGACATTATTGCTATTGCAAGATTATCTATTGTGTCGGATTCTTGAACTGATATGGAGTTAAAAATTTCAATTTTAAGTTGCTCTTTATCTATCTGAGTCGTTTCAACAAATTTTGTGAGGTTCTTTAATATTTTATAATACTCAGTATTCCCTTTTTTATCTGCAAATTCAAATGAAAAATTTTTTCCCTTATTTATTTTTTCAATATAACCATATAGATCATAAGATATAAATTGTAAAAGATAAGAGTATGGTGTTAGCTCAAGACATTTTTTATTTTTGAAATATGAGATATTTTTGTTTATGAAAAAAAGAAAATTAGCCAGATAATGTATTGCTCTTTTGTCATTATATTCTTTATAAATAATAGATTTTACGAGGTTATATAATCCGTCAAGTACTGGAATATCTATAAGTGGAATTTTATCGATATAAGATAAATCAATGTCTTTCAGGAATTCTTTATCATCTCTTTTTTGTAGCACTTCTACGAGAAAATCTATTGATTTTGAAGCTACTTTATTTATTCTATGTATATTCTGGCTAATAGATTTCAAAATTGCATAGAAATATTGTTCGTTCTGATCTTTTAGTGAAGAAAAAACAAAATTCAATACAAAGATATCTATTTGATAATTCTTATAGGAAAAAATACTCGAAAGACCATCTGTAAGATCATTGAAAAGTTCATCACTGAATCCATATTTAAAAAGCAAGATAAGCGATTTTATTATTTTGTAAAATTTATACGATTCATCATCCTTTTTAAAAGAATCCTCAAGTTTATCTATCAAAGCAAAATAAGAGTCAAGTTTATCAAGTTTATCAAGGTAAAAATATGTTAGCATAACTCCTTCAATCGATAAAAGAAAATTAATATTAGTTTCAGTATCCGCAATTTCATAAGCAAAAATAAAATTATTATGCTTTTCAAGAAGTTTTTCCATATTGATAGGTTTTAAATAAAAAGATAAGTTATGCAAAAGTATGAATATCGATTTTGCGTCCTGTAATGTTGTAGCTATTTGAAAGGACTTTAAATAGTATCTGATTTTTGATTTTACATCTGGCATGATTGCTGCATAATTGTTGTAAATTGTTGGCATCATTTCTATTATATAATTATCTTCCATGATCTTAATTGCTTTTTCGATATGAATAAACTGATTTTTTCTATCATTTTTTACATAATAAAAAACAAAAATATTGTTTGTAGATAAGACAGCTAATTCCCATAAACCATATTTTCTGGCATAAAACTGAGCTTGTTCATTGTACTTTTTATATTCATCATAGTTTTTGAGCCATCGCATATATTCACCTTTATATATAAGCGATTGAGTAAGTAAAATTGCTTCATAGTAATTTAGTTCCTGTAAGTCTAAATATTTATCTATTATTTGATCAGATTTTTTACTTAGAAGCTTATATTTATTCTGGATATGCAGAAAGTTTAAAATCTGTATTTCTATCAGAAATAACTCTTCCTCAGTGTTAATATTTCTTCCTATATTTTTTAATTTTTTTAGACTTTCGTTAAATGCATTGATATCTTTTTTTCTCATCTGGATTCTTGAAAGGATGTAATATTTTGCAAATTTACTTTGTCTATTTCTATCTGAAACAAGATTTAGAGTATTTATTGCTAAAGAAATATTCTCTTTTTCAAAATAATAAGCGCAAGTTATAAGTATAATATCGAAAAGATATTCGGGTAGATTTAAGGTGTTTAATTGAGTCTTATCAAGATGGAATTCTGGTAGTGTACTTTTTTCCAGTTTTTTAATATCTATGTATTTAACCAGAAATTGGTATCTACTCTGTCTATCAGTAAGGTTATAATTGTTATAGGAACTTTCAATAAATGCCCTGTAAAGCAAGACTTTAATCTTTTCATATTCTTTTAGTTCTATGAGTATTTCGAAAAGCATATTCTTTTCTGCTTCTTTTAAAATACTATAGTTGTTGAGATAGATCTCTTCTGCTAATTTCATATTATTGATATTCTTTATTAGTGATGATCTTTTTATCCTTCTTGCATAGTAGTATGAGATAGTGTTGCTAACTATAAAATGTTCATCATCAATAAAGTAAATATACTCTTTTTTTAATAGCATATTTAATAATTTTTCTGTATACTGATTAATTCTTTCTATTTTTCCAGATAAAGTTGCATTAAACCATTGAACCAGAAAGATTTTTTTATAAGGGGGAATAAAAAAATTTAAAAATGAAATCAAAGAAGAAGTTAAAATGGAAGATCTATCTTTCTCCTTTTCAAACTTAGATGTCAAATCTTGTATATATTCGCTTGTGTATCTGTAACTTGAAAAAAAATCATCTAAATTAAGGTCAGATTTTGAGAATAAGTATATAAAATGGTAGTAATCCTTAATCTTTTTTTTAATTAAATTTTCATTTATTCCAAATGAAAGAGCCAGTATATCGTTGAGTCTTTTTACAAGATCCCCGGTAATTAGAGAATGAGCAATATTTTTTATATTGTAGTTTAATTTATCCTTCTTATTCAAAGTCAGTTCGTGTGAGTTGATAATAGTCAAAACTGGATGGCTTAAAGATGATAAAATAGAAAAGAGAAGGCTTTTATGTATCAAGGTTGCTAGATCATATTTAGATACTATCAAAACAAGATTTCCTGATAAATTTATTGATTCAAACAGATCAATAAGTAAAACTTTTAGCTGGGAAATATCCAATTTTTGTTTGTGCAAAATAATATGATCGATTTTATTGCAAAAATTTTGTTCAATGTTAAACAACTTAAGTTGTAAAGCAAGCATCTGCAAAATATAATATGGGTCCTGCATTAAAAATATTGTTATTGGAATCAAACCATTGATTAAAGAAAGATCAGATATAAAGTCTGCAATTAAATTAAAATTAATATAGTTTAGTGAGAAGAAATTTAAAATCAGACTTTTTTGAAGATTTTTATAATTTGTAATTTCATTAAAGACTTTAGAATATAAAGATTTTTCAATAAATATATTAAAAATTTTATTATGAGAATATCTTTCCCATGCTATTTTTAGTGATGAATTATCTATAATATTTTTATCCATCAAATTTTCAAGAAAATTCATATCTTTATCAAACTTAGTTCCACCTTCCATATCTATAAAAAACAAAAGTCTTTCTTTGCTCACAATTATATTATCAGATTTTAAATTCCCGTGCGCATAGCCGAGGATGTGCATATTTTTTATTATAGAAGCCAATTTTACAAATAATCGTTGTTTGATATTAGCAATATTGTAATTATTTGATTTTTTGTTTTCAAAATTATCTTCATCTGATTTTTCATTTAGGATTTCTTTTAGCGTTTTGCCTTCGATATAATCCATGGTATAGAATATATAATTACTGCTTAATTCGCTATTATCTATATTATTTATCTTACCAATTTCATATACTCTGACTGTCCAGGGGAAAAAACTATACTTTAGCATTAAATATTCATTTTTAAAATTATTAATTTTCTCTGTTCCAAGATTATCAAAGTCGTAAAGTTTTAATAATTTTAAAGGAGAAGATTTATCGATAAGATCCCTGACTTTGTATACATATCCATATTCTCCATGGTAATATACTGATAATATTTCATATCTATTGTTTATTATTTTCATTACAGCCTCGAATCCAATTTTTTTATTGCAATTCTTTATATTCTTTTTTTCAAGCCTCTGGCTTTAAAAAAGCTGGATAGATATAATAAAATGATACAGTAAAAGGAATAATAAAGGGTTTTACTTTATTTTGAAGTTATTAATATCTATGATGGGAATATACTTGCTTCTGGTGATATAAACCGTTTTAATTTATTTTGATGTTATTAATATTAAATGAATTTACAGTATTCTGGAATAATGGTTCTAGACTGAAAAAATTAAAAGGAAAAATTTAAATTCTATTTTTTTGCAGAAAAACCATTAATTCAAATTTTAATTAACTGTATTATAATACAAAAAATCGAGAAAAAAAGTATATTTTATATAAAAAAGTTATAAAAATTCATTTTCTTATATTTTATAAAAAATCAATTGTAGTTGCTTTAAATTATTGTTTTATTTTATAAAATTTAATGTACTTCTGGTTAATGTGTACTTTTTAGCCTTTTCGCAGTAAATGAAGAGCGAGAAGATAATTTGTCGGATGAACTTAAAATTTGCGATAAAAATCAATATTATTATTTCTTGTAAGAGTTGAATTTAATAACCTTTATTGAGCCAATACTATTTTTATTGAAAGTGAGGCGAATCGTGAATGATAAAATTAAATTTGAGCTTATTGATGGTATTGATTTCATGCTTCTTGAGTTTGAACTAAAACAAAATTTACTCGCTGAAGATTTAAAAACGCTGGATTTGCCGGATCCAGTGAAGTTAAAATTTTCCAATAGGCTCTTTGTTATCTCGGGTCGCGGACCTATCTGGCTTTATTGTTATCTTACCCATTTTTATCATGTGTGTCGAGCTATAGCAGTTTTTGATCCACGTTTTCAAGCTGCTGTTGTAGTGCAAACTCATGATGATTCATATGAAGTTGGAGATCTTGTTGAAATAGACTCTTCGCAACTACACATTGGTAAATAAGGAATTTTTGGCTCTTCTCTTATTTTTAGTGCTAAGTCTTACAAAAAAAATTATGAGTAAATATTAAATAAACTTAAATAATAATTTTGGTACTTTTTCAGGACTTTCGGCTTTTGACTGTTGACTTTAGGCTGTAGCAAACAGCAAATAGCTTTAAATATAAATAATTAATTTAATATTTAAATTATTTTGACTAACGTTCAAATATATTTCTTTTGAAGTAAAATTATTAAAATAAAATAAAAAAGTTGATGAAAAATATTTAAATTTCCGTTGCAAAAATAGAGAAAATTTATATTTTTAAGTCACTGGTAAAAAGATATTTATCTTGCTATTTGCCAATTTTGACTTTAAAATTTAAACATTCAACTTCATAGATAACTTTTTTTGTGATGGAGGACTATATATGACACACGAAATGATGATGCTTGTTTTTCAGCTTGGAATCATTATTTTTTTGGCAAAACTTGGTAACAGAATATTTGAAAAAATCCATATCCCTGGTCTTATTGGCGAGCTTGTTGTTGGCATCATAATAGGGCCTTATCTTCTGGGTTCTCTATCACTACCAGGATTCCCCGATGGAATTTTCCCGTTGGGTCATAATTTCCCGGTTTCAACTGAACTTTATGGAATTTCAACAATAGCTTCAATAATTCTGCTTTTTATTTCTGGAGTTGAAACAGACTTAAATCTGTTTATCAGATACAGTGTAGTAGGCGGTTTTGTCGGTGTTGGAGGGATAATTTTTTCCTTTCTTTTTGGTATGCTTGTTGCTTTATTTTTTTCTGGCCCACTATTAGGTAAATCGATGGGTTTTTTTTCACCACAAACACTTTTTTTAGGCGCTATGGCTACAGCAACTTCTGTAGGTATTACGGCAAGAATTCTCTCAGAGAAAAAAAAGATGGAGTCGCCTGAAGGAGTTACCATCCTCGCTGGTGCAGTAATAGACGATGTTGGTGGTATCATAGTTCTTGCTATAATTCTTGGTATTGTTGGTTCAAACACAGATAACGGTGGTCTTGACTGGGGAAAGATTGGTATTATTGCAGCAAAATCTTTTGGAATATGGCTTGCTGCGACTGCTATTGGTATCCTTGCATCTCATAGAATAAGTGGTTTGCTTAAACTTTTCAAGACAAAAACAACTATAGCGATAATGTCGCTTGGACTTGCTCTTATAGTAGCTGGTTTTTTTGAAGAAGCTGGTCTGGCTATGATTATTGGAGCTTATGTAACTGGTTTATCACTTTCAAACACAGATATAAAAAATCTTATAAACGAGATACTTCATCCTCTATATGAATTTTTTGTACCAATTTTTTTCTGTGTAATGGGTATGCTTATTGATGTCAGAACTTTTGCATCTCCTAAGGTTATCCTTTTTGCTCTTATATATACAATTGCTGAAAGTTTAGCAAAGATTTTAGGTTGTGGTTTGCCTTCTTTAGCATTCAATTTTAACCTTAAAGGAGCTTATAGAATAGGTGCTGGTATGATCCCTCGTGGTGAAGTAGCATTAATTATAGCTGGTATCGGTATTTCAGCTGGTTTCATTCAACAGGATGTTTTTGGTGTGGCTGTTTTTATGACTTTAGTTACAACACTTGTGGCTCCTTCTTTCCTGATTTCTGCCATGAATATTAAAGGCAGTGGTACTAAAAAAGAATCTAAGGTAGAGCAGATTGATAGTTATGTTTGCTCATTTAAATCAAATGAACTTGCCGAACTCATGCTACAAAATACCATTGAGTTATTTGATGAAGAAGGCTTTTTTGTCAGTACTTTAAATCCACAGGATAATATCTATCAGTTAAGAAAAGATAGATATGTAATAACAGTAAGCTTAAATGGGCAGGATTTAATATTCCACTATCGTAAAACTGATGAAGGCATAGTTCTTGGCAGTCTGGTAGATGTTTTTGCAAAGGTGGAAAAGATGCTTCAGGGGTTAAAAGAACCAATAAATAAAAATGAAGCAATTAAAGCCTTGTTTGAGCAAAAAGAAGAAGAAAGGACTCCACCAATTGATCCTAAGTATTTCAATATTAATTACATTATCCCGGATCTTAAATCTAAGACCAAAGAAGGAGTTATTCAGGATCTTCTCAGTATTTTAGTTGAAGATAATACAAAAATTGATTTCTCTTATGCCTTTAAAGAACTTATGAAGAGGGAAAATGAGATGAGCACAGGTCTTCAAGATGGTGTTGCTATCCCTCATACTAAAATTGAAGGTATAGATAAGATAATCTGTGCTGTAGGAATTTCAAAAAGCGGGATAGATTTTAATTCACTTGATGGAAAACCTTCGCATATCTTTTTTCTCATTTTAAGTCCTATAGCAGGAACAAATAGACTTGAACTTTTATCACAGATTGCAAAAAAGATGACTGAAAAAAACAGAAGAAAACTTTTAAATGCAAAATCTGCAGAGGAGATCTACGAGATTCTAACGACAGAAGGCTGATAGAAATAAATTTTTTTTATGATTTTTGACTTTTAGTATTTATTTCAGTATTTTTTAAACAAATAAATTAGATAAGGAAAAATTATGGTTATAGTATATTCTACGCCAACCTGTCCATATTGTTCTATGGTTAAAGAATATCTTAAAAACAAAAATATCCCTTTTAGTGATATCGATGTTTCTCAAAATATCACTGCAGCAGAGGAGATGATCCGCAAGTCTGGTCAAAGTGGTGTTCCCGTGATAGATTTTAATGGACAAATAGTTATTGGTTTTGATAGATCAAAACTTGATAAACTTATCAAATAAATAAAGCCGCAGTGATGCGGTTTTATTTATTTAAAAACAAATCATATGTTACTTTGGACAATAAAAGCAGGAGGGCTATTATAAAAACTGGTTTAATTATCTTGCTTCCTTTTTTAACAGCTAGACCTGAACCAACCCAGTTACCTACAACTGAACAGATTGCACAAAGCACTCCAAGCTCTATAAATACTGACTTATGTGTTAAAAAAGTTGCCAATGCGGCAATATTGGAAGATAGATTTACAACTTTTGCATTTCCTGAGGCAGTGGTCATATCAAAGTGAAGTAAGGTTGTATATACCAATATAAAGAAAGTCCCGGTTCCGGGGCCAAAGAAACCATCATACATACCGATAATTAAACTTGCTGCTGCAGAAATCAGGTAAGGTTTTATTCCATGAAAATAAGTAAGAGAGTCATTAACATTTTTTTCAACATTATCATTTTCATTTTTTTGTAATAAAGTAAATACTGCTATTATAGGAATAAGAATTATAAGTAGTATTCTAATAAAATCAACAGGTATAAGTAATACAAGTCTTGAACCTATTGAAGAACCAACCAAAGCAAATATTACAGAGACAACTCCTATTCTCCAGTTGATTTTACTATGCGAAGCAAAACGAATTGTTGCAAAAAAAGTTCCAATTGTTGAAGAAAACTTATTTGTTCCAAGGACGACATGGCCACTTAAGCCAAGAAAAAGGTACGCAGGTATCGATATTATCCCACCTCCTCCTGCTATTGAGTCTATCACTCCAGCAAGAAAGATAGAAAAAAAAACTACAATCAGTTGCCATATAGTAAAATCAGTTATATGCATATTGTTTTTACCCTGAATTATTGAGTTTAAATTCTATTTTTTATTAAAATTTGAGGTTTTTCTTTAAATATATGCTCTTTTTCATTTATAAAAGATAAATATTTGCAGCAATATATCAATCTTCATTCATCGGCTAAAATTAGCATAAAATTTTTTAATAGGTAGGTAAATTTTCCAAAAATTTAACTTGACATTAATGAATATCAGGTTATAAAGATATTAGAGGCGATTTTATCGTCTCTTTTTTTATTTTTTTACAATAATTTAGCTTTTTTCGCTTTTTTTTATATACCTTAGCCATACAAAAAAGCTAAAGGTATCTTTCCTCTTTCTATATCTGTATAATTTTTAGATTAAATTATTGCCCACATAAAAAAAAGCGAAGAATTTATTTTATAAAACATCATCTTTTTCATATTTAGATATCCAATTTTATTAATCCTATAATCGATATCTTCACTACTTGTAATCCAAAGGATTAAAATCAAAAAGATAATTGTTTTATTGTTTATGATTATTTGAGATTAATATCTTTATTATTTGATATTTTATTTTGTTATTTAATAATTTATATTGTTTAAATAAAAAAATCTAAAATATAATGTTTGAAAAAAGAAATATACAATAATCTTATTCAAGTATTACGCAGGGAACAATTATGAATAAAAAGCAAGATTTTAATAAAAAAGATGGTAATAAAAAAGAAGTCTTCAAGAAAGATACTTTTAAAGATAAGAATACTTTAAACAACAATAAGTTAACAGAGGGTTTATTAAATATCGAACAATTTAAAAATACACTTTTATCTGAATCTAAAAGTATTTTCCCGATAAATGGAATTAACCTTGTATCTTTGGTTATTACACCCAGGAAACTGGTACAGATAACGATAATGAAAAAAGGAGGAATAACAATCGACGATTGTCAGTATATTTCAAAAATATTTCAACCGCTTATACCGGAAGATTATGATTTTCAAGTTCAAAGTCCTGGTATAGGTTTTGAGATACGTCCTGGTACAAAAGAATTTGAACTTTTAAGTTTATTTGAACAGCTACCAGTAAAGGTTTTTTATTATGAGGAAAATAGAGATAATTCAGAAGTAAATGATAATAATAAAAAAGTACTTGAAGCCAGTGGAACCTTTAGTATTGTTACTGATGGGTTAATTTTAAAGAAGTTCAGTAATAAAAAAAAGAATAAAGATAATAAAGAAATAGAACTTCTGCAGGTTCCTTTTGATAGAATTATTAAAATTAAAACTACTTTCTTTTCGGAGGAGATATGACAAGAAGAAGTTCAACTAAAAGTAACGCGAACGAATTTTACAATGAGATAGAAAATATTGCAAAAGAAAAAAATATTTCGACTGAAATAGTGCTTGAATGCTTTAAAAGAGCTTTAATAATTGCATATAGAAGTTATATATATAAAAGTGAAGGAACAACAAAGGAAGATAAAAGAAAAGATAAAACAAATGATGTAAATCTTACAATAGCAAGAAATAAAAATCAACTTGAAATACTTATTGAAAAAAAAGTCGTTAAGAAACCAGAGTTTTTACTGAAAGAGATTTCTTTAAAGGATGCAAAAAAGATAAAAGAAGATGTTCAATTAGATGATACAATACTTGTCCCTGTTGATTATAGTAACTTTCCATCCACTGTTGTGAGATCAGCGATAGATTCTTTTACAAATGAGATCCAGAATTATGTTGGTAACAAGCTTTATGAAGAATATAAAAAGCTTGAAGGCTCTATAGTCATTGGAAAAATTCATCGTATAGTTAAAGGAACAGCATATGTTTATCTCGATGAATCTAAAATCGAGGCATATTTACCACCTGAAGAGAAATCTCCACTCGATGATATAAAAGTTAATGAATCTAAAAAATTTCTTATAAAACTTGTAAAATCTGACAGTGTTGCCGACGATAACGATGACAAGAAGCAGATGAAAGAGAAAAAAAAGGCTGTTCCTACTATTATTCTTTCACGAAATGATCCAAAATTTGTTCAGAGGCTAATAGAAAGTGAATCTGAAGAGGTAGCAAGGAAAGAGGTCGAGGTTGTTAAGATTGTCAGAGAACCAGGATATAAAACCAAGGTTGCTGTTTCATCTAAAATTCCCGGTAAAGATCCAGTTGGAACTGTGCTTGGTAAAAATTCATCTAGAATTTCAAATGTAAGGTTAGAGCTTGGTGGAGAAGTTATCGAAGTTGTCCAATATTCACCTAATGAAATTGAATACATCCAGAATGCTTTAAATGTTTCCAAATTCGGTTATGGTAAAATCATTAAGGTCAAAGATACTCCCGAAGAAAAGAGATGTATCTTTGTTCTTGATAAAGATTCGGATAAAGATAAAATTGTTGGCAAAAGTGGTAATAATGTTAGACTTGCCTCCAGATTGACTGGCTGGAAGATAGATGTTAAAACACGAAACGAATTTGAAAACTCAGAGATATACAAACTTATAAGCAAAGATATCGATGAATTATTCGCAAAACAAACTGTGACAGAAGAAAAAGAGGAACTGGAAGAAATAGGTGAAGATGCTTCTATAACTGTTTTACAGGATCAGCTTGGAAATGAAATCATTAAAAAGCTTCAAAATGCCGGGATAGATCTTGTATCAACACTTATTGATTGGCACGAGAGTCATAGACTTCAAACTATAAACTCTCTCTCACCTTCAGAACTTCTAACGATAAATCGATTCATAGAACAAAATGTCGAAATTGAAGATGATGAAGAAGAGGAGGAGTTTGAAAATGATTATGCAGAATGCCCTAACTGCCATAAAAAGATTGACCCTGATGCCTCTGAATGTCCTTATTGTGGAATTAAATTTGAAGAATAAAAAATTTGTATAAAATGATTTTAAGATATTTAATTCAATTGCAATTTGTAAATTTTAGAGTAGATATGAAACAGGAGTATTATTATTAAAATGAGCAAAAAGAAGATCATAACTTACCTGAAAGAAAAAGAACTTACAGAAACTCAAGTAAGAAATATAATTACCAAATATGGATTTAACCCTGAAGATTTAACTAACGAAGATATCCAGAAAAAGATAGATGAAGAAGTTGAAATATATAGGAAGCCTCAAAAAAAACTTATTATCAAGAGGAAAGTGGTCAAAAAAGCTACTATAAAAGCAAGTGTGGATGTTGATTTAGAAACACCACAAACTGACGAAGAGGTTAAAGCTCCTGTTTCTATTAGTGAAACTGGGAATGTTGCCACAAAAACCCTATCAAAGAAGGAGAAATCTTCTATCACCGAACCTATGATGGTAGAAGCGACCTCATCTAAAGAAAATGAAAGCATAGAAAAAGCTGCTCTGAGAACTGCTAAAAGAAAAAGCAAAACTGAAGATAATGTTTCAGTCATAGAAGCTCCACTTGAAAAAACAGAAAAACAAGCAGAGACTTCTGTTAAAGCTAAAAAAACAGAGAAAATAAATGCAGATAATTCAAGTAAAGCCGAAAGTGCTGAAACAAAAACATATGAGAACAAAAATGAAACTACTGAAGCGATAGATGCTGAGGTAGAAAACACTCTGGAACAGGAAGATAAGAAAGAAGGAAAAAATAGAACAACTTTTGAGTCAAATAAAAGATATACATATAAACCCTCTGAATCAAGTCAAACTGCTTCTACTGAACATCATAAAAAAAGGATTTTTATAAGGAAAAATACTCCTGCTCCAACCACTACAAGAGAAAGACCTCATTATCAAAATTATCAGAGAACTGGTCAACAGCAAAGACCTCAAAACTTTTTTTCATCATTTTCAAAAGGTCAGAAAAATTCACAAACTACTACTCCAGTTGTTGAAAACACATTTCAGAAAAAAAAGAAATATGTTGAGCATAAACCAGAGATAAAAGATAGGGATGAATTTAACAATAAACTTAATCCAATTTTAAAGAAAAAAAGGGAAACAGAGTTTGCAATTCCACTGGAGATTGAAATTCCAGAATCAATTTCAGTTTCGGAACTGGCAAGAAAGATGAATATTAAAGCGAATATACTCATTCAAAAGTTGTTTGAGATGGGAAATTCTGTTACTATTAACCAGATGCTGGATGCTGATACAGTAGAGATACTTTTATCAGATTTTAATTGTAAAGTTAAGAGAACTTCCATATTCGATGCTGTAAAGATCCCTATTCAGGACAATATAGTTCCTGAACTTAAGAAAAGGCCACCTATTGTTACTGTCTTAGGTCATGTTGATCATGGTAAAACAACGCTTCTTGATAGGATAAGAAAAACAAACGTTGCTTCAACAGAGGTTGGAGGGATTACTCAGAGAATAGGAGCATATAAGGTTAAGATAAAGGGAGAAGAGATAGTTTTTATAGATACCCCCGGGCATGAAGCATTTACATCTATGAGGGCTAGAGGTGCAAGTGTTACAGATATAGCAATACTGGTAGTCGCAGCCGATGACGGAGTTATGCCTCAAACAGTAGAAGCTTTAAATCATGCGAAACAGGCAAAGGTCCCTATAATAGTTGCTATGAATAAGTGCGATAAGCCTGATGTCAAGACCGAAAAGATAATGACTGATCTTACAGCTTATGATATTCTTCCACAGGAATGGGGTGGAGATACAATGTTTATACCTATCTCTGCACTTAAAGGAGATGGTGTTGATGAACTTCTTACCGCAATACTCCTTGTTGCAGAATCTCTCGATCTAAAAGCAGACTACAATCCTAAAAGATGGGCTGATGGTGTTGTTATTGAGTCTCGACTGGATAAAGGTAGAGGTATTGTTGCAACTGTACTTGTTAAAAATGGTATTTTAAAGGAGAAGGATTTCTTTATAGCTGGTAACTACGATGGAAAAGTTAAAATTATGACAGATGAAAATGGTGTTAGACTGGATAAGGCTTATCCTTCTACACCAGTAGAGGTCATAGGTTTTGAGCAGTTACCAGATGCTGGTTGTATTTTGCAGGTTGTTGACTCTGAAAAAACAGCAAGAGATATTGCTAGAAAGAGAAGAGAACTGGAAATATATGAAAAACAGAAAGAAAACGCTGTAAATTTAGCCAATATACTTACAAAAATAAATAAGGGTGAAGTTGGTGAACTAAATTTAATAATAAAAGCAGATGTTCAGGGGATGGCTGAAGCTTTAAAGACATCACTTGAGAAACTTTCAGTTCCAAAAGTAAAGGTAAATGTTATCTTATCTTCTGTTGGAGCTATTACAGAGTCAGATGTCAACCTTGCTGCTACTGCTAAAGCTATAATTATTGGCTTTAATACTAAACCAACAAAAGAAGCACAACTTATTGCAGAAAGAGAAAATATCGAAATTCGTCGATATAGCATAATTTACGATGTAATAGAAGATGTTAAGGATGCCATGCTTGGCCTTGCTGCACCTAAGTTTAGAGAAGAGATAATAGGGGAAGTAGAAATACGGCAGATATTTAAAATACCCTCAATTGGTGTAGTCGGCGGAGCCTTTGTAACAAAGGGAGTTATAACAAAAGACGCTCAGTGTAGAATATTTAGAGACAACACTCTGATATATACCAGTAAAATTGGTTCGCTGTATAGATTTGAAAATCCAGTAAAAGAAGTAAAGCAGGGGATGGAATGTGGTATTACAATTGAAAAATATAACGATTTACATGAAAATGATATAATCGAGATATTTAAAAATGTCGAAGAGAAGCAGAGTTTTGAGGAACTTGCTGCTTATCAAGAAACTGAAAACAGTGATAAAGCAAATAAAATAGAAAAGGAATAGTAAAAAAGTCATATAAGGGTTTAATTATGCCACAATCAAACGTTAATCCTAGAAAACTAAGGTTAGCGGAAGCTATTTTACATATAGTTCAAAGTGCAATTATTTTTGAAGTTGAGCATAAGGATATACATAAAACCACTTTTATAAATAGAGTCGAAATTTCTGATGATAAAAAATATGCTAAAATATTTGTAGTTCCTGGTTCTTCTGATATAGCTAAGATAGAAAATGAGATAGATGCTCTCAACAAAATTTCTGGTTTTTTTAGAAAAAAAATAGCATCGGAAGTTAAAGTCAGGGTGGTCCCCGAGCTGAAGTTCGTTTTTGATGCAGGATATATTAAAGCTGAATCAGTACTAAAAACTTTAAATAACCTTAACAATGAAGATAATCCACAATAGATACTACCACTTACTATCAGCTTTCAAACTAGAATCAATAATAAAGAAAATGATATTATGGCAAATGTTTCATACAATCTTTTAGATGATTATAAAAAGATAAGCAAAGACTTTGTTTTAACGGTAGGCAACTTTGATGGTCTGCATACAGGTCATCGTTTGATTATCGAAAAGACACTTGAAGATGCAAAAAAGCTTAATGCTACTGCTTGTGTCATATCATTTTATAATAAACCAGCTCCTCTTTTTGCTTCAAGTTATGTAAACACTCAGATCCTGCCTTTGAATGAAAAGATCAATGCTCTTTGTGAATATGGTTTTGAAAATATTTTTCTTTTTAACTATAATTCTCCTTTAAAAGATTTAACGGCAATCGAATTTTTAGATTTTCTTAAAATTAATACACATATAAAAAGTATTACAGTTGGGGAAAATTTCCTTTTTGGAAAAGGTAGAGGTGGAGATGTTGAACTTATTAAAAACTTTTTTTCTAAAGAAAAGATAAAGGTCAATGTTATTCCTCTTTTGTTTGATAATGGAGTCCTGATCTCATCTACCATGATAAGGCAAAGGATATTGAGTGGAGATTTTTCAATTAATAAATATCTTAAAAATCCTTTTTATATACAGGGATGTGTTGAAGAGGGAAAACATCTTGGTCGAGTTTTAGCTTTTCCAACTGCAAATATCTATATTTATGATCAGATTAAACCAAAAGCCGGTGTATATGCAACCATAAGTTTATTTGAAAAGGACAATTTGAAATTTTCGATGACTCATGTTGCAGAAGAGGGAAATATTGAGACACATATTTTTGATACTCAAGTTGATCTTTATAACAGGGAATTAAGAGTATACTTTATCTGCTTTATACGTAATAATATTAAAGTAAGTTCAATAGATGAGCTTTCACATCTTTTATCAATAGATGAAAGCGATATTAAAACTTTCTTTAATGGCTATTATAGATCAATGGATGGAGCAAAAAAATATTTTCAGAATATTACTCATAAATCAGACTTATTTTTTGAGGAAAAAAAAACTTTTGGGAGTTTTCATGGGAGAACAGAATGTTGATAATCGAAATAATCTATTAAATGATAGAGCAAACGATGAAAATAAACAACCAGACAGATGCATATTAGAAGAAGATCAGGTTCTATATTCTCTTGTAGAAAATCTCAAGCTTGAGATATTAAAAAGAGTTAAAATAAGTGAGCACACTATAAATCTTGTTCTAACTGCTTTCTTTAGTGGTCTTCATCTGCTACTGGAAGATTTACCAGGTATGGGAAAAACTACCCTGGCGAAAACTCTTGTCTCCTGTATAGATAACACTGCAGATCAAACTTTTCTCTTCAGGCGTATTCAATTTACAGCAGATCTTTTACCATACGATATAATCGGGACTGAAATTTTTGTCAAAGAAAAAAATGATTTTATCTTTAAAAGTGGTCCTGTATTTGCAGGAGTTTTGCTAGCAGATGAACTAAACCGTGGAAATCCAAAGGTTCAGTCTGCCCTTTTAGAAGCCATGGGTGAAAATCAGGTTACAGTTTCAAATAAAACGTATAAGTTACATGATCTTTTCTTTGTAATAGCCACTCAGAATCCTATAGAAATAGAAGGAACCTTTCCATTACCAAGATCATCTCTCGATAGGTTTGGTTTAAGCATAAGCCTTGGTTACCCTTCAGAAGAGCAGCAAAAGGATATTTTAAAGAATAATTTACTTAAGTTCAATCCAGATTCGATAAATAAGGTTATAAAGCTTGCTGATATTGAAAAGATAAGAAAAAGAGTAGATTCTGTTTATATAGATAGTAAGCTTATAGATGTGATAAATGAAGCAGGCATATTATCAAGAGCTTCAAAAGAGTTTTATCCAGGTTTTTCGGTGCGTGCACTTCTTCATCTTTTAAACGCTTCTAAGGCTTATGCCTTTGTAAGCCGTGGTGCAAGCTTTGTTACAGACGATGACTTAAAAAAAGTATTTATTCCTGTAGTATCTCACAGATTATACAACAAATTTGACAGAACTGAACTTACATCTTTTCTTGATGAAATATTATCAAAAAAATACTGGCAAAACAAGGATAATTAGATGATTATTCCTTTTATTCTTGCAAATATTGTGACTTTCTTTTTCAGATCAAATGGCTTTATAAATCTTATATTTATTTTTTTATCTCTTTTTAATGCTTTTTTTCTCTTATATTATCTTGCTTTATACATCTATATCCATACGAGAAGAAAATCTATCCAAGCAGATCTTATGCTTCCAAAATATATTATCAATAGTGATCTGACATTATCTTTAAAAATTTCACCGATTTTTATTTTTACATTAATTTCCATAAAAATAAAAACTGATAAATCTGAAATTATCTTTATCTATGATTCTGTAAGCCACAAGTTCAAGGCAAGACCCTTTTATCGAGCAAATCATAAGATACTTTCGTATGATATATATTTTTATGATCCTGTTTATTATTTAAAGCTCAAAATAAATATTGCAGAGAAGAATATTATCAACTACTTTAAGTCAGATTCAGAATCTGTAAATACTGGTATTTTGCCTTTAACCAGGGAAGATTATCGTCTTTATAAGGCTTTTGATGATTCCTCTTTGATTCGAGATTATCTCTTTGGTGATGATATAAGAAAAATACTCTGGCGAGTTCTAGCTCTTGTTGATGAGATAAAGGTTCGTAGTGATTGGTTTGAGAATAGTTCACACAATTTTATTCCATTTCAGGTTGTTGGTATCTATCATCCAGACTATTTTTTTTCAAATTTTATAATTTACAAGATATATAGCCTTGTTCATGCCTTATTTTTAAAAGAACTGAATGTTTCTATAAATGGGGTAATTTTCTCAAGGGACGATCTGAAAAAATTGCAGGACTATCTTTTTAAAATCTATGAAGATGAAAAAAATAAGATTATAGATTTTACACCTTTAAAAGACTCAATCTTGCTTATTAGTGCCATTTCCATAAACTTAAATCCAGACAAAGAGCTATGGATACCAAAGAATAGCAAGATATACTATCTAACGATGAAAGATTTTTTCAATGTTGATAGTCAAAAATATATTGTTCACTCTTACAACCTCTGTAGAGCATTTAACCTTTTATTTAAATATCCCTCCATAAGTAAGGTAGCAAACACTTATCTTAAAGAGCTTTACGAATATGATGTACTATTTGAAAAAAGGTACCAGATTGTCTGAGAGTAAAACTAAACTTAATATTTTTCTTAAGCGATACGAAAAGCAGATTTTGATACTTTTATATAGTTCAATTCTTACCTCTTTTATCCTTTTTTTATCAACTGATATTTTCTTCTTTATTTTAGTTCCTGTGCCACTTATAATCTTTATCTTCTACACTAAAAGTTTGAATAAACTAAAAGTTGGAGTAAAACTATTATTAACATTGCTATTTACGCTCATCCTGCTTTTTGTTTTTTCTTTGATAACTCAAATAATAAGTTTCAAAACGAACTTTGTAATTTTAAATGTTATATTCTTTAGTCTTATCTTTATGGCTCTTTCTTACCTTATATTTATTTTAAATCTTATATTAATAAAAAAGCCGGTTTTATATTTTATTTTTAATACAATTATAATTTTTCTTCTTTCAGTACTTATTCATTCTATTTTGCTTCAAATCATATTCATAGTCTTTTTAATATTTATAACCAGTCTAACATATTTTCTTGCAATAAAGCCTGATAACTTTACCCTTAAGAATCTCTTATACCTTTTAATTGTTCTTATTTTAATAGGTTTCTTTACATTTTTAATAAGTCAACTATTCAAAAGTGACAGCGGGCAAAACCTTTTAAAGGAGTCATTTTTTAAGTATCAATTTAACGATAGGGTGACCTTGAAATCTGACTATAATTTTCAGGGAAGTCTCCTCTTTTTTGCTAAACTTGGTGATTCAATGCTTTTAAAAGCAGTATCTTATCCTTATTTTAACCGTGAAAAGGGTTTCTATATGACTGATATAAGGGATCTTCCTTTTCCTGCTATTTTGACGGATTTTATATGGGAAGATAAAGGGTACATAAAAGGAGGTGATAGAAAAGAGGAAGATGTTACAATATACAATGTTAATCTTTCAGAAGGAACGGTTTTTGCACCAAATGAGCCATACCGTATTGTTCCATATCAAAAGATTCCGGAGAGCAAATTCACCTCAGTTTTTTCAGCATATTCCTTATCTACTCAAAAAATTGAAGAAAAACTCTGGCAGATTGATATCTCCTGGGATAGTTTGAG
>ENA-UOYA01001431-UOYA01001431.1-activated-sludge-metagenome-genome-assembly--contig:-NODE-1431-length-25437-cov-43.888582_pt1 | contig 25437 bp, 20 predicted proteins | sample MGYA00238163_ERZ764804 | MGnify/ENA primary metagenome ERZ764804 (study PRJEB28919, sample SAMN05720223) | activated sludge metagenome | isolation source: Anaerobic digester | place: Hong Kong... | reverse complement strand
GTTCCGGCGTAAGTGCCATGATGATTCCTGTTCTCTTTTAGCCGTCGATCAGAGAAGCACCGCCAATAACGCTTCGCAGCGAACGTTGGCGGGCACCCCGAGGGACGAATAGTTTTTTCGAAGTAAGCCGATAATTATAAACGGAAAACGCCGACCGGTCGAGACTGGGTTGAAGCGTCTCGACGCGACCGCGTAGAAGCGCCTTTTTGAGGAGATGCCCGTCCAATAAGGGGCTGAGGCCAGTAAACGCTCATGGTCGATATAGCCGATTTTGGCGCTCCAGTCCTCATGAGGCGGTAGTTCAAGCGAAAAGCTATTGTTCTTCGAGAACTATTTGGCGCCGCCCATCAGTGTCGAGCATTCGATCCGTTTGAACGAAAAATCAACGCCACGACGGTCGTCACCGCGGATAAGGCGGAACGAAGCGCCAATTTCGTTGCTGTTGCGGCGGTGGTAAATCAGCCGGGTGGTGGTGTCGCCCTCGCTGACGGCAAAGCTCACAAAGCCGTCTTCGAATTTCTCCATCGCCATGGTGAACTCACGCCGCGCCCCCGGGCGCAGCCAGGCCTTCACGGTGTTGCCTTCATCGTAGAGACGCATCGCCTCCCAGCCGACTGACTTGTCCCGCAGCAAGGTCTGCGATACGCCCATCATGGTGCCCGCCGCCGGCGCCAGCCAGAGCTCACGAACGTTGGAGCCATCCACATCCGAAGTGCCCTGCCAGCAGCCCGCCATCCAGGCCAGCTTGTCGATGCTGCCCGGTACCGCTGCACCGGCGACCGTGGGCGGCGGCTCCTTGCTGCCGGTCACTCCCGGCGGCAGGGTGATCTGTACGCCTTGCGCCGCAGCCAGGGCGGCCGAACAAACCGCGAGTACGGCAGCCAGCGAGTGACGGATGGAATGGCTCATGTTGTTCGTTCTCAAGGTTTGGCGACTGCAGCCGCCGGTTTCGATACGCCGGTCATGGCGAGGATGAATTTGAGCCAGGTTTCGCGGTCTTCGACCTGTTGCGCGGTCGATTTTCCGCTTCCGTGCCCGGAGTCGTAGTCCATCTTGAGCAACACCGGGTTGACCTGGCCGGGATTGTTCTGTGCGAGCGCCACAAACTTCTTGGCATGTAGCGGATCAACACGCGTGTCGTTCTCGCCGGCGATGACCAGCGTCGTCGGCATGTTCACGCCGACGCGCACGTTGTGATAAGGCGAGTAACGCAGCAACCAGGCGAAATCCGCCGCCTTGTCGGGGTCACCATACTCCGGAATCCAGTAGCGGGCGATGCGGAATTTGTGATAACGCACCATGTCCAGCAGCGGCACTGAACACACGATGCCATTGAACAGGTCCGGGCGTTGCGTCGCCGCAGCGCCCACCAGCAGGCCACCATTGCTACCGCCAAATGCCACCAGTCGCTTGCTGCTGGTGTAGCCCTGGCTGATCAGCCACTCGGCACTGGCGTAGAGATCGTCAAACACATTCTGCTTGTTACCGAGCATGCCGCCTTCGTGCCAGCGCTCTCCAAATTCGTCGCCGCCGCGCAGACCGGGTTGTGCCACCACTACGCCGCGATTGACCAATGTGGCAAACGTACCGAGGTAGCCAACCTTGATACCGATATTGAACCCACCATAGCCGTAAATCACGGCCGGGTTGGTGCCGTCGAGCTTGATGCCCTTCTTCGTGCTCACGAACATCGGGACTTTGGCGCCATCACGACTGGTGACGTAAACCATTTTGGTCTTAATGTTGCTGGTGTCGAGAACCGTTTCATCCTGATACAGGAATTTCCACTCCAGTTTGTCGGCGTCAAGCTTGTAAAGTTTGAACGGCGCAGTGAACATGGCCAGCGCCGCATACAGTGTGTTGCTGTCGCGGTCATAGGAGATGCTGGTTACGCTGCCGAACTCTGGCGCGGCCAGCTCTCGCACGAATTTGCCATTGAGATCGAGGACGCGCAGTCGTTCGAGGAGCTCGCGCTTTTCGCGCACGATGATGTGCTTCTTTGTCACTACAAACGACTCGAGCACAACGTCCTTTTGCTCGGGAACGATCGGCGTCCAGTCCTTGAAGTCCGGCTTGCGCACACTGCCCTTGAGCAGCCGCCCGTTCGGCGCACCGGCGTTGGTGCGGGCGTAAATGGTGTCGCCGATCATCTCGATGGACGCATTGGCGTCCTTCTCGGCAAAGATCTCCCGCGGAGTCTCATTGCTGTCAGTCTTCGCAATCGAATACTTCGCGCTCTTGCCCTCGCCGGTCGAAAACACGGTGTAGGGCGAGTACTCGTAATCGGCCACCCCGCCCCATTGCTTGGCGTCGGTGAACTTGTGGATCACCGGCTGCCCGACAAGCGGTTTGCGCAGGTCAACGCGCTGCGTGTAGAGCGGGAGTTGTTTGCTTACCTGCTCCTGGGTGCGCGGCTGTACGTAAGCGACCGCGTTGTCTTTCGTCCAAGACACGCCCCACACCTGCGGAAGCGGTGCGAAGACCTGTTCCCCGGTCTTGCTGTTGATGAAGTACTGGGTCGGCAGTTCGTCACCGGCTCGTTGCAGTCCAACGGCCAGGATGCTGGCATCGCGTGAGTAAGCACGGCCAGACAATGCTGACTTGCCGCTCGGGTCAATCTTCATCGGATCGAACAACAGCACTTCCTTGCCGTCGATACGGGTGTAGAGCTTGGCCTGGGCATCACCCTTGACCTTGCGGGTGAAAAACTCGCGCCCCTTGTAAAACGACGGCGGCGAGGTGATCGTACGATCGGTGTAGCGGGTCAGTTCGTCCTTGAGGCCGGGCACCTCGGGCGCGTTTTTGTCAAGCCACGCGAGCGCGGCGTCGTGCTGCGCGCGCGTCCACTTGACGACTTCTTCGTTCTTGTTGTCTTCCAGCCAGCGGTAAGGGTCAGTCAGCGTCATGCCGTGCACGACGTCGGTGACCGGACGAGCCGGAGTGGGTGGCGGATTCAGTGGCTGCGCACCACCTTGTGCGAACGATACGACCGGCATCGCAGCCAAGGTGAGTGCAGCCACGACGGCGGCGGAAACGATGGATTTCATGAACGGGAGAGCTACGCCTTGTGGGCGCGATGGTTGATGAGCAGGAAGGCCGCGATAACGGCCGCGAGGAAGAACAGCAGATTCCACGCGGGAATCGGCAGTCCGAGGATGAGGTCGATCTTGTTGCACTCGACGCTGCCCTTCAGCGCGCGGGCGAAGACATCAAGAAATGGCAGCGTCTCCAGCATGTAGCTGATGCCCATGCCGCAACTGGGCAACTGGTCGGCCGGCAGTGACTGGATGTAGAGATGTCGGGCCGCCAGCGCCACGCCAGCGCCACCGGTCAGCAGCGACGCCCAGGCCAGCGTGCGAGCGCCAGAACGGCCGGGGTTCAGCACGGCGCCCACCAGGAACACGATACCGAGACATACCAGCGCGATCCGCTGGAACCAGCACATCGGGCAAGGCTCGAGCATTTCGACGTACTGGAGGTAGAGGGCATAGCCCATCAGCGAGGCGCAGACGACGAAGCCAAACAGGTAAGCCAGCCGGCGGGAGGGGAACAGATTGACGGGATTCACGGAGCGGTATTTTCCAGTAAGCGAGTATCGCCGCGTCAAAGCGGCAGGTGGGATTGGCAGGACGCCGGAGCGACGAAATGCTGCGGTGAAGGTTTGAACGACGATTCGACGCGGAGTTCGCGGCATCGTTCGTTGCGCCGGAATGGGCAGGAGCTGTCCTATTGATCGTCGCTTTTGCTACATCGGACTACAGGATTGGCTATCATCTTTTTTGTAGAACCCGCATATTAACTGGGCATACGGGCACAAAACGGCAATTATCGACTTTCCAACAAACAGCCTGCGGAGCCCAATTCAATCAACGGTTTTCGCATAAAGCTGAGTTATCGCGCCCCGAAGGCTGAGGCCTCAATGCAGCTGAGCTGTACGCATCGCCTTGTCCGCTGCGCCTTCCAGCGCGTCGGCACGGAACAGCATCGGCAGCCGGGTGTCGACGTCGATATCGGGGAAAACGTCGGCCAGCGTGGTGACCGATTGCACATTGCATTCGCGCAGCAAATCCTGCATCAGCACCGCCACGTCCTGCGCGCGGTCAGTGGCGAAAAGCTCGGCGCGGAAGCCTTCCGCGCCCTTTTCGTCGAACGGGTTCGACAGCGACAGCCGTACCTCGCCACTGCCGTCGGCCATCCGGTGCGCGGAAATCACCGCCTCCGGTTCGCCTACGCCAGAGCGGAACTTGCGAATGGCGTTGGTGGCAAACAGCTGTAGCGAGACTTCGCGCTGCGCTGCGCGGCCCTGATACAGCGCCGCCAGCGGTGTTTGCGGTGGCCGCGGCATCGCCAGCAGCGACAGTCCGCCACCCCCGAGCTGCTTCGCAAATGCCTGCGTGAACGGCATGCCCCACTTGCCGGTATCGCGATCAGTCAGCAGATCGACGGCCGGGCCAGCCAGCGCGGTACCGACCAGAAAGCGCAGGAACACGCTCTCCTGGTTGGCCGGCACCGGCATCGGCGCCCGCTCCACGGCGACCGGTGCCCCCGGCGTCAGCGACCACCAGGCCAGCGTTGCCGGCAGTTTGTCCAGAGCGAACGCGGCTGGCGAGACCAGCGCGTTCGACAGCGCAAAGGTCTGATTGGCCCGCAATGCGCCGCCCGCCTTCATCAAAACCACAAACTCGTTGCTGTCCGGCAGCGCACCGGGCACCGTCACTGGCGAACCATTGGCGGCCACGATCACGAGCGGAATTGCGAATACGGTCGTCGGCAGCGCGCTGTCACCTGCCGCCCGGCCCGCCTCGACATGCGCCGCCGCCAGCACCCGCGCCAGCGCGCGCTGCACCGCCAGTGATGGCGCGCGGGCGAGTGCGTCGGCGATTGCGCCGGTGTCGGCCGCCCTCAGCAGTGCAGCCATCGCGGCACGGAGCTCGGTCTCCCGCTTCTCCTGAATCACGCCCTGTTCCGCAGCGAGTGCGGCCAAAGCAAGGTCGATCAACGGGTTGGCCGGCGCACCTTCATAAATCGGGAAGGCGCGTGGGTCAGGTAGATGGAACTGCGGAAGCGATTGCATGCGGCGATTTTAGGGAGGCCAGGCGCGCACCCCACTTGCCGCCGCGACACAGACCACGAATGCAACACCAAATCAACATCAAATGCGGCATTGCAGCATTTTTTTGACCATCATCAAAGAATGGGTTTGTAGTTATTCGTAGTATTTCTTCGTTGATCTGGTGAGTGTCGCGAAGACGGCATCCCGATGGGAGGCGTCCCGAACCAACATGCGGACAAACCGCAGGGCGTCGTCACCAGATTGACGCTACCAGCGTTGCGCGGGCGCGCAGCGCGGAATCGTGACGCTGAAAAGGAAAGTACATGAAAGCCCTCTCTCTCGCCATCGCCGCCGCAATCGGCATCGCCGCCCTGCCAGCCAGCGCGGCCGACCTGTCCAACCTGATGGTGCGCGCGCGAGCGGTGAATCTCGATATGGCCAACAAGTCGGACGCCATCGCTGGCGTTGCACCGGCAGACGCTATTACCGTCAATGACAAGACCATTCCGGAAGTTGATCTCACCTGGTTCTTCACGCCGAACGTATCGGCCGAGCTGATCCTGACTTATCCGCAGAAGCAGACCGTCAGCGTTGGCGGCGCCGCCATTGGCACCTTCAAGCATCTGCCGCCAACGCTCACGCTGCAATACCGTCCGTTCCCGAACGCTGCCATCCAGCCCTACGTCGGCGCCGGTGTGAACCTGACCTACACGATGAACAACAACATGACTGCGCTCGGCAAGCGGGTCACGCTGGATGCCTACAGCCTGAAGCCGGCGTTGCAGGTCGGCGTGGACATCCCGGTCGACAAGAAGTGGTCGATCAACGTTGATGTCAAGAAGATCTGGCTGGGTTCCGACGTGTACCTCGACGGCACCAAAATCAGCCACGTGAAGCTTGACCCGCTGGCTATCTCGGTCGGCGTCGGCTACCGCTTCTAGCCGTTCGCGTCATCAGCGCTACGCCGCTGCGCCTGCTTCAGGCCGCAGCCGGCGCAGCCGCTGCGAACGCAGCAATGCGCGCTGTCACCCGCGTCAGCAGCGCCTTCAGCGCCGGATAGTGACCGGTGCGCTCGCGGGTTGCCTCGTTCATGTATAGCTTGCGGTTGATTTCGATCTGGATGCTGTGCCGGTCGTCCTGCGGGCGTCCGAAACGCTTGACCAGTTCCACGCCCTTGTAGGGGTCGTTGATCGCCACGCTCAGCCCTTCGCTGCGAAACGCCTCGGCGATCAGTGTTGTCAACGCCGGCGAGCAGGTGCTGCCATCGCGGTCGCCGAGCACAATGTCCGCAAAGCGGGTGCCCTGCTTCACCCATGACACCGGCCCGGCCTCCGCCGGCATCGAATGGCAATTGAGATGCACTACGCGGCCCGATGCGCCATGCGCCGCCTCGATCGCGCGCGTCACCGCCGCCCAATACGGCGCGTGACAATGGCTGATCCGCCGTTCGACCTCGGCAACGCTTAGCTTGCGGCTGTAGATCGGCGATTTGTCGTCCAGCACCCGCCAGACCAGGCCAATGCCCGACCGCGTCTTTGGCGAGTGATCCACCGGGTGCGGCCAGCGCCCATCCATCAGGCTCTCGTCAACGTCTTCCACGCGCCGGTTCGGATCCAGGTAACTGCGCGGAAATTCGGCGCAGATCAGCGTGGCGCCGAGCGACGGCGCGTCGCCAAACAAGTCGTCAACATCGGTGTCCTCCGCCTTGCGTAAGTGCGCGAAGTCACAGGCGTAGCCGAAATCGGCGGGATACACGCGCCCGCTGTGCGGCGAATCAAGCACCAGTGGCACTGGCCTTACGCCCGCAGGCGGGCTCACCACTCGGACAGCGACGAAATCGTTCATATTTCGAGAATAAGCGAAAATTGCCGGTTTTACGATCACGCTTGCTCTGCCGCGAAACACTGGCGCGCTCCTGCCTGCCAGATGGTCGCCGTTGCTGCCCTCGCCCATGAAACTGAGCCAATTCTTCATCTCCACCACCAAAGAGGCCCCGGCCGAAGCCGAAATCGTCTCCCACCAATTGATGATGCGTTCGGGCATGATCAAAAAGCTCGGCGCCGGCATCTATACGTGGATGCCGCTTGGCGTGCGGGTGCTGCGCAAGGTCGAGCAGGTGGTGCGTGAAGAGATGAACGCCGCCGGCGCGATCGAACTGTTGATGCCGGTGGTGCAGCCAGCCGAGCTGTGGCAGGAGTCGGGCCGCTGGGAGAAGATGGGCCCCGAGATGATGCGGGTGAAGGATCGCCATGAGCGCGACTTCATCGTGCAGCCCACCAGCGAGGAAGTGATCACTGACATTGCCCGCCAGGAGCTGCGCTCGTGGCGACAACTGCCGATCAACTTCTACCATATCCAAACCAAGTTCCGCGACGAGCGACGCCCGCGCTTCGGCGTGATGCGCTCGCGTGAGTTCATCATGAAGGACGCGTATTCGTTCGACGTCGACAAGGACAGCCTGATGAAGAGCTATCAGGCGATGTACGACGCCTACAGCCGCATCTTCTCGCGCCTGGGTCTCGAGTTCCGCGCCGTCAACGCCGACACCGGCAACATCGGCGGTTTCGCGTCGCATGAATTTCAGGTACTCGCCGAAAGCGGCGAAGACGTCATCGCCTACTGCCCGGATTCCGACTACGCTGCCAATGTCGAGATGGCCGAAGCGCTGGCGCCGGCAACGGCACGTCCGGCGGCGACGCAGACGCTGACGCTGGTGCATACGCCCGGCAAAAAGACCTGCGAAGACGTCGGCGAATTCCTCAAGCAACCGCTGCCGGTACAACTCAAGGCAATGATGTATGTGAGCGACGCCGGCTTTGTACTCTGCATGCTGCGCGCCGATCACATGGTGAACGAGATCAAGCTCGGCAAGCTGCCGCAGCTCGCCAACTTCCGTCCGGCCACTCCGGAAGAAATCGAGGCACACCTCGGCGTTGAGCCCGGCTATTGCGGCCCGGTGCCGCGGCACGGCAAGGCGCATCCGGGCAAAGTGCTGGTGGTCGCCGACCGCACGGCGGCTGCGATGGCGGACTTCATCTGCGGCGCCAACGAATCGGGTTATCACGTCACCGGCGCCAACTGGGGCCGCGACTGCGCCGAACCGGATGTTGTTGCTGATATCCGCAATGTCGTCGAAGGTGACCCTTCGCCCGACGGCAAGGGAGCGCTCAAGCTCCGTCGTGGCATCGAAGTGGGCCATGTCTTTGCGCTGGGCCAGCGTTACTCGGCGGCGCTCGGCGCCCGCTTCCTCGACAAGGAGCAGAAGGAGCAGGTCATGGAGATGGGCTGCTACGGCATCGGCGTGACCCGCGTCGTAGCCGCCGCCATCGAGCAGAACCACGACGCCAAAGGCATCGCGTGGCCTGTGCCAATGGCGCCGTTCACGGTCGCCATTGCAGCGGTGGGCTATGACCGCAGTGCTGAGGTCAAGGCGGCGGCCGACAAGCTGCACAGCGAGCTGACGGCGGCCGGCATTGACGTGGCGCTCGATGATCGCGGAGAGCGCCCCGGTGTGATGTTTGCTGATCTCGAACTGATCGGCATCCCGCACCGCATTACTGTGGGCGACCGCGGCCTCAAGGAAGGCATGGTCGAGTATCAGGCGCGGCGTGCTGAGGCGGCCAGCAAGGTGGCGCTGGGCGACATCGTGGCCCACGTCCGCAGCGCTCTGGCGTGAGCGGCGTTGCTGGTATCTCAACGTCGTTGCGGTGAGCGGTCGATGGTGATTGCCGTCGCCGTCACTGAGCGCCTGGGCAGGTTCGTTGCCTTGCTTTTGCGGATGCTGCGGGCGATGCCGGTATCCGCCGTGCTGTTGTGCGCCGGGCAAGCGTTTGCCGGCGCGCAGGCCGAAGAAAAGCTCTCGGCCAGCGTACAGACTTCGATGGCGTCCGCAATCGCCGACCGTGCTGCGCCAAGGCTGATTGGCGATGTCCACGAGACGCAGGCGTGGTTGGCAGAAATGTCAGCGCGGCTGGCGTCGCGCATGAAGGACAACGAACAGCGACGCGAGTTTCTGGTCACGGTGCAATATGAAGCCAGCCGCGCCGGCCTTGATCCGCAACTGGTACTGGCGGTGATCAACCACGAGAGCGCGTTCCGCAAGTACGCCATTTCCAGCGCCTCGGCCCGCGGCTATATGCAGGTGATGCCGTTCTGGGTGCGCCTGATTGGCACGGCCGACCACAATCTCTTTCACCTGCGCACCAATCTGCGCTATGGCTGCGTGATCCTGCGCCATTACCTCGACATCGAGAAGGGTGACGTCGTTCGTGCGCTGGCCCGCTACAACGGGTCGCTCGGGCGCTTCGAGTACCCGAACGCCGTGCTCGGCCTGCTCGAAAGCCGCTGGAAGTGGACGCCCCCCAAGACGCCCTGACCGGCGCGGCAGGCCGCCCGTATGTCGGGCGTTTCGCGCCCTCACCCACCGGTCCGCTGCACTTCGGTTCCCTCGTCGCGGCAATGGCCAGCTACGCTGATGCCCGCGCCCACCATGGCCGCTGGCTGATTCGCATCGAGGACGTCGACACCACGCGCTGTTCTGCCACGGCGGAGCGCACCATCCTCGCCCAGCTAGCGTGCTATGGCTTTGTGCACGACGGCGACATCGTTCGCCAGAGCGAACGCTCTGCCCTGTACGAGCGGGCCCTGGAACAGTTGCGCACAAATGATCTGCTGTTCGCCTGTGCCTGCACGCGCAGGCAACTGGAGGCAGCGCCGCGCAATTTTGAGGGAGAAGCGATCTACCCCGGCACCTGTCGCGAACGCCGCTTGCCGTTTGCCAGCAACGCATCGCGCGTGCGTGTGCCCGCGATGGGTGCTGACGAAGTCTCCTTTGTCGATCGTGCAGCAGGCGTCGTCAGGCAGCAGCTGTCGGCCGAGCTCGGTGACTTTTTATTGCGCCGCGCCGATGGCATCTACAGCTACCAGCTTGCCGTGGTGGTGGATGACGAGCTGCAGGGCGTCACACAAGTCGTGCGTGGCGCCGACCTGCTTGGCAACACGCCACGGCAAATCCACTTGCAGCGATGTCTTGGCTATCGCACCCCGGCCTATCTGCATGTGCCGCTGGCGCGCAATGCATCTGGTGAAAAGCTGTCGAAGCAGACACAGGCAACGCCGCTCAGTCTGGACAACGCACTCGTCACGCTGCGCGAGGCATGGGCGTTTCTGCGCCAGGACCCGCTACCGGGTGCACGGTCGGCGCCGGAATTCTGGTCGCTGGCGGCTACCCACTGGTGCCCGGAGCGTCTGTGCGGAGCGCTGCCAGGCGGCTCTGCGCAAAATCTATAATTGAAGGTTCCCCGAAAAAAAGAAAGCCCCCGTTATGACCACCCTTGTTGTGGTGCGCAAAGGCAACATGGCGGCCATCGCCGCAGACTCGCTCACCACCTTCGGTGACACTCGCCTCTCCGACAGTTTTGACGCCTCCTCCGAAAAAATGGTGCGCTACGGCGACACCGTGATTGCCCTGTGCGGCAGCGCCGCCCATCAACTGGTCTACGAAAACCTGTTTTCGACCTCGAAGGACTTGAACTTCAACAGCAAGGCAGAGATTTTCGAGACCTTCCGCAAGCTGCATGCGATCCTCAAGGACCAGCACTTCCTGAACCCCAAGGAAGAAGACGAGGATGCTTACGAAAGCACGCACATCACCGCATTGATCGCCAACCCGACCGGCATCTACGGCATCTACTCCATGCGTGAAGTATTCGAGTTCAAGCGCTTCTGGGCCGCCGGCTCGGGCCGCGAGTACGCGCTCGGCGCCATGAACGCGCTTTACGACCGCCTTGATTCGGCCGAGGCTGTGGCGCGCGCCGGCATTGAAGGTGGCGCCACCTTCGACAAGAACTCCGCCCTGCCGATGCAGGTCATCACTTTCCCGATGGCGCCAGCGCCGACGACGGCCTGATTCATCGCGACAGCAGGACAGATGATGGACAGGATCACGGCAGGCTTCGATCAACTGACGCGTTTCTGGCTGGAAACTGCGCCTGCGCGAGGCGTTGTGGCGCGCCTTGACGAGAGCATGGTGTCGATGCTGCAGCACCACGACTATCCGGTGGCAGTTTCGTCCCTGCTGCGGCAACTGGTGGGGGCCGCAGCCCTGCTGGCCAGCAATCTGAAGCAACCGGCGCAAGTCGTGCTGCAGGCTCAGGGCGACGGCGCAGTGCCATTGCTCTGCGTCGAGGCTACTGATCGCCTGACCTTCCGCGCCTACGCCAATGTGCGGGAAAACGCCAGCATCGCCGCCGATGCCAATCTTTCTTCGCTGGTCGCCCCAGACGGCAACGGTCGGTTTGTGTTGACCATCGCGCCCGAGGAAGGGCAGATGTATCAGGGCATCGTTGCGTTGCACGCGGGCAGCGTCTCGTCCCTGCTGGCCGACTACCTGACCAATTCGCAGCAGACGCAGACCCGTCTGTGGCTCCGCCAGGACGGAGATGCGCTGGAGGCAATGCTGCTGGAGCGCCTTCCGGACCGCAGTGACGAAGCTTCCGACAGCGCCTGGGAGGCGGTGGTGGCGCAGGCAGAGACTGCATTCGCGTTGCCGTTCATGCCGTTCCCGCACAGCGAATGGTTGCCGTTTGTGTTTACCGGCCACGATGTACGTGTGCATGCGGCGCAGCCACTGTCCTTCTCCTGCTCGTGCACAGTGGAGCGTGTGCTCAATGCGCTTCGGCTGGTCGGCCGCGAAGAGTTGCAGCCGCTGATTGCCGAGCAGGGCCGGGTCGAATCTCGTTGCGAGTTCTGCGGCAAACGCTACGAAGTGAGCGCCACCCAGTTGGCCGATCTGTTCGACCACGTCGATGCCTCGCACCCGCCGGGCTCGGGCACCGTGCACTGATCGTGGCAAGCGCAGCATCGATTTCCCCGTCGCAGCAGCCCCCGGTCCGCATTGACAAATGGTTATGGGCCGCCCGCTTCTTCAAAACCCGTTCACTGGCCACCGATGCCATTGATGCCGGGCACGTGCGCCGCGCCGCCAGTGGGTCAGTCGCAGGCGAGCGCGTCAAGCCGGCGCTGGCAGTCCGCGTTGGCGACGGCTATGTGATCCAGCGCGGCGACATGATTCAAGAGGTGCTGGTGCTGGCACTATCCGAACGTCGTGGTTCGGCCACTGATGCCGCCCTGCTCTACCGGGAAACGGACGACAGCATCAAGCGTCGTCTTGATCGTCAGGCGATGCGTGAGGCCGCAGGCGCGCAGACCTTGCTGCGTGGTCGCCCCACCAAACAGGACCGGCGCCGGCTTGCTGATCTCTTCTCGCGAAACTATTCTGACCGTGACCACGGTCAAGAGCCATCATGACTCTCACCTTCACTGGCGAACGCTTCCTGCCCGAGTGCGCAGGCGAGATGGTTTACGAGCACTGGCATCGCTATCTGCTGGCGCGGCGGTATGTGGCCGGCAAGCGGGTGCTGGACGCCGCCAGCGGCGAGGGCTACGGCTCGTCACTGCTGGCAGGTACCGCAGCCTCCGTGGTGGGTATTGACGTTTCGGCGGACGCGACACGGCACGCCAGCGAACGATATGCTTCGGACAATCTGCGTTTCGTCACCGCCAGCGTAGCGCAAATCCCGTTGTCGGACGCGAGCTTCGATGTCATCGTGTCGTTCGAAACCATCGAACACATGACCGAGCATGAGGCGTTCATGCGCGAGATTGATCGCCTGCTGGCACCGGGCGGCATGCTGATCATCTCCTCGCCCAATCGACCGGAATACAGCGACAAGACGGGCTATCGCAACGAGTTCCACGTCAAGGAACTCGATCGCGCCGAACTGAAGACCCTGCTTGATCGCCACTTCCCGGCCCAGCAGTGGTTTGCCCAGCGCCCGGCTTTCCACTCGATGATCTGGCCGTTGAGTGCGACGGCAACTGCAGCTGAAGCGCTGACCGCAGATGGCAACGATGGTTGGCCAGACGAACTTTATTTCCTGGTATTCGCTGCCCGCGAAGGCGCATCACTCGCGCAGGTTGTCCCGACCGTAACTTTGGTCACCGATCGCGAACAATCGGTCTATGCCGAGTGGTCACGCACCTACCGCGAAAACCGGATGCTGCATGACCGCATTCGCGAACTGGAGGCTCGCGTCGCAGCTGTACCCAGGGCGGTGCCCGACTCGGATACGCAGGGTGTATCCCAAGTCGAGTCAGGTCATATCGTAAAGCGCCGAGACGAGGCGTGGCTGCAGGGAAAAATTCGTCGCTTGGCGCACGTTTGGCTTCGGCGCTGAGCAGCCAACTTCGCGCTGGCCAAAGCGGTTTCTCGAAAACTAGCCCCCGTAGTCTGTGCCACAACGTTTGCCTGTGGACTTATTGCCGCCGTCGCAACCAAGGGCGTTCTATCAGGTACCAGGAGCTTGCGGCCGCAAAGGCTGTACAAATGGTGCTGACAACCAAATAGCCAGCCAGACCTGCGCTCTTGTGCACTCCATGAAATGCAAGCAACTGCTGGATTGGAAAGCCGTACAGATAGAAACCATACGACCAGTCGCCCATCCGGTCTGGAAGCGCCAGTCGCCATGTCGAATGCGTCGCCAGACCGAGCACAAGCGAGGACATCGAAATAGCGTACGCTGCCGTCTTGATGGAAGACTCGGGTAGCACCAGCAGCAAAAGCATCCCAACAGCGCCATACCACCACTTCGGCGAAAGGTACTCTCGCCACGTCGAGAATACGGCACCTATGGCAAACATCAGCCCAAGTTTGCCGTGATAATAGTCAAAACCAAAGTGGGTTGCGAACGGACTAGCCACAAGGTTTTCGGGGCGGACGAGAACAAGGACAAGCAGCGTTGCCGCGACAACCGCGGCCTTGAACCGAATTGCTACAGGCAACAGCCCGACGATCAGCAGCACGAGATAGCAATTGATCTCATATGGCAATGACCACAGCGAACCGTTGACCACGTTTGAGACCGGATTGCCCGCAAAAACTCCCGGCAGGGCGTAATTAATCCACCAGGCACTGGCAGTTTTCAAGTAAGCATGGGTTTGTGGATGCCGCAGATACGCGCCAACATCAAGACTGGTGACCAGTGGACCCAACAGGAAAGTGCAGACCAAGACACAAGTCATTAGTGCGGGATAAATGCGGCGTACGCGATGCCAGATAAATTTCGACACCGTCGGGCTTCTCGTCCACGATTCAGTTACGAGGTACCCGCTTAGCGTAAAAAAGATCGCTACACCGACCCCACCCAACGTGTCCACGCCCACCCACCGCGCGAAAGGATCTGACTGGCCGGTCCCGGCAAGGGGATAGCAATGGCTGTAGAGGACCAACCAGGCCGCAAACAGCCGGAGAACGTCAAAGTTGTTGTCGCGCCGGAGCGATAGGCTCACGCTAACTCCCTTGCAACCTTCGACGCAACACCGAGCGCATGGCAGCTACTCGGGCCAACCAGGGGCGACGGGCAACATGAGCGCGCAACTGGTCACGTCCTATGTGGACAATCGCATTGCTTTGCACGTACTCCTCGGCGAGTCTCCGGACAAATTCAGGACTCGCCTCAAACTTCATCGTAGCCTGTCGCGCGACTGCATCGCGGTAGGCATCGTCAAGTTTTTTCTGACGATCAGCGCTATTCGACAGCTCCGCAGGAACGCGGTATTTCGAGGTTAGTTTGCGCACCTGAACGAAGTCATCGCGAATCGTGTAACGAGTCCACAAGTTCCAGTCTTCCAGTTGCTCCATATCCTCGGCGAATCCGCCGTAGGCAGCGTAGAGTGAACGGTGAAACAGTACTGCCTGGATTGGCAGGAAATTGTGATGCCACATTGCAACACGTGAAAATGGCTCGTCCGGAATACGGTCGTAGCTCACCTCTTCATATTCAGGCATTGCTGGATCAACGATGCGAGTGCTTGTCCTCCACGAGAGGGCGTAGGCCCCCTTGAGTCCAGTGCCGAGTACTGTTTCGACCAGAACTTCAATATGGTCGGCAAAGAACTGGTCGTCGTCATCCAGGAAGCAAAACCATTCCCCTTGGGCTTTCGCAAGGGCCAGATTTCCGGCAACGGATCGCCCCGCGCCAGGGACGATGCGGTGATACTGCAGGCGGAGCTTGTCGCTGAACTCCATGCAGACTGCTTCGCCTTGATCCGAACCATCCTCCACAACTACTGCTTCGATATTGGGGTAGGTCTGGTTGGCGACTGTCTTCAGCGCTTCGCGTAGAAAGCCACCGCGACGATGTGTCCGGATAAGCACTGACACAAGTGGCAGCGCGCCCACACGCTCATTCGCCGCTTTAAAAACGTGAAAGGCACCGTCACGCCTGATCTCGTATCCCCACCCCGCAAAGCGCGGTTCAAAACCTCTGGCGCCGCAGCGGGTAGCAATGAAGTAGCGATAGTTGCGCAGAAATTTCCATACGGCTTTCGCGATGCCACGTCGGCGGCCGGGGAAAGACTGTGGCAGCAGCCATTCCGCGAACGCCATCGATAGGCCCTGAAATATCTGGCGATGGCCGGAGAATCTGGCCCGCAGGCACAAATTGACGTATATGCCTTCCAGTGCCTGCAACGGTTTCACTTCGTCCGCTGAGCCATATGTCCGATGCACTACAGCTGCGCGCGGAACATAGAGCAGGCGGTAACCAGCGCATCGCAAGCGCCATGACAGGTCTACGTCCTCGCCATACATGAAGATGCGCGAGTCGAATCCACCTACTTGTCGGAGCGCGCCGGTTCGAGCCAGAACAGCAGCCCCGCTTACCCATTCCGTAGTCTGCGACACGGGGTCATAGAGCTTGGGATGTTCGTAGGGAATCTGCCGCATTTCCCAAGCCGCGACGTCATTTGCATCCGCTATGGCTTGCTGCCAAAGGCGTTCGATTGCACCCGGTTCAGGAATGGCATCCTGGTTGAGCAAGAGCACGTAGGGGCTGGTGCAGTCGCGCAACAGACGGTTGATGCCGTTGCCAAAGCCAAGATTACCCTCCCCGCCACCGGCGTCGAGCAGTAGACCTTCCGTGCGGACTTGCGCGTACAGTTCTGCAAGCCCCCCCTCCTGCGGTACGTCGCCATCGTTGTGCCAGAGTCGCACCGTCAACGGCACCTTGCCGTCGCGAACGACAAACGTCAGCGCGCGCAACACGTCACCCAATACTGCGAGCTCAGGCTCGTACACCACTATCAATACTTCAATCACATGCATTCCGGTACTTCAATCACATGCATTCCGGTAACTGTCCGGCCCTATTTGTTGTTATCGGCACGCCGCAGCGCCCAGCCGCGAATCGGCCCCGGTATCTGTGCTAATGCTCGTTCGTACCGATGCGCCGCTGCAAGCGTCTCAGCTACATCCTGACTAAGTTTCGTCTCCATGCGACGAGAACTGTCGCGGTTCTGCCTGATCTGCTCCTGCAGGTCAGCGATGAGCCGGAGATCGTGAGAATGTCCTTCTTTTAATGTCTGCAGCTCATCTCGCAGATCGTCGATGATCCCGCCACGAATACTCAGCTCCAACGCCAGCGCGTCCAGTTCCGTTCTCAGCTGGCTGACTTGTCGAAGGTAAAACTCTATATCGCCAGTCAATCGGCGGATTTCGTCGCGAAAGAACACTCCGTCGAGATGTACCAACGGCAGCGCACTAAGTGCCTCGGAATTTGGCAGCTCCATCGCATCAGGTTCGAATCGGGCATACACTGACTGGAGCGCATCGGCCATCGCTTGTCGTGAATTTGCCGCTGACACAGCTGCTGCAACCTTGCCCTGCAACACCGGGGAAATTTCAGTCAGACACCTCTCTACCAGGCGAGCTACAGCGGATGGCTCTTCCATAGGAGGATACAGCCAACCGGCGCCGGATTCGGCAATACGTTCGCCGAGTGCACCACTGTCAGGACCGAGCGCCGGCAGACCAGCGCTCCAAGCATCCGACAGTGCGTAGCAAAAACTCTCTGGCTGTCGGTTTGGAAATAGTGCGATCTGACAACCATAGCGCGCCACGACAGAACGCAGTTCATGTGGTTCGAAGGCGCCGTGCACCCATATGCGCCCTTCCACCAGCCATCCGGGCTCAATCCTGCCGTCAACATAGCCAACTACGACGACGCGCACATCTGCTCGAAGCTGCGCCGCCACTTCGCGCAGGAAATCCAGCCCTTTGTGCTGGCCAAGAGCGCCTATGACACCGACCGCGAAGGTACCAGCAGGCGGAGTGACCGCGCCGTCAATCGTGGGCACGTGTAGCGTCGTATCTTCAGCAGTTGCGAACGCAGGCGCGGGATCGACGCCATTGGGCACAATCACTCGAGCACACTCACATCCAAGGGCCTTATCTACAAGTTGAGAAATATATCGGCTAGGCACCACGAGCCCTGAGGCGCTCCGCGCAAACTCGACCCGGGCGTTATGTTCATCCGTGCCCACATCGGAGGGCGATGCCACGAAATCGATGTCGTGCAAGGTCACCACGTATGGCCACCGCCGTAACAGCTGCAAGGACTGGACCGTATCTCGCACCGGAGCGAGAACCGAATGCGCGTGCATGGCGGTTGGACGTCCGATACTTCCTCGCAGAAGCGCATCCACAAATGTCGGTCTTGCCAGTGGGAGCACAACACGCCGATCACCTCGTCCGACTTCCAGGACCACCTGTTCTGCCGCCACGTGCAAAATGCAGTCGTGCTCCCGGATGGCGCAGACATCACGAACATAGCGGTCAACGCCACCACTCCGGGGCGGAACGACGTGCAGCACCCAGTCAACTGGTTTCTTGAATCCGTCTAGCACAGCCGCGCCGTCACCCACTGAAACAGCAAGTCCATCTGGCCGTATGCCGCATATGTAAGTCCAAGTGCGAGCAACACCGTTGCCCATACAAGCGCTCGGGTGAGCCTCGACTGCCGACTAGAAGCGGCCGCATCGCGACCGCATGACGTAGTATTGTCCACATCGTCATTTTACGAATCGCCACAAACCGCCCCACGCTCCCCAAACAAATGGCTACTACACCCGCTGACCACTACGCAAGAGAGTACCGCCGCTGGCGCTGGCTGGTTCCGGATGCGTTCAATATTGCCAATGCCTGCGCACATCGCTGGCAGGCGGACCCCTCGCGGGCCGTTCGAACTGCAATAGCATGGGAAGACGAGACGGGGTCTGCCGATCGCATCAGCTATGCCGACCTCTCCGACCGCGTGGTGCAAATGGCCTCCGGGCTGTCGAAACTGGGAATCAGCGTCGGTGACCGCGTCGCGATCTGCTTGCCTCAACGTATTGAAACGGCGGTTGCGCTGCTCGCCGTAATGCATTTGGGTGCAGTCGCGGTTCCTTTGACCGTGCTGTTCGGACCAGATGCCCTGGAATACAGGCTTGCGCACGCCGAGTGCAAGCTGGCGATTTGCGACGCCGCATCTCTAGCGAATGTTCTATCGGTTCGACACAACGTAAGCGCCCTCCGCACCATTGTCGCCTGCGCCGGTGCCGCTGATCCAGTTGCAGTTGATTGGAATAGCTTGCTTTCGAGTGGCGAGACAAATCATCCAGTCGCCGCGACACGCGCTGACGACGCCGCGATGATCATCTACACGAGCGGCACCACTGGTCCGCCGAAGGGCGCGATCATTCCGCATCGGGCGATGTATGGCAATTCGTCTGGATTCATTTTTTCGCACAACTTGTTCCCGCAGCCGGGCGATGTATTCTGGTCACCAGCTGACTGGGCGTGGACCGGCGGCCTTTGGGACGCACTGCTGCCTACCCTGTTCTTCGGCCACACCTTGGTCGGCTACCGCGGACGCTTTGAGCCCGAGCGAGCACTTTCTCTGATGGAACGTCACCAGGTCACCTGTACGTTCCTGTTCCCGACGGCACTAAAGATGATGATGAAGGCCGTACCCAACCCCAAAGAACGCTATCGGCTCAAGCTGCGCTCCGTCATGAGCGCGGGTGAAAGCGTTGGAGAAACTGTCTTTGCGTGGGTTGAGAAGTCGCTTGGCGTAACACTCAACGAGATGTTCGGCCAAACCGAGCTCAACTACGTTGTTGGGAACTGCTCGAAGCTGTGGCCGGCGCGACCTGGCAGCATGGGTCGTGCATATCCTGGACATCAGGTTGCGGTCATCAACGCGTTGGGCCGGGTTGCACCGGTGGGCGAGACCGGCGAAGTTGCGGTTAACCGACGCGACATCCATGGTGATCCTGATCCGGTGTTTTTTCTCGGTTACCTGGGCAATGAAGCTGGCACCAAGGCTAAGTATGACGGCGACTGGTGCCGTACGGGCGACATGGCGCGTATGGATGCCGATGGCTATCTCTGGTACGAAGGCCGAGCTGATGATGTCATCAAGAGCGCCGGTTACCGTATCGGTCCAGCTGAAGTCGAGAGCTGCCTGTTGCAACACCCCGCCGTGGCGATGGCGGCAGTAATTGGCAAGCCAGATCGTGACCGCGGCGCAATCGTCAAGGCTTTCGTGATCTTGTCCGCTGGTTACATCGGCGACAGTGAGCTTGAGGCCGATCTTGCCCGTCACGTCCGTGGCAAGCTGGCGCCCTATGAGTATCCAAAGGAATTCGAATTCATCACTGAACTGCCAATGACGACAACCGGCAAGATCCAGCGGAAAATTCTCCGCGACATGGAGAAGGACCGACTCGCCAGCGACAAGGCGACTTGACTCGGAATTTATCTGGGCCGTACCGGGCGCTTCACACCCTGAAATGTCTCGCCAGGCGCCGGACGGGCGCCAGAGCGAACGCAGCCTGCGCGCTACAGCGCCTGGACAACGCTCGGAAAACTACGGTGTGTCACCCAAGCCGCAAACTCATCGCACAGCCGCCGACTCTCGGCGACGGCGGTGTCCCATGCCTTGACCCGTGCCGCCAGATCGCGGCCGTAGCGGGCGAAGTCGGTGCGATCGGGAAGTTTCTGGTTGGGCAGCGTCGCCACCCACTCCGGCTTGGGTGCCAGCACGATGACGTCGTCGAGGAAATGAGTGCTGCGATGCCGCCATTTCAGTGACTTGTCGAGCCAGCCAGGCACGACCGCACGCTGGAAGTGCGGATACAGCACCACGCTGGAAGCGCCATCTGGTGGGTCCTGCGGCAAGCGATAGTCAAGGTGCAGGTGATAGTCGGTGATGCCGCCGTCCCAATAGGCACCGGGCGGCGCACCCGGAATGTCATGCACGGCGTTGAGCAGGAACGGGATTGAGCACGACGCCTGCACCACCGGCGCGAAGTTGACCGGCGACAGCGCATAGCGGCGCGTGCGGTAGTCGTTCGCGGCGAATGGCAACGGCGTGCCAGCCGCGAGATGCGAGGAGAACACGGCACGTTCCAGCCACGCGCCCATCGCCTTGCGCGATGCGATGTTGGTGAAGAACGCTCCGGCATAGCCCAGCGGCGAACGCACCCGATTGTCGCGATGCAGGATGTGGCGCCCGCGGGAGGTCACTACATGCAGGCGGTAGCGCGGGTGGCCGAGCACTTCCTGCACCCGCTGGCCGAACATCGCGTGGATGCCTTCGGCGAAGCGCTCGCTGATGTGGTCGCGGGTCGGCGCCTTGCGACCGGGGGGGACGTCGTAGTCCTGATGGATGTAGGCGTGCTCCAGCGCCGCGAGCGCTGCGGCCGGCTGATCGAGCATCGCCGCTGCCATCCGCCAGGCGCCGATTGATGCGCCTATGAGATCGACCGACTGCGACGACTGTAGCAACCACTCACCAAACAGAAAGCGATCCAGCGGCAGCAACATCAGTCCCTTCGGACCGCCCGCAGCCGCCGGGATCGCCCGCACATGCGCCGGAGCGAGCCCGTGCGCTCGAAGGTGCGCCAGCGCGCGCGGTCCAGCAAAGATCTGTAACGCGTTCATTCGCGCGGACCCCGCAGGAGCGGTGGAAACCGGTTAATCACAGTGGAAGAATTACGCATCAGCTTTGACATCAGTGCCGCATTCTATTGGGGCTCAGTGGTGCAAAAGGCCTAAAGTCGACTTTTGTACTTTTTTGCTTTGAAGCCCCAATCAATAGCGCTTTCCATGAAAATGCCATATAAAAATTCAATTGTGTGAAGCATCAATTGTCGCGCGCCAAATCTGTTCTTTTGTACAGTAAAATTACCTGATGCTTCGCGCGCTGTACGTTGATTTCAACAGCTATTTTGCTTCGGTCGAGCAGCAGTTGCGGCCCGAGCTGCGCGGTCGTCCGGTGGCGGTGGTCCCGATGATCGCCGACACCACCTGCGCTATCGCTGCCAGCATCGAGGCCAAGCGCTTTGGCGTGAAGACCTTGACCAACGTCGCCGACGCCAAACGGCTGTGCCCCGAGATCGTGCTGGTCGAGTCGCGGCCGACCGTCTACGTCGAATTCCACCAGAAGGCGAAGGCCGTGGTGGAGAGTGTCGCCCCCATCGCTGCCGTCAATTCCATCGACGAGATGTGGATTCGCCTCAGCGGCCGCGACCAGCCGCGCCCGGCCGCTGAAGGGCTGGCGCGGGAGATCAAGTACCGGCTGCGCCAGCAGCTCGGCGAATGCATCACCTGCTCAGTCGGTATCGCGCCCAACACCTTCCTTGCCAAGACCGCGAGCGACATGGTGAAGTCTGACGGCCTGGTTGTTATCGAGCCGTCCGACCTGCCCAACGTGCTGATGCCGCTACGGCTCAATCACTTCGTCGGCATCGGCCGCAAGATGCTGCAGCGGCTCAACGATCATGGCATCACCACGACCTCCCAGCTGCTGGCAGCCGATGTGGCCCGGCTGCGCGAAGTCTGGGGCGGCGTCGAGGGCGAGCGCTTCTGGCAGAAGCTGCGCGGCGAGGACGTGCAGCAGCGCGAGACCAACACCTCGTCCATCAGCCACTCGCATGTGCTGGCGCCGGACAAGCGCTCGCACACGCGGGCACAGGCGGTGCTCTCGCGGCTGACGCAGAAGGCCGCGATGCGGCTGCGCGACGCCGAATTTGTCGCCACCGATATCTCGATCTACCTCAAGCTGCGCGGCGGTGAAAAGGCGAAGGCACATCAGCGCATCGACGCCACCGACCGCACACCGGCCATCCTGCACAGCATCACCGCGCTCTACGAAAAACTGCTCAACGACCGCAACGTGCGCAACACCCCGCCCACCGCAGTCGGCATGGCGCTGTCCGGCCTGTTACCACGCGAAGGGCAATCGCTGTCGTTATTCGACAGCCAACCCAATACTGAAAAGCTGGACCGGGTCGTCGATCAGCTCAACCTGAAATACGGCAAGAACACCCTGTTCTGGGGCGGCGCCTTCAGCGCGCGGCAATCGGCGCGCATGGCGATCGCGTTCAATCACATCCCGGATCTGGTGGTCGAGGGCGACGCGACACCCGAGCCCAAAAAGCTGCGCACGCACGGCACCTAACCGGCACGGGGCTAACTCGTCGTTGCCCGTATGCGGCGCAATCCAAATTCGCCGTATCGCCAGCGACTCAATTTGACGCAGCACAACTCACACTGGCACTCCCCATCAGCATTGGAGAAGCCTGTGTCCAGCGCCAATTCTCAAATCAACGAAAACCTTCAACCGACGGCTGGAGACGTTGCCCCGATAACAGAGCTTCAAGATGATGCCGAATTTGAGCGCATGGTTTGCGCCCCGTACCTCCTCCGCCTGCTGCTAACCGACCCGGCGGGCACTGACGCAGTGGCTGAGGCGCGGCTTTTCAGCCTGCTCATTGGTCACATTGTGTGGCCAAAAGACGCAATGAAACGGGTGCGCGCCGCGTTCACTTCGGTCGAAGACGATTGCGGTACCGGCGGAGGGGATTTGCCAACATGGCTTTCTGCTGGCCGCCGCCATATCCGTATCGTGCGCCGCGCCGAGACGGCCGACAGGCGGGCCACTATGCAAGCCGTCGATGTGAAGCTTTGCGATCACCCGCTGAGCTACGACGCGGCACTCATCACATTGCGCTCCTGCGCGCCCGACTGGATGCGAGGCGTGCTGACGGCATCACTCGCCGCAGCCGAGCAGCAGCGCGACGCAGCCGAAGCGTTAACCCTTGCACGCCTGCAAAAGCTGGCGACCTGGTTTGATTGGTCTCCCGCTCAATGTATGGTGGCGCGGCTGGTGTGGCACGCCACGCAGTTCGAGTGGTGCTACCGTTTGCTCGACGAATTGGCACACGCCGCCAACGATGCGGGCCGCGCGTACAGCACCGTGCTGCCGCTCGATCGGCGCGTGCTGCGCGACTGTCTGGCCGCGAAGGGGCCGCTCTACCAATCGGGGCTCGTGCGGTTTCACTATCAATTCGGAAATGGACCGTTCCCCGGTTTCTCCGACCCACCCGCGCTGCACCCGGCCTTGCGCCCGTTACTCGCCACGTCGACAGGCGAATTCACGCTGGCAAAGCTCACGGCAGCGCTTTATCACGCGAGCCCCGTGCCGACGCTGGACGACGCCGACTTTCAGCATCTTCGCGCAGATGCCGACGCCCTGATCCGGTTTCTGCGCCAGAGCGCCAGCGCAAGTGAAACTGGAATCAACATCCTAATCTACGGCCCGCCGGGCACCGGCAAAACCGAATTCGCCCGCTGGTTACTGCAGGCGGCGGGTTTGCACGGCTACGAAGTGCCGGTGCAGGTGCGTGACGAAGACGTGCCATCGACCGATCCGGTGGCGGACCGTCTGGGCAGTGCACGCAGTTCGCAGCAACTGCTGCGCGGCAAGGATCGCGCCGTGCTCGTCTTCGATGAGGCCGAGGACGCCTTTCCGCAGGCACTGTCATTCTTTGGCTTCGAGTTCGCGCCTGGCAAGCGCCATGCGAGTGGCCCGCGCAAGGGGTGGATAAATCAACTGCTCGAAAGCACGCCGGTGCCGATCATCTGGATCAGCAACGCGATCTCGCAGATTGATCCGGCCTATCTGCGCCGCTTCAGCTTTCATCTGGAAATGCGCCGCCCCAGCCAGCGCATTCGTGAGCGAATCGCCGCCCGGCAAGCCACTGCTCAAGGCGTGGCCGAAGCCGTGGTCGCGCCACTCGCACGCTATGCCGATGCCAGCCCCGCTGCCATCGCCTCTGCCCTGCGTTTTGCGCGCCTCGCGTCCGACACATCGAACGGTACTGGGGACGCGCTCGCCGCCCAGCAGCAGCGCCTTGCCGAACGCAATCTGCAGGCGAGCCTCGCTGCGGCAGGCCTGCGCGATCATGTCGACGCGCGGCTGGCCGCTATGCCCTATGACCCCACACTCATCAACATCGCAGGCAGCGTGCAACCGGATGCGCTGCTCGCTCTCATGCGGTGCGGGCTGCCGCTCAGCCTTTGCCTCTATGGCGCACCGGGCACTGGCAAGACCAGTTTCGCGGAATATGTCGCTGAGCAACTGGACAAACCTCTGCTCTACCGCCGCGCGTCCGATCTGCAAAGCAAATGGGTAGGTGAAACCGAGCGCAATCTGCGTGACATGTTCGCCGAGGCGCGCGCCGACAATGCCGTGCTGCTGCTCGACGAGGCCGATAGCTTTCTCTACGACCGTCGACACGCCGAGCGCAGCTGGGAGCGCAGCCAGGTGAACGAGTTGCTGCAAGGCATGGAACGCTTCGACGGCATCTTCATCGCCGCCACCAACCTGATCGACGTGATCGACAAAGCCGCCGTGCGGCGGTTTGCCTACAAGCTGGAGTTTTTGCCGCTGACAGCGGCGCAGTGTCGGCGGATGCTGCTGACGCTTGTTGCTGATCCCGATGAGTGGCAAGAGCAATGCACCATCGGACCGCTAGAAGGTTTTACGCTCGGTGACTTTGCGTCAGTAGCGCGGACGATTCGCTACGCAGAGAGCGACGCATCCCTGGTTGACGTACTTGAGCGACTGCGGGGTGAGGCGAAAATGCGCGGCGGTGGATTGGGGAGGCGGATGGGGTTCTAAGCGTTATTGGGTCGAGAAGTATCGCGTAGCGCGATTCGCGCAGCGTTTCAGATCGGAGCGTCCAACAACAGCACGGGCTCCACAGCCGATTGTCCTCCGCAAATTGACCCAATCTAGATTGCCCTATGCGGCACGCAGAGCGTCGGATGCCTTGCGCCAGAACTCCAACAGCCTACGCGCTACGTCACGTCCATTCAGGTCTGACTCCATCACGAGATGTTTGCCACGCTGCCAGTTACTTGTCTGGAAACTTGGGAATACCGCATCGACGCGCTTTTTCGCACCATGCAATTCCCCTGGGTCATCGAAACCACCTGGCCAATAGTGAAGACTGAGAGTAAACCTTGGCATTTCAGCGTCGGTACGCCGAACACGAAAGTAAAGGCCCCAGTATTCTTCCGAGTTTGAAATGTTGTCGGCACCTTCGGGAGTTACATCAAACCGCGTTCTGCCAAGATTGCTGAGGCATTTGTCTGGGATTTGTCGACTCCTGATTAGCAAGCTGGCTCAGGAGGGGTTGGATTGGTTGCTGTA
>ENA-UOYA01001430-UOYA01001430.1-activated-sludge-metagenome-genome-assembly--contig:-NODE-1430-length-25446-cov-8.727817_pt1 | contig 25446 bp, 24 predicted proteins | sample MGYA00238163_ERZ764804 | MGnify/ENA primary metagenome ERZ764804 (study PRJEB28919, sample SAMN05720223) | activated sludge metagenome | isolation source: Anaerobic digester | place: Hong Kong... | reverse complement strand
TAGAATGCCTGCCTGTCACGCAGGAGGTCACGAGTCCGAGTCTCGTACGCACCGCAACTTCAAGTTTCGACTTGAAGTTTTTTTGTTTATAGGAGCATCTGCATCAGCAGCGCATCCTGATATTTCTTACCGTCGAACAGCCAATCCTGAAGTACCGCAGACTGTTTAAATCCCACAGCCAGAAACGATTTGAGCGATTCCGCATTGTCTTTGTCGATCAGCGCATACAGTTGATGGATGTGCAGCACGCTGTCAGCATAATACAGAACATGCAGGATGGCAGCTTGAGCATAGCCGTGACCACGAAAAGGCTTCTGTATGACGATGCCTATCTCAGCACGATGATGTTGAGGATTGAAGTTGATCAGATCGATGATGCCCACAGACTGCCCTTCGATATTTTCGATGACGAAACGCACCTGTTTATCAGTATAGATATCGAACGTGCACTTAGCCAAATATTCGTGCAGCACAAAGCGAGAATAAGGGACATTCGTTGCACCCACGCCCCAAATATCCATATCATTCTCTATCCCATAAAGCCATTCCAGGTCTTCGGGTTCTATGGCTCTAACAGATACTTTTGGAAGACTCATCTTAATACTTCTTCTCCTGTTATAATCGTTTTCGAATGTAAATTAAAAGTGCCGATGTAGACATTAGACATCGGTCTGCGAGAGAATATATCGAAGATGGTATCAAAGCGATACGCATCCACATCGTATACGACGAACGTTTTGGTGCTCTGTTGCAAGAAACCGAGATGACCATCGGGCAAAGACGTCTCGTCACCCACGACGAACTGAGCATCCAGACCTTTGGCACGAGCCAACTTCCTACAGACATCGATTGCATCTTCACGTCCGATAAAAACGTATTTGGACTGTACCAGATGATAACCGGAGAAGCCCATGCTCTTACGCGCCTTGTCCATGAGCATAGAGACCAATGACAATGACGCCTTGAAATATATCGCCAACTTGATGGGCAGACTCAGTATCAGACTCATGTGGGCATAATGCTTGCTGAAAAATATCAGCATCGCCTCGTAGAACACATGAACATACTTGAACGAAGACTTTTGAGTGCTCTCGCCCTTATAGTGCAATATCTTGGATGGGAAATACCAATTCTGGTAACCGCCCTTCAACAGTCGGTACGACAAGTCAATGTCCTCGCCATACATGAAGTAGTCTTCATCCAACAAACCAACTTTGTCTAGAGCAGAACGACTAAGCATGCAGAAGGCACCGCTCACGACATCTATCTGGGCAGGACTGTCCCAAGGCAAATAACTCATATAATATTTGCCGAAACGATGACTGTAGGGATATCTCGCGCACAAGCCACTCATCTTGTAAAATGCGGTCAGAGGAGAGGGCAATCCCCTGCGCGACTCCTTCGCATCCGTGCCATCCGTGTTCAGCATGCGCACGCCCAACGCTCCCGTCTGACTGTGTTCATCCATGAACTGCAAACAATCGGTGATGGTCTTCTCCCCCACGATCGTATCGGGATTGAGCAACAGCACATACGAACTGTCGCTTTGTCGGATTGCTATGTTGTTAGCGCACGCGAAACCGTAATTATGATTGCATCTGATGAAGTTGACATGGGAAAACCGTTCCTGAAGATACTCCATTGAATCGTCATTCGAATGATTATCAATGACAAATATTTCAGCGTCGAGATTGTCTATCGCCTTTGTGAGCGCCTCCAGACATTGTCCAAGATAATACTTGACATTGTAGCTTACTATGATGACAGACAGTTTCATTTTACCACTTCATCCAAACAGCGCTGCTTAGAAGGATATATGAAAAACAGACTCAGAAACAGGATGATGCCCATATATCCGAAAGCGACATTCATGTAAAGGTAATACAGCAACGCATTCACAATCAATGGAATGCAGAGCAGACCCATTCTCAGCGAAGCCCACGACAAGAGTTTCGATGCCGCCTTTGCTTCATCAGCCACGATACTGTTATGCACCGACTTGAATTTGAACAGTCGCAGAGCCAAAGGTATCGCACATATCGTGAGTATTTCCATGACAGTAGCAGCAAAGAACTCGCTCGTCTTGTCGCACGCATACGCACCCGAAATCAAGATGTCATTTTCGAAAATGATAATCATGACCAATGCGATGACCACCGTACTGTAAAACTCCCACTTTAATATCTTTATTGTCTTTTCCATGATTCCAAACGTTACTATTTATTATTCATCTCCGTACGGTTCAGTATGGCACGTCCCAGAGTCACCTCGTCCGTGTACTCCAGTTCATTCCCCACCGAGATACCTCTTGCAATGATGCTCAGTTTCACATCGAAAGCAGCCAATTTCCGCGAAATATAGAAGTTGGTCGTGTCGCCCTCCATCGTTGAACTCAATGCCAAGATGACCTCGTCAATGCCTCCCGATTCCACTCTCGTGACGAGCGAGTCTATCTCCAAATCATTCGGTCCGATGCCGTCCATAGGCGAAATGATTCCGCCCAGCACATGATACAGACCATGATATTGTTGGGTGTTCTCTATCGCCATCACATCCTGTATATTCTCCACGACACAAATCAAAGACGCGTCACGATGAGGATTGGAACAGATGGGACAGATGTCAGTGTCACTTATATTATGGCATACACGGCAATATTTCACCTCTTTCTTCAGTGTGGAGATAGACTTGGAAAAGATATCCACATCATCCACACTCTGGCGCAGCAGATGTAGCACCAATCGCAGTGCCGTCTTGCGCCCGATACCAGGCAACTTGGAAAATTCAGACACTGCCTTTTCCAAGAGTTGAGAAGAATATTGCTGTTCCATATCAAAATATAAGGATATAAAAAACAGGATTTAAAGGAGACCGATATGAAAAGGGAAATCCTTTAAAACCTGTTTTTCTGGCTTTAGTTTAGATATACAGACCTATGCCAATCTTAAATCCTATTGTAGAATAATCGCTATGGTTCTTGAACGACTGATCATAATAGATAGCCGGTTCGATAGTGGCAGTATGACTGATGAAGAAAGCATAGCCCACTTCCACTCCAGGCATAATATCATTGTAATTGTGGTAAGCGTGCACCACCTTGCAATTTGCACCCAGATACAGACCATTCTGAATGATGTAATATCTGCCGCCGATACCTGCTGAGATGTAATCAGAAACAGCATCATTGCCACTATGCTGATAAGAAGCCTGTCCCAAAATCATCCAGTTGTCCTCTACGAGATAACCCAAATGAGCCTGTACGCCGAGATTAAGACCATCCTTGCCATTGTAATTCATGTTCAGACCCGTAAGTGATGCACCTACATATAATTTATCAGCTTCAAACTGAGCACTTGCAGACAATGTCATCGACAAGACTGCAATCATTAAGAATAATTTCTTTTTCATATATAATTATTTTATTTAATTACTTTTCTATACCATGTGAAGAACCAGACTAGAGCAATCACAAGCACGATGATACCTCCAGTATATGAAATCGTTGCATTGAGTCCGAATGCCTGATGAGAGATCAGCAGGAAAGTGGAGCAAACAACCGTCATAAACAATGCCGGAACCAACGTGATGATAAACGGTTTCTTGCGCTGCACAAGATAAACGGTAATAGTCCACAACGTGAACACAGCCAATGTCTGGTTTGCCCAACCGAAATACTGCCAGATAATATTGAATCCATTAGGATTGGACATCTGCCAAACCAGAAGCAGAATGGCTGCCGTGAACATCGGAATACAGATATACAGACGTTTCACAATGCTTCTCTGTTCCAGATGAATGAACTCTGACACAATCAGACGAGCACTGCGGAAAGCAGTATCACCACTGGTGATAGGCGCTGCAACGACACCCAGCAAAGCCAGAATGCCACCAGCGGTACCCAACCAACCATCGCAAACCATCTTGACGACAGCAGGTGCCTCGAAATACTGTATCAGACTCTTGCCTCCCTGTGCCTGAGATATGAATGAACTGGCTACATCAGGAGAAGCGACTTCTCTCCAACCGCTATAATAGAAGAAATACATAGATACTGTTGCCCAAATCAGTGCAACCACACCTTCTGTAATCATGGCACCATAAAATATAGGGCGACCCTGCTTCTCGGTTTTGATGCAACGAGCCATCAGAGGACTCTGAGTGGCATGGAAACCGCTGATAGCGCCACAAGCAATGGTGATGAACAGACAAGGGAACAACGGATTGGCCTTCAAGAAAGACTCATTGCCCAACCATGACGGATTTTCGTTGAGATTGCTCTGACTCAGATTACTCCAGAATTCAGGGATATCCGGCATCTTGACGTACAAGCCGATGAGCAAAGCAAATGCCATGAACAACAACGAAAAGGCAAAAAGCGGATATATCTTACCGATAATCTTATCGATAGGGAGCATAGTAGCGCAAATATAATAGATGAAGATGATGATAATCCACATCAACTTGGAACCCCATATCCCTTCCAGAATAATAGCAGGACTATAGACAAACACGACTCCCACCATCATCAACAGCAGTACGGAAAAGACCAACATGATTTTCTTTGTCGACTTTCCAAGATACACACCCACGAGTTCGGGCAATCCCTCGCCATTATGTCTGACAGACAACATTCCGCTCAGATAATCGTGAACAGCACCAGCGAAGATACAACCGAGGACAATCCATAGATAGGAACTAGGACCGTACCATGCGCCCATGATAGCACCAAAGATAGGACCGGTACCTGCGATATTCAGAAATTGAATCATAAAGACCTTCCAACCAGGCAGAGCGATATAATCAACTCCATCCGACTGAGACACTGCAGGTGTAGGGCGACCATCAGGTTCGAACACGTGTTCAATAAATCTACCATAAATCAGGTAGCCGACGATTAAAGCTAATAAAGCTATGGTAAAAGAGATCATGTCGTTATTGATTATTTAATATTAATGTTGCAAATGTACGAATTTAATTTGAAAAGAGAAAAAATATCTGTAACTTTGCGCACAATTTATAATATAAGACTTGAATAAAGTTATAATTCTATACATTGACAATGAAAATTTCATATAAATCGTTTATATTTTTTATTATCCTGCTGATTGAATTCCCCTTTATCCGCGCCCATGCGGAATCAACCTACGGAAATATTCCACCGAAACGAGAAGTGCGCGCTGTATGGCTGACAACCATAGGAGGTATTGACTGGCCGCACAGTTATTCCCAAAGCGAATACTCTGCAGAAAAACAGAAGAACGAACTTCGGAACATCCTCGACAAACTGCAGAAAGCGGGCATCAATACGGTGCTCATCCAGACACGAATCAGAGGCACCGTCATCTATCCTTCACAATATGAACCATGGGACGGATGTCTGTCGGGCTTTCCCGGCAAGTCTCCCGGCTACGACGCTTTGCAGTTCGCCATCGAGGAATGTCACAAACGTGGAATGGAACTCCATGCTTGGGTCGTCACGATGCCTGTAGGGAAATGGAACGCTCTAGGTTGCAAACAACTCCGAAAGAAGTTTCCGAAACTCATCCGACAGATAGGACCAGACGGATATATGAACCCTGAAGACCCGCAGACCGCCAGTTACCTGACAGATATCTGTGAAGAGATCACCACCAACTATGATATCGACGGCATTCACCTAGACTACATACGCTATCCGGAGACTTGGAACATCAAAGTTCCTTTAAATCGTGGCCGCGACTACATCACGGGCATCGTACGCTCCATTCACGACAAAGTGAAAGCCATTAAACCTTGGGTGAAGATGAGTTGTTCGCCTATCGGAAAATTCGATGACCTGAGCAGATACTGGAGTCATGGATGGAACGCATATACCAAGGTGTGCCAAGATGCACAAGGATGGCTCCGTGAAGGATTGATGGACGAACTGTTCCCCATGATGTACTTCCAAGGCAATCAGTTCTTCCCCTTTGCCATTGACTGGGCGGAACAAAGCAGCGGTAAAATCATTGCACCAGGACTGGGCATCTACTTCATGTCGCCACAAGAGTCAAACTGGGAACTCTCTTCCATCACCAGAGAAATGGAAGTGTTAAGACAATACGGACTCGGCCACGCCTACTTCCGCAGTAAATTTTTCACTGATGACACAAAGGGCATCTATCGTTTCGCAACAAACGAATTCGACAAATATCCTGCTTTGGTGCCTGCCATGACTTGGGAACACACAGCACCGCCTACCCCACCCATCAGTCTGAACATCAACAAGAAGAATGGCATGAACCTGTCTTGGTATGGTGCAACAGACAGGAGCCATTCGCCCTATCTAATGTATAATGTGTACTGTAGCGACACATATCCCGTAGACATTGACGATGCACGAAATCTGATTGCATCGAGAATAAAAGACACGAACATCAACCTGCCTCTTTCTACGAGTGACAGATATTATGCCGTGACCGCCATCGACAGATACGGCAACGAGAGCACACCCATCGAAAGCGACGAGCCACAAAAAGCGATTTCGAAAACACAGTTGTTGTATTGTGACGGAAATATCCTGACTTTGCCTTTTAAAGACAAAAACTTGGATGTTGACGTTCTGACGATTGAAACATTACAAGGCGCCATCATCGCCACCTGTCCCTACAACAACGGCATCGTGAACATCAGCAACATCAAAAACGGTTTCTACGTCTTGCGTTCACTCAACGCCAAAGGCATTTCCCACCGTTTATGCAACTTCGTAGTCAAACGGAGATAAGAGCCTATCATTCCGTCTTCTCTTCGCTCTTCAGTTTCGGCAATGAAATATGATATTTCACTGCATAGAATCTGATGATGCAGATGAGTAGGAAGGTGACAATAGCCGCGATGCCGACGTTGATGCCAAGATATATCAACAACCAATACAGCAGTCCGCCAGCGATGCTCGCCATCGCGTAAATCTCCTTGTGGAATATCACAGGCACCTTGTTGAGCAGCACATCACGTATCACGCCGCCCGCAGCGCCCGTGATACATCCCATGATAATCGCCACCCAAAAGGGATGACCGCAAGCCAGCGTCTTCTGTATGCCCGCGATTGTAAACAATGCCAGACCCAACGTGTCAAACGCGAACCATGCATTATCCAACTTCTTGAGATAATGGGCGAAGACGATGACAAAGAGTTGCGCCAAAGCCGTACAGATGAGATAGATGGCTGACGTCATCCAGAAAGGCGTCACACCAAGCATGACATCCCTGATGGTACCTCCACCAATAGCCACAGCCACACCACAGACAAACCCACCGAACCAATCGAAATGTTTTGCCGCAGCATGTCTGATTCCAGAAATGGCAAAGGCGAACGTACCCACAAACTCGATGATGTTCTGTACCGTCTTTACCAGTTCTTGATCTTCATATATCATTTTAATCTTTTATTTATTCACCACATTTACCGGCGCACCATTGAGGAACGCCTTCGCATTGTTCACGGCGATGTCCATCAATCGAACACGTGCCTCATACGTAGCCCATGCCACATGCGGAGTAATAAAGGCATGAGGCTGACGGAACAAAGGATTGTCTGCTGCAGGAGGCTCCGTGCACATCACGTCTGCGCCATAAGCACCAATCTGTCCACTCTCCAAAGCAACTGCCACATCCGACTCGTTCACCAAAGGACCTCTGCCCGTATTGATGAGGATGACGCCATGCTTCATCTTCTTGATTGACTCCTTGTTGACGAGTTCCCTTGTCGTCGCCGTCAATGGGCAATGCAACGAGAGCACATCACTGACGGCAAAGAGTCCGTCGATAGTGGTTTTCTGAACACCTGCAGGCAAATCAGCGGCATTCTTACTTGTGAAGGCAAACACGTCCATTCCGAAATCAAGCGCTATCCGAGCAACCTTTGCTCCGATGTTGCCCAGTCCCACGATACCCATCGTCTTGCCAGCCAACTCGTTCAATGGTGTGTCCCAATAACAGAAATCGGGATTACGACTCCATGCGCCCTGTCGATTTTTGTCTGCATAATGTTCCACACGATTTGTGATGTTCAGGATGTGCGCAAACGTCATCTGCGCAACACTGTCGGTACTGTAAGCGGGTATATTCGTAACGATGATTCCCTGTTTTTTTGCATATTCGGTATCGATGATGTTATAGCCCGTAGCAAGCACACCGATATATTTCAGTTTTTTGCACTGCGAAAGCAAATCAGCCGACATCACCACCTTATTCGTTAATACCATTTCGGCATCGCTCATTCTTTCCAACACGTCATCAGGAGCAGTACGAGGGTAAACGACCAGTTCGCCTAACTGTCCTAACGGTTCCCATGACAAGTCACCGGGATTGGACCCATAACCATCTAAAACGACTATTTTCATACGAAATATTTATTTAAAGGGTTGAACTTCATTCTATTTTGATGACTCACAATGAAATCATCACTCCTTGAATCTGTCGTTCCAACAATGCAACATCCACTGATACATCTTCTCTTCAGACGGCGAATGTTGTGCGTGCCAGACACGTTCCTGTTGCAGCGCATCAGGCATATACTGTTGGTCTACAAAGTGATTGGGATAATCGTGAGAATATTTGTAACCATCATGATAACCCAACTGCTCCATCAACTTGGTAGGCGCATTGCGCAGATGCAAAGGAACAGGTTGATTGCCTGTACGCTGCACCAAGTCGAGAGCCGATGCAATACCCAAATAAGCGGAATTACTTTTGGGACTCGTAGCCAGATAGACCGTAGCCTCTGCCAACGGAATCCTCCCTTCAGGCCATCCTATCTTCATGACGGCATCAAAGGCTGCATTAGCCAACAGAAGTGCATTAGGATTGGCCAGACCGATATCTTCGGCAGCACTGATGACAAGTCGACGAGCAATAAACTGTGGATCTTCGCCTCCTTCTATCATCCTCGCCATCCAGTATAATGCTGCATCAGGGTCACTGCCGCGAATACTCTTGATAAAAGCTGAAATGATATCGTAGTGCATTTCACCATCCTTGTCGTAAGCCAAAGGATTCTGCTGCAACCTACTGACCACCAGTTCATCTGTTATCTCGACATCGTCACCATTGGCAGCCTCGACAACGAGTTCCAAAATGTTGAGAAGTTTCCTCGCGTCACCACCGCTGTAGCGCAAGATGGCACCCGTCTCTTTCAATTCGATGTGTTTCGTTTTCAGCACCACGTCATCAGTGATTGCCCGATGAAGCAACTGCAACAAATCGTCCTTATCCAAAGATTTCAGCACATACAGTTGACAGCGTGACAGCAACGGTCTGATCACCTCGAACGAAGGATTCTCCGTCGTTGCGCCAATCAATGTCACGACACCGCGTTCCACTGCACCAAGCAATGAATCCTGCTGCGACTTACTAAAACGATGGATTTCATCAATGAACAAAATAGGAGAAGCGGAATTGAAAAAGCGCCCCTTCTGTGCCCTGTCTATGACATCGCGCACATCTTTCACCCCACTGGAAACAGCGCTCAACGTATAGAAAGGCGTTTCCAACTTGTTGGCGATAATCTGTGCCAACGTTGTCTTACCAACACCAGGAGGTCCCCATAAGATGAACGACGATATGCGTCCTGCGTCGATCATCTTACGCAAGACGGCACCCTCACCCACCAAATGTTTCTGTCCAACATATTCGTCGAGCGTACGTGGCCTCATTCTTTCTGCTAACGGTTCACTCATAATGATGTTGCAAATATAGAAAAAATTTTCCGATTATGAACCAGTTAAGACAAAGAAATCATTTTCTTGTGAGGAATCTTACCCAAAAAAGTTATTGATGAACCGTGTAGCAGAATATTTCCTACACGGAATTTCCCTGTTACACGTCAATCACCAGACCATCATAAGCGAACTGAAAGCCTTCGGGCAAACGTCGATTTGCGTCATCATGCAAACCGATAAGATGCGTGACATGAACGAAATACGTCTGTTTCGCTCCAACTTTCCTTGCAAACTTGATGGCATCGTCCACAAGTTGATGTGAATGGTGTTCCTTCTCGAAACGCAAAGCATTGACGACCAACGTCTCCACTCCTCGGAGATATTTCAGTTCACTGGCATCAATCGTTTTCATGTCGGTGATGTAAGCAAATTTACCGAATCTGAATCCCAAGATAGGCAACCAGTCGTGCATCACTTGTATGGGCAACACGTCTACGTCTCCCAACATGATATGTTTGTGAGGCACAATCGTGTGAAGTCTCAATAGTGGTACACCAGGATACAATTTATCCGTGAAGCAGTAAGGCATCGTCTGTTTCAGTCCCCTCACCGTACTTTCATTCGCATAGATGTTGATATCGCCGAATTTGCAAAAAGGCCGCAAATCATCGATACCAGCCACATGATCATAATGAATATGCGTGAGCAGCACGCCATCTATCTGTCGGAAAGGCACCGTCAGCAACTGTTGACGTATGTCCGGACCGCAGTCGATGAGTATTCTCGTCGTATCTGTCTCCAGCAAAGCGGCGCATCTGAACCGTTTATCATGGGGATCGGTACTGCGACAAACTTTGCAGTCGCATCCCAATGAAGGCACGCCGCCCGATGTCCCTGTGCCTAAAAACGTCAGTTTCATTTTACGTTCACTTCCGGATTAATCTCGATATCAAACTTGCTGAGCACGTCCTCTCTCACCTTTTTATATAGGTTGACGATATCCTCGCCTTTCGCGCCGCCTCTGTTGACCAGCACCAACGCCTGTTTGGAATGTACACCGGCACGTCCCAGCGACTTCCCTTTCCATCCACACTGTTCTATCATCCATCCTGCCGGAATCTTTTCATGTTCGGCATCAATGGTATAATGTGGCATTCCGGGATATCTCGACGCCAGTTCTTCGTATTTCTTTTTCGGTACTATCGGATTCATAAAGAAGCTGCCCGCATTGCCTTCCACTTTAGGATCAGGCAATTTGGCATTTCTGATATCGATGATGGCATCCCGCAGTTGTGAGGCTGCCGGAGTTTCTATCCCCTTCTTTTCCAGATAGGAACGGATGTTTCCATAATCCAGAAGCGGATGAAAGGTCTTCGAGAAACGATATGTAACATAAGTGACGATGAACTTGTCTCTCCACTCGTGTTTGAACTTACTCTGACGGTATGAATATTCACAATCGGCATTCGAAAAAGTCTTTAGTTCACCAGTGGCAATCTCCACCGCCTCGACCTTTTCAATCAAATCTTTGGCTTCTGCACCGTAAGCGCCGATATTCTGAATGGCACTCGCTCCCACCTCTCCAGGAATCAGAGAGAGGTTCTCGGCACCATGCCATCCGTGCTCGATGCACAATGCCACCACATCGTCCCATGTTTCGCCCGAACCGCAACGCACCAGACTATTGTCTGCATCCTCATGCTCGCACACCACGCCACGTATAGCGGAATGTATCACCGTGCCGTGATAGTCGCCTGTGAGCAACAGATTACTGCCTGCCCCCAAAAGTAACAAAGGACGATCTGCATCTGTCAGGGTACCGACGATATGCTGAAGTTCATCAACGGAGGAAAACTCCACGAACCTGTCACATTTGGCATCGATACCAAAGGTGTTGTGACCCAACAGACTGTAATTGCGAATATCTTTCATTTAGCCGTTAAATTTCATTAGTTTCCATTTGCCACCCTTCATGCGGAACACCAGTTCCTCCTCCAGACCATTGGCGATACCGCGAATGACAAATATCTTCTGATTGCTTTCCGTATACTTCTGACCATAGATGATATTGTAGATGACACCTGTAGGAATCAGTTCCGGCTTGAACGATGGCCACTGTTCAGGGATGATGGAACCCGTCTGTGTGCTGAAGTCATCATCAGGATCGGCACTTGTGAACTCCACCAAATCGTTCATGCTGCGAACCTGAAAGGCGCTGTCTACAGAGAAACGTTGATAGAACTTCAAGAAAGAGGCGTTCGTATTCTGATACATCGCCTTGTTGTTGAGTGCCGTCATCATCCATTCCCCATTGATACGGTCGAAAATGTACTGCTTAACGGTCTTGATTTTAAAATATATCTTCTCGATGACCACGTGATTGATTGTCGTATCTTTCACAAGGTCCATCTGTTTCTTATTATCGAATATCAACGTGTAGTATCCCTGACGCATGAAGAAGCGTTCCATTTTCCATTGCGACTTCTGTATCTGCGTGACGCTCTTACCGTTGTAAACGGCAAGAGGGAACTTGATGCGCTTGTATTGCAACCTTCTGTTAGCTGCAAAATTGAAAATAAAATCATCGAAAAGCTCATCCGCTGCCTTTGGCATAGGTGTCTCCGAAATAATACTTTCCAAAGAATCTGTTGCTGTCGTATCCGTATCAATAGAGTCAATGCCAGTACTATCAGCAGTTGGCTTTTTATCTGAACATCCCGCTGTTGAAAAACAAATAGTCGATAAAACCACAAATAGCAAAATAATTAAAGCACTTTTTCTCATTTTTGTTTACTCCTTTACGACTTAATGACTTCCTTTAAGTATATATCCATCTCTCAAATTTGTGCAAAATTACAACTTTATTTCGATATATTTCTTATTTTAGCACAAAAATATTACCTTTGCACGAAAATAGTAACACAACAAGATTATGATACTTGATAAAATAGATGAACTTCTTAAAGAAGTAAGTAATCTCTCTGCCAAAAACGCAGAAGATATTGAACAGTTGCGACTGAAATACCTGAGCAAGAAGGGAGAAATAACTTCACTGATGGCAGACTTCCGCAATGTTGCAGCCGACCAGAAGAAAACTGTAGGCATGAAGATCAACGAGCTGAAGCAGGCCGCTATCACAAAGATTAACGAACTGAAGGAACAGACAGAAAATGATGAGAGCGAAAATGACAACATCGACCTCACCCGTACTGCTTACCCCATTCCATTGGGCACCCGTCACCCGCTCACGATTGTCAAGAATCAAATCATCGACATTTTCCAGCGTATGGGCTTCACCCTCGCTGAAGGACCAGAGATAGACGATGACCTGCACGTGTTTACCAAACTGAATTTCGCTGCCGATCATCCCGCACGTGATATGCAGGACACATTCTTTGTGGAGCAGAACCCCAACGATGTGACCAAGAATATTCTGCTCCGTTCGCATACCAGCAACGACCAGAGCCATTACATGGAAACGCATCAGCCGCCTATCCGCGTGATTTGTCCGGGACGTGTCTATCGCAACGAGGCCATCAGCGCCCGTGCCCACTGCTTCTTCCATCAGCTCGAAGGACTTTATGTAGACAAGAACGTTTCGTTCACCGACCTCAAACAGGTGCTGCTCACATTCGCACGCGAACTGTTTGGTCCCGACACGAAGATCCGTCTGCGCCCAAGTTACTTCCCGTTCACAGAGCCAAGTGCCGAAATGGATATCTCCTGCCACATCTGTGGCGGTAAAGGTTGCGCCTTCTGCAAACATACTGGTTGGGTAGAGATTCTCGGTTGTGGTATGGTAGACCCTAACGTGCTCGAAGCTTGTGGCATCGACAGCAAAGTATATACAGGATATGCCTTCGGTCTGGGTATCGAACGCATCACGAATTTGAAATATCAGGTTGCCGACCTGCGCATGTTCTCGGAAAATGATACACGCTTCTTGCGTGAATTTGAATCAGCAAACTAATCTATACATTATATATATGTGAAGGAGGCGGGCTTTGATGTCCGCCTCTTTTTTCGTCTCTACCCTTTATCTATTGCCAATGCGAAAAGATAATCGGATAAACGGTTGATGAATTTCATGGCATCAGCATCTAATGGATATTGCTGATTGACGGTCCATAGTCGGCGTTCCGTCGTCCGAGCCTTGCTTCGAGCCAAATGCAAGAATGCAGACAACTGATTACTTCCGGGCAAGACAAAGCCGAAATTGCCATTCGCCATGCAATCATCAATGTGTTTTTCCATTTCGGCAGTCAGCATCTGAATGTTTTTCAGCGCATCCGTGTTCTCTCCCGATGATGCCACATGACTCATCACAGCCATCAACGCACGCTGAATGTCTTCCAATTCACCGCGACATGCATCGTCCTCATTCATCATCGAACGGGCTACACCGATAAGTGAATTCAACTCATCCAATTCGCCGTTTGCTTCTATGCGCACATCGTTTTTCATCACGCGCTTTCCGCCAAGTAAACTGGTCATGCCTTCATCACCAGATTTTGTATATATCTTTCTCATTACCGTCTTTTTTTAGCGATTACATAGATGATGACAGGTGCCCCCATCACAGGAGTCACCGCATTGAGAGGTATGATACCACTCTCTCCAGGCAGATAACAAATCAGGTTGCATAGCAACGCTATCACTGAACCAGCGAGTATGGTAGCAGGCAACAGTTGACGATGATTTTCCGTAGACAGCATCAGTCGGGCGATATGCGGCACTGCCAACCCGATGAAAGCGATAGGACCACAAAACGCTGTAGTAACGGCTGTGAGCAAACCTGTGACCACGAGCAGCCAGTTGCGCACGTGTATCGTGTTCACACCTAGGTTCTCCGCATACTGTTCGCCCAACAGCAGTGCATTGAGGGGCTTTATCAATACCACCGATGCAGCTAGTCCTATCAACGTGACCAGCACAAACAGAGGCATCTGTTGCATAGACACGCCTCCGAAATTGCCCATGCCCCAGACCATGTACGACTTCACGCCCTCTTCCGTTGCAAAAAAGTTGAGCAGCGAAATGGCCGATGTCGATATATATCCTATCATGATGCCGATGATGAGCAGCATCACATTGTTACGCACCAATGTGGAAAACAGGAAGATGATGCCCGTGACAAGCATCGCACCGATAAAGGCTGCCAACAGGATGGCGATGTAACCGGTCACAGAGAAGTCCATCGCTGAAACGCTTCCACCAAGCAACAGCATCACGAGTGCCACGCCGAGTGCCGCCCCACTGTTGATACCGAATATGGAAGGTCCTGCCAAAGGATTCTTGAAGGCGGTCTGAAGCATCAGTCCGCTCACCGCCAGCGCCGCCCCGCACAGTGTCGCCGTGATAGCTTGTGGCAAGCGCGACTGCATGATGATGAACCGCCAACTCTCGTTCTCGCTTCTGTCACCGAACAAAATGGCGACGATGTCCCTGATCGGGATCTTCACCGACCCGATAAACAGATTGAGGACGAAGAGCAACAAGATGACCGCGCTCAATCCGATGCAGTATTTTACACCTTTATTCATTCGACCGTCAAAGGTAGATAAAAATCTTCAAACAAAGGCTAACATCATGCAAAAATTCATTATCCGTTACCATCGCGATATTCTTTCGGGGTCATACCGGTCAACCGCTTAAAATATTTGCAGAAGAAACTGTCATTGGGGAAATTCAATTGGTCGGCTATCTGTGATATCTGTTTGTCGGTATGCTTCAGCAGCACCTTGATTTCCGTCACCGTAGCGCGATCGATCCATTCCTTGGCTGTCACCCCACTCGCCTGCTTCACCACCGTACTGAGATAGCGTTCCGAGAGATACATCTTGTCGGCAAAGTACACCAATTGCCGATTTTCGCCATTCGAATGATTCACCAGTCTGATAAACTTATCAAAGATTTCGCGCTCGCGTGATTTCATCTGCCCTTCCGTAGACGTGTACTTCTTGTACAGATAGTCATAATAATGTATGAGGGCGCTCACGATGTCGCCCACGAGTCCATTGTCGTCGTCGCCTGCGAAATGAACGATGGTCCACATCATCCTGAGCAGACGTTCAAAGAGTTCCACCTCTTCTTCAGTAGGTTTCAGGCGCACGTCGTTCATCTTCGAGGTCATCAGAGAAGGTACGTGCCCGTGCAAGAACACGTTCATCACGTCGTCAGTGACCGTGAAGCCTTCGATGTCGAAGTCGTCAGAGTGCCGTTCCAGTTGTATGATGCTGTCGCCGCCGAGATACATCAGCATACCTTTTTCCATACGATGGGGAATCAGATTGATAATCATATCGGCATTGCCCGACTTGATGTATCCGATGCGCATATCGTCGAGACGCAAAGGCAAGTCCTTCTCGAATATCTTGGAGACCATATCCTTGATCTTGAGCGTCATCGCATAGCCTTTGCCCAGATACGGAAAGAAATCCACATCACTGCCTTTGTCTATCACCAGTTCCCTGAACTGACTGAACGAGATTCTTTGTGGTTGCTTTTTCATCTTTGATTTATGTTTAAATATGACGCAAAGATAACCATTTATTGTCAATTCCAATCATATTTGAATAACAATACTACAAAAGGAACATTTTTCACGTTCAAAGGATAATGAAAGAACCTGTAAATTGCCTTACCTTTGCAGCGGAATTATAAAAGTAATGATAATGAAACGGAAAATATTCATGTTCTTCATGGCAACATTTGCGATGCAATCGTTCGCCCAACTCACGCTCGAAGACTGTCATCAGATGGCACACGACAACTATCCTGCCATCCGCCAATACAGTCTGATTGAGCAGAGCAGAGACTACACGGTATCCAATGCAGCCAAAGGTTTTCTGCCCGCCCTTAAAATCAGTGCTAGTGCTTATGCCTTCACCGACATCATGAACCTGCCTGCACAGATGACAACAGCTACAGGCGACATGAAGAACGACCTGCTCAATGCCAGCGTACAGGTGAACCAGACCATCTATGATGGTGGCGCCATTTCGGCAAAGAAGCGTGTCGCCAAAGCGCAAGCTGACGTAGACAAAGGGATGCTCGACGTGACGATGTACGACATCAATAACAGGATTGACCAACTCTTCTTCGGCGTGCTCACCATCGATGAACAAATCAAGCAGTGCCTGCTGCTGCAAGACGACCTCTCTCTGAGCCGCAAGACGGTAGATGGCATGATGAAAGGCGGCATAGCCAACCAGAGTGATGTGGATGCTGTAGAGGTGGAACAAATCAAAGCACGACAAAACGAGACCAGTCTGCGCACCAACCGCCATGCTTATCTCACGATGTTGGCAACTTTTATCGGCAAGCAATTGAATGACAATACAGTTTTGCAGCGTCCTGCACAACCTGAATATCTGTCTACAGACCAATCCCGTCGCCCCGAACTCGACTACTATACAGCGCAAAGCAAACTGCTCGATGCTCAAAAGAGTTCGCTCGACGCCCAACTGAAGCCGAAAGTCAGTGCATTTGCATTAGGCATGTACCACAACACGGTGTCCTCGCTGATGCACAACTCGCTCTTTGCAGCCGGCGTAACCCTGAGTTGGAACATCGCGCCACTCTACACGCGTAAGAACGACCTGCACACCATCGATCTCCAACGGCAGAAGATTGAATCCAACCGTGCCACGTTCTTATTCAATTCCTCGCTGCAAAATCAGAACACCAACGGTGCCATCGACAACCTGAAGCAGCAGATCGCGCAAGACAATCAAATCATCTCCTTGCGTGAAAGCATCCACAGCAAATCGAAGAAGAAGGTGGAGAACGGCACCGAGACCGTGAACGAGATGCTGCGCGACGTGAATGCCGTGAGCGAAGCCCGCCAGCAGAAGGCGCTGCACGAAATACAACTGCTGCAACAGATATACAATTTGAAGAATATTAATAACAACTAAAGATATGAAAGCGAATAACATATTATGGATAGCTTTGGCAGCGACTCTCACTGCCTGCTCGTCTGACAAAAAGGACTATGATGCCACAGGTACCTTCGAAGCTACTGAAGTGACCGTTTCGGCAGAACAAAACGGGAAACTGATGCAGTTTGATGTCACTGAAGGCAGTCAACTGAGTATGAACCAGCAAGTGGGTCTTATCGACACCGTGCAACTGACGCTCAAAGCCCGTCAACTGGGTGCCACGAGTCAGTCGATTGCCGACCAGCGTCCCGACGTGCAAAAGCAGATTGCGGCAACACGTCAGCAACTTGCCAAAGCCGTTCAGGAGCAGAACCGATATGCAGGACTGGTGAAAGATGGTGCTGCCAACCGCAAGTTGCTCGATGACGCATCGTCTTCGGTGCAAGTGCTGAAGCGTCAGTTAGAGGCTCAGATTTCGTCTCTCGGCAACAGCACACGCACGTTGAACTCGCAAATCAGTGCCAACGACATTCAGAAATATCAGATTCTCGACCAACTTGCCAAGTGTCATGTGCTCTCGCCCATCACGGGTACCGTGCTTGAGAAATACACGGAACAGGGTGAATTTGCCACCATCGGCAAACCGCTCTTCAAGATTGCCGACACGCGCGACATCTTCCTGCGCGCCTACATCACCTCAGCACAACTGGAGAAGGTAAAACTGGGACAGCGTGTCAAGGTGATGACCGACTATGGCGACAAGCATCGCAAGACCTACGACGGTACCGTGACATGGATTTCCGACCGCTCCGAGTTTACCCCGAAAACCATCCTCACCGATGACGAGCGTGCCGATTTGGTCTACGCCGTTAAGATTGCCGTGCGCAACGACGGCTACATCAAGATAGGAATGTATGGCGAAGTGAAACTATGAACTCAATAGAACTGACCAACATATCGAAGCATTACGGCAGTGTGCAGGCGCTGAACGACGTGTCGCTGTCTGTGAAGCAGGGCGAAGTCTTCGGACTCATCGGTCCAGACGGTTCCGGTAAGACGTCCCTCTTCCGCATCATGGCCACGCTGCTGTTGCCTGATACCGGCAAAGCTACGGTAGACGGTTTCGACACTGTGACGCAGATGAACGACATCCGCAGACGTGTAGGATATATGCCGGGCAAATTCTCGCTCTATCAGGACCTGACAGTGGAAGAGAATCTCAAGTTCTTCGCCCGTCTGTTCGGCACAACCATCGAAGCAGGCTACGAAGGCATCCGCGCCATCTACTCGCAGATAGAACCGTTCCGCAACCGTAGAGCGGGCGCCCTCTCTGGTGGCATGAAGCAGAAGTTGGCGCTCTCGTGCGCCCTCGTACATCAGCCCAGCGTGCTGTTCCTCGACGAACCTACCACGGGTGTAGACCCCGTATCGCGCAAAGAACTGTGGGAGATGCTCGGCACCCTCAAGAGTCGTGGCATCACCATCGTCGCCGCCACGCCTTATCTCGATGAGATTCGTCGATGCGAACGTGTGGCATTCCTCGACCACGGCAATCTCATGGGCATCGACACGCCCGACAACATCCTGACGCGTTTCGCCGATATTTTCTGTCCGAAGATGATGAGTCATGCCGAGACCAACGTCGACAAGCCTCAAGAGGATGTCATCCATGTGGAACATCTCGTCAAAGCTTTCGGTTCGTTCCGTGCAGTAGACGACATCTCATTCAGCGTTCATCGTGGAGAGATATTCGGATTCCTCGGTGCCAACGGTGCAGGCAAGACCACAGCCATGCACATGCTCACCGGACTGAACCAACCCACCAGTGGACATGGTACCGTAGCGGGCTACGACATCTCGCGTCAATACGAACAAATCAAACGTCACATCGGATATATGAGTCAGAAGTTTTCCCTCTACGAGGATTTGACTGTGGCTCAGAACATCCGTCTCTTTGGCGGTATCTATGGCATGAGCGACAAAGACATCGCCCGCAAGACCGATGCCATGTTAGAGAGTTTGCACTTCACCGAACACAAAAACACCATCGTGGGCTCGTTACCACTTGGTTGGAAACAGAAGTTGGCATTCTCCGTGAGCATCTTCCACGAACCCGAAGTGGTGTTCCTCGACGAACCCACAGGTGGTGTAGACCCTGCCACCCGTCATCAGTTCTGGCAACTGATTTACGAAGCCGCCCATCGAGGCATCACCGTCTTCGTGACCACCCATTACATGGATGAAGCCGAATATTGCGACCGCATCTCCATCATGGTAGATGGAAAGATCCGCGCCCTCGATTCGCCCGCCAAACTGAAAGAACAATACGCCTGCCCCGATATGGACCACGTATTCACGAAGCTCGCGAGAGAAGCCAAGAGAGAATAAACCTCCCCCGACCTTCAATGGTCTTTAGCCCCCTTCGGTTCCCCCATCGGGGGACAGAAACCCAAGGAGGGGAGTGCCTACCAGGTCAAGGATGTCCGTTGTGTTTTCACCCCCCCCTACCACACCTACCACTCCCTACTTCCCCCTACCACCCCTACCCTCACCTACAAAAAGAATAATATATGAACAATATTTCCCATACATCCCCCGCCCCTATCCCCTCCTTTGGAGGGGTAGGAAGTCTCATCCTCAAGGAGGCGCGTCACATCCTTCGTGACCGTCGCACGATGCTCATCCTTTTCGGGATGCCCGTTGTGATGATGTTGCTTTTCGGATTTGCCATCTCCACCGATGTCAAGAACGTGAGACTGGCCGTTGTCGCGCCGTCCATCGACAACCAGTCGCGCAAGATCATCGACCGTCTCGACGCGTCTGAATATTTCACCGTGACTCAACTCGTAGGAACCACCGATGAAGCCCAGCTTCTCCTCAAAAACAGCAGTGCCGACATGGCCATCGTCTTCACGCCGAAGTTTGCAGACCATACCTACGACGGTACATCGGGCATTCAGATCATATCCGATTACACCGACCCGAACACCGCCGAAATGGAGACGGCCTACGCCCAACAAATCATATCCGGCGGAATGTTGCAAGCCACCAACAACAAGCTGCTCTACAATCCGCAGATGAAGAGTGCTTATAATTTTGTTCCTGGCATCATGGGCATGTTGCTCATGCTCATCTGTGCCATGATGACGTCCGTGAGCATCGTCAAAGAGAAGGAGCGCGGCACCATGGAGGTGCTCCTCGTGTCGCCCGTGCGACCCATCTACATCATCATCGCCAAAGCCATCCCATATATGGTGCTCTCACTGCTCATCCTTGGCAGCGTCCTGCTCATATCCCGCTATATCCTCGACGTGCCCATTACGGGAAACATCGTCACCATCGTTGGCGTGTCGCTGCTCTACATCTTGCTAGCACTCTCTCTGGGACTCCTCATCAGTATTGTGGCACAGACTCAGGTAGTGGCACTGCTCATATCGGGTATGATGCTGCTCATGCCGTGCCTCATGCTTTCTGGCATGATTTATCCCATCGAGAGCATGCCCGCCATCCTCCAATGGGTGTCAGCCATCGTACCTGCACGATGGTACATCACCGCCATCCGCAAACTGATGATTATGGGCGTAGACTTCAGTATGATACGTCAGGAAGTCATCATCCTGACTGCCATGACCGTGATACTGCTCACCATCGCACTGAAAAAATTTAAAACCAGACTGGAATGATACTGAAATATCTCTTACAAAAAGAATTCACGCAGATACGCCACAACTCGTTTCTGCCTAAGATGATCGTGATGTTCCCCATCATCATCATGTGCGTCATTCCATGGGTGACGACTCTAGAAGTGAAGAACATCAATCTGCTCATTGTCGACAATGACCATTCCATGCTCTCGCAACGACTCATCCATCGTGTGGAGGCATCCCGATACTTCATCTTCCGCGGAATCGCGCCATCCTACGATGACGCCCTGCAAAAGATAGAACGGAGCGATGCCGACCTTGTGGCTGTGATTCCGCCTCATTACGAGCGCGACATCGCTCTTGGAAAATTGCCGCAAGTGTTGATTGCCGCCAATGCCGTCAACGGTTCCAAAGGTAGCATGGGCTCCGCATACATGGGCAGCATCGTGGGCCAGAACATCACCGAAGCCCGACACGTCGTCAGCCGTTCGCCGATAACCACGCTCACCCTGTTCAATCCGCACAAAGACTACAAAGTATTCATGATTCCTGCCCTGATGGCGATTCTCATCGTGATGATGTGCGGATTCATGCCCTCGCTCAACATTGTGGGGGAAAAAGAGGCTGGAACCATCGAACAAATCAATGTGACGCCTGTAAGCAAATGGGTGTTCATACTCGCCAAACTGATACCCTACTGGCTGATTGCGCTGTTTGTGATGACCGTGTGCTTCCTGCTTTCATGGCTCATCTATGGCATCGTTCCCACTGGCAACATCGCCCTGCTCTATCTCCTCGCCATGCTATTGGCATTGATATTCAGCGGTATGGGACTGATCATCTCCAACTACAGTGATGCCATGCAACAGGCGATGTTCGTGATGTGGTTCATCATGGTCTGCATGATGTTGCTCAGCGGACTGTTCACGCCCATCCACAGTATGCCCTATTGGGCACAGCAGCTCACGCTCATCAATCCCTTGCGCTATTTCATCGATGCCATGCGCACCGTCTTCATACGTGGAGGAGGCATGCCAGCCATCCAAATGCAATGCATCGCTCTCACCGTCTTCGCCCTCGTCATGGATTCATGGGCTGTGATAAGCTATAGGAAGAACTCATAAAAAAATGGAAGAACATTCGGCGATGTTCTTCCATTTTAATTATATATATCCTAAATTTTATTTCCCGTTGTCCACGTTTACGTCTGTGGCTCCATTTCTCAAATCCCCGTTTACGGAAACATTACCGATTGAATCGTTTTTATAATTCACGTTATACGTTCCCCCGACGATTTTTTGTTTACCATGTCGTTTTTGCACGCCGAAGCTCGTATCCACCGAACCTTGATTTGATCCCCAATGCACATTCACCGTACTTACCGGTCTCTTTGATGCGCACGAAACGGAAACGACTGCCACGATGCAAATCGCCAAAACTGAATACAATATCTTTTTCATAATTTTTCCTTTCGTTATTTAAATACCTGTTTCATCATTTAAATACCTGCCGTATTCACATTACTTCTTGTTAAACACGCCTTTGATGAAACCCGAAACTTTCGAACCCGTACGTTTCACAGCCTTCGTCACCTTGTGACCCACGGTGTCCACGTTCGTTGTGAGAGAAGCGGCGCGACGAGCCGTCAAATACTTCTTATAACTGGTGCGATATTTCATATAAGTGGAAATCTGATCGTCTGTCATCTTAGCCTTATATGTATCGTGATACTGTGTGGTCAGCGCCTCATACATGGAATCCAATTTCAGATACTCGTCATTATCAATCGATTTCATCTTCTGAACACTTGTCACAAAATTTTTGTAATTAGCAAGATACGCACTCACGCTATTCGTCTGTGCATTCATCGCCAGACTCATCATTGCCAATACGATTACCAAAATACTTTTTCTCATTTTATCTTCGAATTTAATTGTTAATACCGCGACAAATTTAGTGATTTATTTCATACGGCGATGAAAAATAACGACAAAAGTTGTTAATCTTGCAGGAAAACAGAAAATAATGGTTCCAATAAATGATACGCATTTCTTTTCATGGCTTACTGGTAGAAGTTATTGCCGACAGAAAGTCTTTAATCTTTTCTTTTTCATTTGTCCCTCTGGTCGAAACCCTAAGAAGCGGTATACCGTATACTTCGAGAATATGATTTTTTAGCTTATCTCGCTCATGCTGTTCGGTGCCCTCTTTGTGAAACTGGTAACCGTCTATTTCGATTGCCATCACGACCGAGTGCGTAACTCTGTCGGAAATCAGGATATCGAGATGCGTTCCGCGCCTAGTGGCATACCGTCTTTCGACATCCGAAAGCAAAGAATAATCACGCAGCAAAAGTCGTAAAGGGTAATGGCAGGAGACTTTCAACTGACTGAAGCCCTCGTTGATAACATCTTCCACGATACCGTAGACAAGATTTTCAGAATCAAATTCGGATATCACCTTGTGGTGTTTCATAAATGCCAGTCTTCTGGTGTTATACCGCTCATAAAGCAAATCGAAGATGGAATAGATCTTGCTCTTTTCTACTGTGAAGTTGTTGTATTCGATGTATTTTATGAGGTCGGCAATGTTCTTGGGCGGATAGTCACCAGAGGTAACCACGATAAAGCGTTTCTTGGCACGCGAAACAGCAACATTCAAGAGATTGGCATTATCGACGAAATCATTATTCCGCCGCTCATAGTCGGACAACTCCTCCATCTGGTAATCCTTCACAAAATTACAGGTAGTGCTCATGATGATTGTGTCATTTTCCTTGCCCTGAAACTTGTGAACGGTATCGACAGTCACACCGATTCCGCGTAAGTAGTCGTTTGCAAGCTGTTTCTGATTGTTATACGGAGTAATGATGCCAATATCCTTGCCATCTACTCCGGGAAGGATTTCTTCCCTTATCGATTCCAGTTCCCTGTCATTGGAATGGGTGGAATTTTTAGCCGACTCCACTTTCATCACGCTCATGACATCGCGCTCGCCATCATCTTTGGTCATGATCACAAGCTGACCATGATAGAACTTCTGATTGCAGAAGTTGATAATTTTCGGATGACAACGATAGTGCTCCCTGAGCATCGTGTCGGGGGCATCTGGCAGAATGCCTATCACTGATTTCAGAAAACTGTTGTTCGCGCAGTCGTATGCTTTGTCTATGTCATATTTTCGGAACAGACTTTCATACAAGTCCTTTTCCTTTTCACCGACGACATTAGGCAACTGCATCATATCGCCCACGATAACGGCGTTCTCTGCACACATCAGAGCCAATGCACCCGTTTCTACCGATACCTGCGACGCTTCGTCCATGATGACGTAATCAAATTTCGCGTTCCTGCACAACGCACTTACCGATGAGAACGTCGTACTTGTCACAACGGGATATTCATCCAGAAACTCTTTTCCCTCGTCCTTCCACAACAAAATGCCACCACCATCTGAATCTCTGTCCATGGTGAATATTTTCTTCTTCCTATCGTGATATTTATCATAGATTGCATACTTCAAATACTTCATCGAAGCTTCTGTCATCCGCTTCAGTTTATCATCGGCACCCACTTTGGCCAGTTTCTGCTCCAATACGTAGATGTCATTTTGCAGTTCCTGCTGGTACTTGTCGTAATAGACACCTTGCAACGAGGTAACCATCTCGGGCATGTCATCATCGGGAATGTCGATAGCACCCTTAACATGGAAAAATTTCTTCAGCGTGAACATCAATTTTTGCAACCAAATCCGCAGCTTCCCCCTCAATCCATTGCCGCCGCTTATGGCATCCATCTTTTGCTGAATGTTGAATATCAGTTGCATCACCTCATCGGCCGAATAATCGTCGAACTCTTTTTCACGTGTCATATCAGGATTGATATCACGTAAGAAATGTTCCCGCTCCAGTTGAAGTTCCTTCAGTTTGTGCCTGCCGTCAGCAAGAGAATGCTGCATTCGGAACACCTCGTCCAGTTCCTGAGACCATTCACAGATTTGCCGAAGACTAGATTGGCTCCCAGCGCCAGCATTCCCCCAGCGATACATCTCTTCGGGATAATCCGGGGTCTGAGAACTGATGAATTTCAACTTATTGTCACTTTTTCCCATCATGGCAGCTATGAAACCCATCTTGTTCTTTTGCAATTTCTCCAACACATTCTCGGTAGCCGAATTATTGTTTGAAACCACGAGAACGGTTTTCTTCATTACTACCAGATTGGCGATGATATTGAGAATGGT
>ENA-UOYA01001429-UOYA01001429.1-activated-sludge-metagenome-genome-assembly--contig:-NODE-1429-length-25459-cov-37.049795_pt1 | contig 25459 bp, 29 predicted proteins | sample MGYA00238163_ERZ764804 | MGnify/ENA primary metagenome ERZ764804 (study PRJEB28919, sample SAMN05720223) | activated sludge metagenome | isolation source: Anaerobic digester | place: Hong Kong... | reverse complement strand
GCGGCCCCCACTGGTCATGGGTGACGGTGAAAGAGGCAAGCTCGATATCGAAGTAAGCTTCGTGATTGTTGGGATCCAGGTTGAACCCGAGATCTTTAAGTGTGTATGGAATGATGAAATCTTTGTTGGCGAGGGTGGTGTAGATGTTTTCGAGGGATGAATAGTCTTCGACGCTGCTTTTGTCGAGATAAAGGGTCTGGAGGTTCGTTAACGAAGCCAGCGGAGAAACATCTGTTATGGTTGAATTGTCGAGCCACAGCACCTGCAAATTGATCAGGTTGGAGAGAGCGCTGTAATCTTGCGCCTGGCAGTTGGAAAGGATCAAGAGCTTAAGGTTGGTTAATTTGGCCAGAGGTGCGACATCCGTGACGGGATTGCCAGCCAGGGATAAGGCGGTTAGTTTGGTGAGCCCGGCCAGAGGGGAGATGTCGGTCACGGCGTTTTGAGACAGGTCGAGGCTTTCGAGGTTGGTAAAGGCTTCCAGGCCGTCGAGGTTGGTGATCGGGGTGAATTTGGAGAGCTGTTGCTGCAAAGAGTCGGTGAGATCCATGCGGGTGACGCCCTGGGCTTCGGTAAAGGTGATTTCGCCTTCAGTTTTGCCCATTGCGCCCCGTATCATCGTTTCCAGCACTGGATCAGCAAATGTTACGACGCCGGGTACCAATGTCTCAACTAGAGACGAGGTCGTTGTGACCTCCACAGCCGGGTTTGATGAGGTCGACGTCACTGCGGACGTGCTACAGGCTGCAAGGGTTATGGTCAGCAAAACGGTTATCAGAATATTATGAGGTTTCATCAATGAAAGTAATCCTTTTTATTACTCCGCGTGAAAACTATGAAGGCGGGTATCTTTTTTAGTTATTTACATAATGAGAATTTTAGTACCCCTTTGAATTTTACACTAACCGTCTGATCACACGTAATGCTATGCAATTCAAAGGACATCACTTGTTGACGGTTTGGTTTAATAAAAAATGACCCACCTCGGTGCGCATGCAAAGCAGAGGCGTGGTGTGTACTGTTGGATTGATTATTACTAGGTTTACTCATAAAGACCTTTTTTGGTAAATTTCCTGGCAATCAAAACCCGAATAAGGTCATTTTGTATCGGGGATTAACTTGAATTCAATCATTACGCCTAACGCTTCAGCGATCTTGGTAAGGAAGGATAAACTAGGAGTGCTGGTGCCATTTTCCAGTCTGGCGATGGAAGGCTGCCGGGTGCCAACCATGTCAGCAAGTTGAGCCTGAGTTAAACACTTTACCATGCGGAGCCTGGCGACCTGGTAGCCGAATTCCAACTCCTCAGCTGCAGCCAGGAAATCTGGGTCTTTAATCTTTTCAGCTTCCCAATCTTCAAATTTAGGCAATTTATTTCCTTCCATGTCATATTCATCGATTTTTTTCGAGATGATCCATGCCCGTACGAACAATCTATCTATACTAATCAGATCTGTTAATAAAGAAACCTAAATTATCATAATCCAAATTTCTTTATTCATGTCAATTGCATAAAAGCTGACAAAACTCATATTTGTTGCCTTTCACGAAAATGATCTTTTGTTACATCCGGCAATTAACACCGTCTGCGGCTAGGCTGACGTGACGCAGACGCTTTGCTGACATGCCGCAGACGTTGACGCAGACCCTGCCGCTGATATCATCCCAGTTTCATCGGGACGGTGATCGATGTTCGGTTAGTACAATTCTGAAAAAAAACTAACCACTTGAATTACACTAAAATGAACTATGTTTAAGTTTTTTATTTCGTGCGCGCAGGATTTTCACTACCCACAAAGCCTTGAAGTTCATCATTGAAAAATAGGGGGAAAGGATGATAAAAGCTCCTGAAAGGAGTAGACCTCCACCTAAGATGGACAATGCCACATGCCATACATCAGCATAATTAAACCCACTTATTGTATGCGTAGGAACCATTATAAACTGGATGGTTATGGTAAGCAGTCCTACAGCCACCAATGAAAAAGCAGCAGCATTTCTGCCTGCCTGTTGGTTTACAGACGGTTTTTCAAAATTTACACCTTGCCAAATACCAGGAATGCGAAAGAAGAGAAACACCAACAATGTGAGTACATTTGTATATAAAACACCATCCACAGGCATGGAGGAACCACGCAGTGCACGTGAGGCAAACATGTGGATTGCATTGATGATAGTTCCTACTAACAAGGCGATGATGGTAGCGCGATAAGCCTTTTTGCTTCCTTTGATGAGCAACACAACGGCACGAACTCCCATAATTCCGGCAGCAATACCAATTAGAACGAACAAGATCCAAAGCCATTGGAATGAGGCAATCCCGGCAAATTTGCCTTCATACCCTGTTGGGTTTAGTGCTACACAGGTTGTACCTGCGCCTCCCATCAAGGTGAAGGCTGCTGTAAGGCTCATTAGAACGATACCAACGATACGCATAAGTTTTGCCCACCATTTGTTTCTCATTTTATTCTCCTTTTTGATATCCATCGGTTCTCATTTTTAAGCACTGGTAGAGCAGATTACCCCAGTGCAAATCCCGCCACAAAAGCTGCTGTCATCAAAAGCAAAAGACTAGGCAGTACCCGAAAAATGATTTCACGCGAAAGAAGGGGTTTTCCGGCTTTGAGTAAGGCTAATAATAGTCCACCCAGACTGATCAAAGCGCCACCCACGCTAATCAAAAGAAAACCTGATCGGGCGAGACCGGAAAAGGCTAGAATGATCGGAAGACTGAAAATTATCAGACCAGCAACTCCATGCACAATTACCAGAATGAATAAAGGGAAATTGTTTCTGATTGGGAACGCTCGGGTAATTACTATTGCAAAGAAACCAATGATCGCAAAAATCAAATACATAACCCTGTAATTTGTGAGATATTGCGATATTAGCCCTATTGCAAGACTTAGCGGGATTATGGTCGACACGATGACCACAATGGGTGAATCCAACACCTCAAAGCCAAGGATGAGAAGCAATAATCCAGCTACAAGCAGAACGCCAAAAGCAGTTGAGTAGGCGATCACCGGTAATGTGCTATAACCGTCGATACCCATTGCAATCTGGTATGCAGCGAGCAGACAAGTGAGGAGAAGTAGAATTCGATCTGTGATAGTTATTTTCATACTATATTTGTCTCGGTTGTTTTAGTACGGAGTGTTTGGGCGATGTTTGCAAAGTAATGCAGGCTGGCAGACAATAATCCACCACCGATCCCCAAGTACAGGATGGCTAGTAAGGGTTTCGGGAAGGATGAATAGGTGCGCAGGTAGATACCTAAAAAAACCATAAACAAAACCAGTGGATAACTTGTCCATCCCTGGAAGGCGAACAGACATACTTTTTCACCTTTCAACCCGTTAATGCGCTTAATGTTCTTTTTGGCCAGTTTAGAAAAGCCAAAGAAATAGATCCCTGTTGCTAGCAGGAGGCCTGCTGCAATCAGTAAGAGCATGGTTAAAAAAACAATTGGTTTGAGCCAACGGGAGGCAAAGCCAATCAACATCACTCCTACGCCCAGCCAGACGAGTCCAGCAGAGAGTTGTAACCAAATTTTTCGGACAGCGGGTTTGAATTTGCTTAGAAAACCAGAAGTGATGTTCATTAAATTACCATCAATAGCATGGAAGAAAGCATGTAGACCGAAGCGTACTTAAATAGTCCAAAGTTGACCCGTTCTGACGGTCGGAAGATCATGATGACTGCTAGCACAACCAAACCAATCGAAAGCACACCGAGCAAACGCAGAAAACCCCATGCCATTCCGATGCCCAATGCAGCAGAGCCCATTGCAAGCGCAGCAAATATACTCGATATGGCAATAGTTATCCGGGTAATTTTGAATCCATAGGATGATGCAAAAGTGGGTACACCTGCGGCTTTGTAATCATCAAAGTACCTCATATTGAAAGTTAGAATATGAGTTGGTATCCAAAGCAGGATGCCGAGGGAGAGCATGATTCCAACCCAATCAATTGAACCAAATCCAAGGATGCGCCCAGCCAGAATGGGCATTCCACCCGAAATGCCGCCCCAAATGATACTCCAACAAGCTCGCCTTTTGAGCCAAATAGTGTAGATGACCACATCGATGAATAAGCCGGCAAAAATGATCAGACCATATAGAGCATCCATGACAACGGCCAGTCCTACTCCAAATAATGAGAGCACCAATCCTACCCAAAAAGCTTCGCGCGGGTTAATTTTTCCGGCAGCCAATGGTCTTTTTTTTGTACGTCCCATTTTGGAATCGATATCGCGATCCCACCACATATTAAGAATGGTACTTCCACTAATGGATGCAACCAGACTGATAAATAATCCAGCCATTGTGGGTAAATTAAAGATAGGGCAGCGAACAGTCATGTACCCCGCTAAACCGGTTGCTACCAATAAGCCGGTCTGCAGGCTTTTAATTAGAGGCCAATACAAACGTATTTTAGTAAAAATTATTTTCATCAGTTCACTCTGTAAGCTTGAAGGTGGGGCAAGAATAACAATTCCCACCCCACTTTGCCAGGCTATTTACTGTCGCGAGCGCATCGAAAGCCAACACCAGGGCTGAAATAGGTGGGAGTGGCATTGTTACGTGTCCAGATACGGAGGTCCATATCATAAGTATCTTTTGAACCGCCACGCAAAAAACGATAATGCATACCTTCGTACACATTGCTTGTCCATTGCCAGACATTTCCAGCCATATCATATAAGCCGTATGGGGACGAAGAATCCATGGTTATATATCCATCATAAGTCTTTCCGTTGTAGAAACCAACCGGGGTAGTTCGGGAACCAAAGGTACGCATATCCTCAAAAGGATCACGGCTTGAGTAAAAATTCGCGTTCTCTCTTATTATTTCCTCTCCCCAGGGGAAAGGCCGCGTATCAGTTCCGCGTGCAGCTTTCTCCCATTCGAGCTCGGTGGGCAGATGGGCATCAAAGTAACCACAGTATCCCCAAGCGCCGAACCAGGTGACCATCGTCATTGGGTGATTCTCGTACCCAGTTTGAGGTGAAAACTTTTCACCGTCAAACTGAATCCGCTGCGATGGGTCATTCAACGGTATAAACATCCAATCGCCCTCTGCAATCTTTTCCTCGTGTTTGACTCCGTGGAATTCATCACCGGGGTAATAGCCAACGATTTGATCACCATCCACTTTGACATAGCCATCCGCCTGGGCTTGGTTAAGGAAAGCTGCGTATTGGGTTGTAGTCACATCGGTCACCATGATTTCATAGGCATCAGTAGTTTGAATGTCATTGTGTTGACCAAAAGAAAATTCGCCTGCGGGAATTTGCACCCAATTGTCCGGGTTCACACCTGTTTCAAAAACAGGCATAGAAGCATCTAGATCTACAGAGGTACAAGATACCAACAGTGCAGCCAGCAGGAAGACTATCGGAAGCACACGTTTCATTTTTCCACCTCCTGCGAGAGTTCGGGAATTATTTCTTCAGACCAACGCCCCTTTTTCTTGAACAGATCAATCAACCGCCAGACCATTACACTTGCCAGTAAGACAAGCAACACACCTAGCCCGGTATCAATGGCATACATCAGTCCATTAACAAGTGGTTGCTGTTCGGCTTCAGTGATGAAAAGACGCTTCATCTCGAAGATGGTTACTCCAGCCAAGGCAAGGTCGGAAAAAAAGAGGATACCCCAACCATAAAACTGCCGGACTTTTCCTTTTAATCCAATGATATTGCCGTAGTAAAGCAGAATGATGGTGGCAATGATCGCTGAGAGCGCATGCCAATGTCCGGTCAATTCAATGCGCTCCTCGCGAGCGGGCCAGACACGGAAAATTTCATCCAGACGAATGGCCATGAAGATACCGAGAAAACTGGTAGTGAAGTTCATGTATAGCATCTGCCATGTTGGGCCAAACCTGAGTGGATCTCGCACCAAAGCGCCGAGCTTCTGTCCGAAAGTTGGTTTTTGAATATGAGCTGTTCCTTCGCGGATAAGTTTTGCCCAGCTCCAGATGAGCAGAAGGAGTGCCGCCAGCATGGAGGGTGTCGCCCCAGTGTAAATGACCATGTGGGCGATAGGTTCAAGCGGAGTAGCCACCCCCCAGACACCGAGGTTAAGCACTAGAGTGCCCAGGATCATGAGAGGCATAGCAATCTTGTGTAGAATTCCCTTAAAGTTAAGCCAACGCCCTATGATAAGCGTGATCATAATAGCGATCAGCGCCAACATAATGTGCAAATGTCCGATGACTGAATACTCCATCGTGGTTTTTTCTGGGATTCGGATAATGTTTTCGGCCAGGAAGACTTCAAAACCGTTGCCAAAAAATGAACCCGGAATGGCGCCAAATAGAGCGGAAATTACAGTGGTTAGAGCTGTAGCAAAAAAAGCTACACGCTCGATATCCACCCCTTTTTTAGTGTGAGCGTAGGCCTTATCCGTTTGATAGTATTCTTTTTGCCACGGCCAGAGGGCAATCACCAGCAGCACACCGGCAAGAAAGATTAACGATAGCCCGAAGATGTACACTCCATGGAAAGCCCAATTATGACCGAAGTAGGCGAATCCCATCCCGAAGATCATGGTTAAGATATAGCCGACTGTTATGACGGCGTTAATGGCCGTCCTAAGGAAGGGTTTCATCTTCAAAAGACTTGTGATCATGTACGTTTCGATCGCTACAACTGCCATAGCAATCGAATGGTAGAGGATGATAATCCGTCCTTCGCGTTCCGCTTGCATCATATCCATTTTGAAAAGTCTGATGACTACATCGCGCACACCCAACTCCGCCATCGGACCAGAGAGCATTCCCCAAACAGCGGTGACAAGAGCAATCATAGCAATTGCTACCAGGATCAGGCCTTTTGTAGAGTTGAAGAGATAATTAAATCGGTCTTTGATAAATTGCATAGGAACGCTCCTTATGCGTTTTAGGATTCCGTTTTGTTCCATTTTTCGAGCATTGTGCGCGTCCCCGGTAGGACTAAATAAATAACCAAAGCAGTGCTGATCAGCGGTGCAGGCAGGAACATGGAGAAACGGTGAACTTCAAACAAAGCGTTGTTTATCCCCATAGGATATCCTGCTATCATGGACATCGTTCCTGCAAATATTCCCATTGGAATAGCCCACGATTTTTTGTCCAGTAAGGCAAAAATGAAAATTGCCCAGGCTGCTGCACCCCACCAACTCACTTGTTGTGATATAGCGTAAACACCATTCCAGAATGGATCAATACCTTTTGTAGACACATATTTAGAAATTGGAGCGACACCGTCAATAAAGGTGAGTACATAAGCCAGACCAGCAATAAATGCCAATAAAATGATGTTTTTCTTTACGCCGTGTATGAGAAGCATTCCAAACCATAATATGGCTGCAAGAATGAACACAACCATGGTTGAAGGGGACAAGTCGCCATCCATGGCGGGGATCATGGGGAAAAATCCTGCCAGGAGTTGGATAGTTGCAGCTATAGTCCCCAAGAACCAGGCCCACTTTTCTTTACGAAGGAAACCATAGAAAGCAACTGCCCAGATTGCGCCGGCAGTGATACCAATCCATCCGAGGACTGCAAAAGTAATACTGACAGATGTGGCTTCATCTGTTCGACCAGCTATCACATGTGCATCAATGACCGGATTGTATTGAGCTGCTATCAAATAAAAGAACAGCAAACCAGTCAGAATGCCGAGAACTGCCAATGCAGCTCCCAATTTCGTATTGTTTTTCATTGTTGATCTCCTTTTAATTATATGTTTTTTTTCAATTATCAAATTTTATTTCGTGTACCCTCAACCAGAAAACGGTTGGGTTAGTGCAGCGATCAAACCACTCGTTAATAACACAGCAATGGCTGTTATTGCATTTATTATTAAGAGTTGAAAGCTCAGACGTTCTTTTTCCGGCGTTATTACTGCTTGGGGGCGGCTTAAAATAAGGCTGCGATATAGCGTGATTCCAATCATGAGAATAACCAGGATATGCTTGATCGACAGAGTAACTGAGTACGCATTACCAAAACCAAAAAGGTGCTCGAATTCCGGGTTTCGATTACTCATTAATAAACCGGTAAGTATTAAACCACCCATGCTGACATATACCCAAATGCTTTGGCGTTTTTGGAAGGCTATCATTACTTTTTTGATTTGTGGACCAGGTCCCAACGCTTCTTTAAGAGCAGGCATGTAGCTAAGAATAGTGACAACCAAGCCACCCATCCAAATCACGGTAAACAAATCATGGAAGAAAGACACAAATGCAAATACCAATGTTTTCGCAGCCATGGCAACCTTAACCTTCCACAACGATCTGTGTGGAACTTGTAGGACGCGGGGCTTTAATATTTAGAAGCCGCAACTGAGAATCACCGTTGTTGATCAGGCGGTGTGGAGTTTCAGGAGGCATCTCCACCAACATATCAGCAGAAAGGGGGATCGTCTCCTCTCCTGCTTCCAAAATCCCCGTCCCATTTAGAATGTAAAGGTAAACATTGGTATGGGCGACATGTTTTTTTTGCACTTGCCCTGGTTCAAGTGACAAATGTTCGAATTGCGCTGATTCACTAACAAGTAAAGAGCGTACGCTGATGAAATGAGGATTCAGGATTTCAGCTGTTTCAAAGGTCTTAACAATTTTCATAAAAAGCCTTTCCTGGTTTGCTTATTTGTAAATTAAAAATGAAGTAATCTGTTTAGTCAGATATCACTCTCCTTTCGCCTGATTTCTTTTCTTACGCTGTCCTTTGGCAATATAAGGAATCAGAAACAAATATGCGCCACTCAGAGCCATAATCAGCATCAAGATAGATGGTATTTTCTCCAGTTTTTGCCATAATTCCATTAATTCTTTGTTTCCGAGTAGCTTTAAAATGAGCACTGCCGGAATTGCAATAGCAGTCGGCACAGCGATCCAACGGTGAAATTTTCTTAACCATTTCGATAACCATTTTGTCATGCTAAGATACCTCTTCCTTCAAATTATTTAATTCCAAATTGACTGCTCTGGATGGGCTGGGAGCGCCAGGAGCTTCAATGCGGTTAACCACCCCACGGATGCCGCGAACATGTTTTGCGAGTTCTTCCGCCGCATCGCGTTTTGTCAGCGAATCAGCCGACCCTGCCAGGTGCGCTATACCATTCAGCACGCCCACGCGTAAGTCAGTGGAAGCAGTTTGGCTGTCATTTGCAAAAACGGTGAGTATAGCCTCGCGCAGATTTTCGTCCGAAATGGGTTCTTTATGTTGCACCATCGCTCTTCACCTTCTCAAATTGAAAAATCTTTAGGAGTGTACAGACTTGCCAAATTATTGTGTACGACTTTTATCGCGTTGCGTTATTGTTGACCGTATAAAGCAGGATCACTCAATTTCTGCAGGGGTTTGTTCTTGCGCGCCTGGATAAACAATAATCCAAGGATGATTGCCCAAGCAATCAATCGAATGGTCATTGCCCGGATACTATCTGGTGCGACGGTACCGCTATAGGCGATCTGCAGGATAAGCATGACGAGGGCATGAAGACTAAACGTTCCAATAGCTGCAGGCAGGGCAAACCGGCTGTTCGTAAAGATAAAGATAGAGGTAATAAAAACGGTCAGAATTCCGATCGTGTAATTGTAGATCGGTAGCCAGTTGATCACATAGTATCCAGGGTCATTACCCAGTAAAACTTGCGCGCCTGCGAATACAGCCATTCCTCCAATAATGAACGCAAGGATGGATGCAATTTTCGCAAATATTGTTTTCATGTTTATTTCTCCTCGGTTGTGGTTAAATGATGCAACCGATTTGAGTATAGGTTCTTTCTAAAGGCAGGTGAACGACTTAAGTCGTGCTCGCAGAAAAAGCATCATCTCTTATAAATCTTAAATGTCGAAATCGCGCTTTTATAAGAGACGAGGCGAAATATTCAAATTCGACAAAAGTCGTAGTAATTATTTGATTTGAGGACTAAGATTTAGCCGATGTTAAGATATGGAATTTGGATTACATAGCCACTTCCTTGACTGTTTGGCAAATTTAGGAGAATAGCGACATGCAAATTACCAAAGATACGCGCATTTCAGCAATCTTATTGGAATATGGCGACATCGCTGAAGTAATGGAAGTATTCGGCGTTCAACGAGTAGGGAAATATTCCCTGTGAATGTTCATCGCAAAAGCATTAACAGTAGAATGGGCAGCACGAGTACATCGCGTGCCACTTGATGAATTTCTTGAAATTTTGCACAAAGCTGTTGCGAAAAAGGAAGGTGAATCCCCAAATGGATAAAACCCAGGTTACTGAGCAAAAAATCAAAAGGAAAGTTATTGCCTTAATTTATTTTGGATTAATCTTGATGATCGTGGTTGAAGTTGGGATTGGTTGGATTTGTGGTGAGTGGGGACGTATCCGCCCTGGTTGGTTGAACCAGGTGCTTGGTCCCGTCTTAACTATTGGAGGAATTGCTCTCGTAATTTGGTCGGTCCTAACCCAACACAGAGTCGGGGATGGCACACCAGCCCCAATGGTTGCCACTCAAAAACTAGTGACACAAGGGCCGTATTCTTACACACGTAACCCAATGACTCTCGGTGCATTGTTTTTATACTCAGGAATCGCTATTTGGATGAGTTCTGGCGTGCTCATCATATTGAGCACGATCATTTTCAGCACCTTATTAACGTTTATCTACATCCATGAGACGCGAGAATTGGCAGAACGCTTTGGCGAGGAATACCTGGAATATCGGAAAAGAACGCCATTTTTAATTCCAAATTTCTGGCAAAGACATTTATAGAAAAATGATCCACTAAGGATCCACTAACGATCCACACGTTCTGACAATCCTTTGGGATCTAAAATTAATATAGTCTGCTTATCCACCTTAAGATAACCCTCGGCTTCAAGCGTCTTCATTGCCCGGCTGAGAACATCACGCACTGTCCCCAACCGTACTGCCATTTCATCAAAGGTAGTCCATTCCTGGCGTGGAACAATCATCTGCTCATTACGAAGTTCCGCATTCCGCAGCAATGTGCTGGCAAGTCGAGTTTCGACACTCCTCAAAGACAGATCCTCGACAAGTCCAATATAATGCAGAACACGTTCACTTAATCTATGAATAATTGCTAGAGCCAGGGCAGGATATTGATTAACGAGTAGCAAAAGAACCTGTGAAGGAATTAACCATGCTTCAACATCTTCCAACGCGGTGACTGTACCCGGATAGGAAGTACCAGAAAAAACAGCGATATCTCCAAAAATTTCGAAAGGGCGAAGAAATAGCAAGCCTTGTTCACGGCCTTCATGAGTCATACGAGTTGCTTTTACCCAACCCTTTTCTAGAATGTAAACATAATCTGCTGGTTCGCCCTCCAGATAAATAACCTGTCCCGTTTCGAAGTGGCGCTGTATGGCAACCGCCAATATGACTTCTTGAGCCTCGGCTGGCAAGGTGTTGAAATAGTGCATTTGAGACAGGGTTTTTTTTAGTCGCCCAGAATTATTTTGTTGATGTGATATGGAAGATGACAATTAGACATTGCTCCTGAAACACGATTCAATTATTAATTTTACCCTCTTGTTCAAATTATTACGCTAATAATTTATAGCTTTCTCTATTCCATCTAACCCTACTCTAAACCTGGTGGGAATAATCCTGAAGTTGTCCTTGTAAAATCCACTTAATTGTTTTTGGTCAAATATCATCGTCTGCGTCTATGCTGACGTGACGCAGACGCCTTGCTGACACGCCGCAGACGTTGACGCAGACCCTGCCGCCGACGCTGAACTAACAGGACGGTTTCCAAGGTGTTCTTTCTGATGGAGGGGGTAGGAAATATCAACTGAAGAAGAAAAGCGGGGAATTGGTCATTTTCCCCCGAGGGTAACGGCTAAAATTCTTCGCTGTTTTGGATCAAATTTTTCAATCAAGCGGTACAAATTGGCTTTTTTGTGCACAAACAAATCACTCGCTTTTTTTGTGCGGAAAATATCTCTATTACAGCGGGGAACGCTGTGCACTTCGTTCTTACCACTTCGATCCCCTAGAGTCTTAAGGGGGAACGGGTCAACGGTGTGGCACCCCGTTCTATGCCTCACGATCCTTCCAAATTTTGAGAATATCACCCAACCGCCAGGGACGATACTCCCTGACCTCAACGCTCATATTGATATGGTCAGGTCCCAGATTAGAACCCTCAGGAGGCGGTGGAACGTTATGAATATGACCATGAAAATTGATCCATCCATCATCCAAAGGAACAATCGGACGGTGTGAAAAGATCAGCCTCATTTGATTTTCTAATTCAACCATGAATGAATTTTTAATCAGGGTCACTCCATGGGCTTCACAAAAGGACTGGCTCAACCGGTCGTGGTTTCCCTGAATTAAGAACAATCTGCCATTCAAACTGCCGGTCAACAGCTCAAAATTGCTTTTCTTTCCCAAAGCAAAATCACCCAGGTGCAGGACAGATTCATCGGGAGAAATCAAGTCGTTCCAGTTTTTGATGACCAGCTCCTGCCAGTTTTCGGGGCGATTGCAGTATCTTCCGATGTTCTCGTGGAAGAAATGCGTGTCGGAAATGATCCAGGTATTTTGGGTGATGGTGAGTGTGTTGTTGGGAGTCATCCTTAAATTATATTTGGAGATTTACATTTTTCTCTACCGGGTTCAGCAGAGGAACGACCTGGTCGGTCGTTCTCTCCCGGTCGTTCCCGTAGCGTCATAAGGGGGAACGGTGTGACGGGGGAAACAGGTCGTTAGCGTATCCATCTGCGAAAAACTTAAAGTTGAATCATACTTTTTGTATATCTAGCCGAACTTGTTCCATCCTAAGAAGATCAAGAAGCTTTACATATTTAACCGCTAATGAGCTACATACATTTGGAATTTTTACTAGTTTTGCACCATTTCCTGTAGGATCTTCTTCTGTTACAACAGTGCAATTAAACAAAATCGCCGTTGCTATAACAAAAGCATCAGCATTGGATTTCATATTATTCAGATCGAGCAAGTTGGGAAATTGGTTTAATATTTCTGAGGCTTTTATCTGGATCTCTTTTTTTAATGGAGTAAAAATATTCCGGTGATTTTTCGCCCATTCAGTAACGATATCTTCTTGTTCTTGAAGTTCTATATAAACTTCATTCGAAGAAATAATGAGCCCAAGTTCAGCCATTTGTGTGATCGCTTCCCATGCACCTGGAAAAACATCGAGGGGATAAACCCTGCGTAGAGCCGTAAATGAGCAAGTATCAATTACATATTTTGGTTGAGTTTCCATGTTCTTTTACATCCCCACTAAATGACCTACGACTGTTATTTGTTTAATCCGGAGATTAAGAAATCCTGAAGCATCATTTAATGTAATGCGATTTTGCCCCATTGCATTAAGGACTAAACTAATATAAGTTTTCCCTGCCAAACTGACAATTGTTTTGGCTGGAGAGATAGGTCTAGATTCCGATTTCTTTTGTTTAGCCTGATCGGGAATTTCCAGCAGAAATTGATCTCTTTTTGATTGATAAAATTCTTTGGAAACCAAATCTAAAGTCAGTAATCTTCTTACCACTGCCTCTCTGCTAACACCGAATTCATTGGATAGTTGAAGAATAATAAGATCTGAAAAGAAAGTATCTCCGTTTATCGACAATTTGTGCTGTGCTTGTTTAAGGAAAAGCTGATAGGGCATTAATATTTCCGCTGAGACCTTATTACAAAATACTTCAACTTCTTGCTTTTCTGGTGGTAATGTGATGTCAGGATCTATTTCGCATACCCCGGCAGTGCGTAATAAAATGTGCGTAAGTTCGTGAAAAAGTGAGAAAATTCGACCTGCAGGTGAGTCCTTTCTATTCACGACTATTACTGGAAATTGAGATTCATAAATAGAAAAACCTCTCATTTCACTGACACTGACAGAGCTTGATTGAAAAACGAGAATTCCTAAACGCTCCAGCCTTTCCCTAAAGAAACGGAACGCATTGTACTTGTTCGCAAATGAGGGGATTTTGGATAAATCAGAAAATAGAAGGCTCCTCACTTTTTCGGCAATTTCGGAAGGTTTTTCGCTTAAATAAGCCGTTAATGAAAATTCGATAGGTTCTTCTTCCATTTCCTCCACCATCCGAACAGCAATTTCGCGCCGATTAATTGCAGTTCGAATCTCACCAGCTAACTCATAAGATATTTCTGAAATTCCCGTAGAAGGTAATCTTCTGAAATCTTTCAACGGAAGACTCGCCGGCTTTGGTGGATTTTGCATGTAAAAAACGGCAAATAATTGCTTATAGACTCGAGCAATTCTATGTAATTGAACTACAGTTGGTGATGAAACGCCATTTTCCCATTCCCGAAGTTTTTCAACAGACACCCCAATTCTTTGAGAAGCGTCATCTATTGATAAGTAAGCATACTGACGTCCCCATAAGAGCATTTCTGGCTCAACCGTGGAATAGATTATCGTTGAGCCAGCTGAATTTTCAGGATCATTTTGGTTTTCTTCATTATCCAAATCATCTTGAAACAACCTGGCTTGACCATCTGTAGTTTTTTTCTTTCCCGTCATGTTAATTTCCCCTGAAATACTTTATCTAGCAACGATGGAAGTAAAGATGAAATTACTGGATAGGCACTTTGTTGAATTTTTGTTAATTCCTTCACTTTGATATTATATCGATTTATCTGATCAATAAATCTTTCTTGGATGATTTTAGGTGGTATTACAATTTCGAGATCTTTAATCATTTGAATGTTCCAATTGGGTTGGGCTCCCCCATGAGCTTTTTCTCTCAATTCTGTATACATACTGCTAAGCCAATACAGTAGATACTGTGGTTCTAAACAATCCACTGGGAGAACTGCACAACATGCCTGATTAGTCGCTGCTTCAATAGCTAATCGTCCAGTTCGACCTCGTGTTTGTCCTTGACCATATAAGGCAATTAAGATTGTATCGACAGGGAATATTTTTGCGCTGCTATTTAGTAAACCATCATGTGTAATAAATTCTTCGGCATCTTCAATATCCCCATCATGCAATTCACCAGTTTTTAGCCAAGGGATAGTGCCTCCCCAAAAAGAAGGATTTGTACGTGATGGAGTTCCTCCTGACGTTACCTTAGTGACATTGCCTAACTTTTCTCTGGGGTATAAAGACTGAAACAATTCCGATCTGAATTTATTCAATATTGAAAGCTTGAAAAATGTTGATTCCTCTATTGCCTTTTCCTGCAATAATTCCAATAGCACAATTTTCTCTGAAAACATCTCGATTTTTTTGACAATCTGTTGTTGTTCTTCTATAGAAGGCAAGGGTATTGATACGGGTAATAATCGCTTTGCTTTCAATTCGGTTTTGATACCTTGCGGTACTTGCTGTGAAAGAATATCCTGAAAATATTGGCTGCGCAGCAACCACCAAAGATAACGAATATCCACCTTTTCTTTATTAACCTCGTAAGCAGCATAATGAATAGTCGCTGCGGCTCGTTGAGATGTTTCGGGTTGATAAATTGCGATAGCACCTTTCATTGCATTGATGCCAGAAAGAACAAGATCACCCGGATGGATTAGAATCATTTTCGTGTTCGTGTCCGAATCAGTTCGAAGTTCAATCCCTCCATCAGAAAAACGGATTTTACTGATAATAGGAATGTCTCCCGCCCGAACTAATGCCGGATCCGGTGTCTCATTTCTTTCTGTAAGAATTTCTCCTAGAGCCACTTGCGACCACTGCTTAGGCATGATTATCCTCTCCTGCCAGCAGTTCCTGAATTTCTCCAATCAATTCCGAAATCCTCGCCTGTTTATCAGCAATATCCGCGATCAACTCCTCCGGTGGGCGGTGGGCGAAATCGTTCTTGCGCTTGGGGTTGGCAGCGCTCAGGTCGTAATTTTTCTTTACAATTTCTTCCACCGGAACAATCCAACAGCGCTCATTCTGGGGTGGTTCGGCTGAACGTTCTTCCGCAGGCACTTTCAACCATGCTTGGTATGCACGCCACATTTCCAGGCAGTCCGGCAAATTGTTTTCAGAGATCGGTTTCTGCGTTTTGGTCAGGCTGAAACCCACTGTGCTGACCTCGTAGTACCAAATCTGTTTGGTTGGACCCAAATGGTCAAAGAATAATAAATCCGTTTTGGGCCCCGTGCCGCTGGAAACCACATTGGCAAATACACCTGCTGGCAGTGAAACAATTGCATACAGGTTGAATTCTTCCAGCAACTCTTTCTTGGTATCCACATAAGCGCGTTCACTGGATTTGAACAGCACCCCTTCATCAATCACCATTCCCACCCGGCCATCGCGGCGCAGGCGGTGCATGATGTGCTGTACAAACAGAATCGAGGTGGCCGATGAAGGATAAGGGAAATTCGCTTTGACCGATTCGATATTTTCGGTACCGCCAAAGGGCGGATTGGTTAGAATCACATGGTAACGTTCCTTTTCGCTATACTTGCGAATATCGTCACTGAGCGTATTTTTCCGGACGATGTGGGGTACGGGGATTTCATGCAAAACGCTGTTCATTACACCCAGCAGGTAAGGCAGCGGTTTTTTCTCCTGCCCGAAGAAGGTGGCATCGCGTAGTTTATGAAAATCGCTCGTCAATGCGACTTGATTGGCCAGCATGTGAGCATAGGCTTCGACCAGAAAGCCGGCGGATCCGCAAGCAGGGTCATATACGGTTTCACCAATTTTGGGGTCTACCATCTCAACCATAAATTGGATAATCGGGCGGGGTGTATAGAATTCTCCAGACATACCGCCTTCGCGCCCCATACGAACCAGCAAGCTCTCGTACAGATGTGAGAGGGTATGAATATTTTCAACTGCGTGAAAATCGATGGTATCAACCACAGCAATGGCATCTCGCAGGATAAAACCATCCTTCACCATTTTTGATGGGGCTTCTTCAAAGATCTGCCGGATGACTGCTTTTTCTTCCGTTCCGGATAATTCTCTCAAATGAGGAAAAAGATAATCGGTCAGGAAACGGATCAAAGTTTTTCCAGTCAAACCACCCAGGATCGCTTCTGCCATGTGACGGTCTTCCTCATCGCTGCTCTCAATTAATGGCTTAAGTGCATCGCGTTGCAATTGCTGTTCAGTTTCAACCCGTTCAGAAGCTATTTGTACCTTTTGCTCCCCGGATTCAAGAGCCAGGTGAGCGTTCTTGATTTCTTGGGGATCTTTCTTCGTCGAGCTTTCCAGGGCAACCAGGTTTTTTTGTAAAGTTCGTAAGGCGGATTGAGCTTCCAACGAAAAGGAGCGTGCTTGCTCAATCCGTCCACCGGTCCAAACAGACCAGCGATAAAACCCATCAATTACCCGTTCATAGGTTTGACCTGCGTACTCAGCTTCATCCGCACGGGTATCTTCCTGATCCTCGTGCGATTTCAGAAAGAGCAACCAAGAAATCTGTTCTACATAATCTAATAAACTCTGCGTATTGTCATCCCGGCGAAGGATATCGCAAGCTCGCCAGAATTGTGCATCTAAGTCGTTTGGCATGAATTCTCCTGGGGTTTACTGATAAAGTCTTTGAATTAAAGTGTTGCGCGCCTGCACAAACTGCCGCATACCGCCAAATAATGGAGCTACCTGGCCTACCTCGCGCCGGATTGGAGGTAATTTGAAGACCTCAGGGTCCAAAATTTCATCCAATCCACCCTGGATGTACCGTTCAATCAAGGTGTGCAAGATCCGCCGGGCATTTTCATTGTAGGTTTCAAAAAATTGCTGGTTAAGGTTGAACAAGGCAACCGCCCGCTCCTCTCGGCTGTGCATATTCTCATCAAAAGCAATATGCGCCAAAAGATCATAACTATCCACATCCGGTCGCTTGAGAATTTCGGTTAATACATCAAGCGCAATTTGATGCTCTTCTAGCTGATGTAGCAATGCTTTTCGTCTCTCTGGATCGCACCAGCGGCTTCGTAATTCCAATAATGAGGAACAAACCTGGATGATCTCTTTGCGGACTTTTTTCAGGTAATCTTGCGGGGAAACTAGGTTGCCTTGGGCGTCCCGTTCCTCATATTTCTCATCCACGATGTGAACTTCTAATCCGCTGACCCGGATCATTTTTTCCTTAGGGGGTTGGCTGGGTTTGAGTTGAATTGGTAATATGGAGGGAGTACCCTGAGCAATGGTTATCGTCGTTTGGATTTTCTTGTGTCCATAAGCTGATGCAGTTACAACCACCTCGCCTGCCGGCAATTCCGAAAATAAAAATTGCCCATCCGAGCCTGTCCGCTGTTGCATTATCTCATTCGGCCCCAATTGGACTGTGATTACTGCATCGGGTATTGCGGTGCCGGTGTCTTCAGAAATCACCTTTCCCCCTAACCAGCAGACTCGCGGACCGGTAGTTGTTGCGCCGCCAGTGGGTGGTGGGGTCGGTTTATCCCAATCGTCGAACAAATCAGTTGCACCGGTATAATCAATAATTCGGAACCAATATTTATCGGTGTCTTCGCACAATCGGCTACCGCGGCCAATAATTTGCTTGAAAACTGTTGGCGATGTAATTGTTTTGAAAAAAACAATGTTGCGCACGCTGGGGGCATCAACTCCAGTGCTTAATAAATCTACCGTCGTAGCAATCACTGGCGTTGGCTTTTCAACCGCCTGAAATTTTTCTAAAAGGGCTTGGGCATCTGATTCTTCAGAAACAATGCGCACAGAATAATTCGAAACATTCAGATCACGATTGAGCCGATTCAAGGTATCCCTGACTTCTAATGCGTGCTCCTGGCTGACACAGAAAACAATGGTTTTCTCCATTCGGCCATAAATTCGTAGCAATTTCGTCAAATGCTCGCAATGAAGGCGAACGCGATCCGGCATCGTGACCTGGCGTTCGAAGTCTGGTGTGGAATAATGTTCCTTTAGGGCTGCATCTGGTGGAATTTCAACCGTAGCGCCTTCCTTAATGACCTTTTCGAGAGTCAATCCTTCAATATCCAGATCGGTTTTTGCTTTATGAATTTTGTAATTAGCTAGAAAACCATCATCAATTCCCTGGCCCAACGAATAGGTGAAGAGAGGTTCTCCAAAATATTGAAATGTATCGATATTGTCCGTGCGTTTTGGGGTTGCTGTCATACCCAACTGTATTGCATTTGGAAAATGTTTTAATATTTCATTCCATGTTCCAAAACCGCTGCGATGGCATTCATCAATAATGATCAGGTCAAAGTAATCATTTGGAAATTGCTCAAATGCCCGTAATCCTTCTGGTGTGGAAGCATAAAGACCCTGGTAAATTCCAAAATAAATTTGGCGACCTTTGAGGATATCATTGCCACCATTGATCTCTGCGCGTGGATCGCCGGTTCCCTCTTTGAAGGGTTCAAAAGTGTTATAAGCCTGACTTCTTAAAACTACCCGGTCAGCTACAAACAAGACACGTTTATTCGCAAAGTAACCAGATTTAAATAATTTCCACACAATCTGGAAGGCGATGAAGGTTTTTCCTGTTCCAGTAGCAAGATTTAATAAAATCCGGTTTTGACCTTTTAGAATTGATTCAATAGTGCGATTTACCGCTACTTCCTGGTAGTAGCGCATCATCTTCTTTCCCGTTGGGTCCCGCCAATACGGCTGCAAGAGTGGATTTACCGGTCGATTTGCATCGAGAATTCGGTAGTCACATAATTTTTTCCATAGTTCATCGGGGGTAGGAAACTCATCTACTCCTAGAGAGCGCTGTGTATTCGAGGTGAAATCCCATTCCTCAAAACCATGCCCATTGGAGGAATAAGCAAACAATAGACCAAGTTTCTCTGCGTAGCCCATTGCCTGTTGCAAACCGGCACCAATCGCATGATCCTCATCTTTAGCTTCTACAACTGCAATGGGAAGTGCCTCACCATACCGAAGCAGGTAGTCGGCTTTTTGAGGTTGAAGTTTCTGATGTCCATCACCCTGGAGGACGATCTGACCAGCAGTGATTGGATATTCCATGGTGATTCGTGGTCCAACCCAACCGACCTTTTGTAAAGTGGGTGTTATGAGATGTAGTTTTGTGTCTTCTTCGTTATATGTCATAATGTTTGGTTTTGTCGGAGACTATAGAAATATTTACTCCATTTATTATAGGTCAGCTTGGCATTTTGTTAGCTTTAGACACTCTTTTCAATTACCTGTAAAATCTCATTCGCTCTAAAAACTCGATTACGCGCCTTGCCAGTGCCCTCTAGAATTCCCTGCTTTACCAATTCATCAATATAACGTTCAGCAGTTGGATAAGGCAAGGCAAGCTCCTCTTCAACCGTGCGTACAGAAATAAGTGGCCGGGCAAAAAGCAGATCCACAACCTGGAGTAAACGAGCTGCAGAGCGCCCTTGCTGGAAGCGCTGGCGATAATTCTCTCTCAGATCGTTGATACGTTTAACACGCGCTGCCGCATCGATTGCTTGAGAGGAAACACCTTTTAAGAAAAAGCTCAACCAGGAATTCCAATTCCCTTTTTCAGAAACGCCACGCAGATTGGCATAATAATCAGGCCGGTTGGTTTCAAAAAAAGCGCTCAAATACAATAAAGGCTGAGGCAGCAAATTCCATGCGCACAGGAGTAAAGAAATCAACAGCCGGCCCAACCGTCCATTACCATCCGGAAAAGGATGGATGGCTTCAAATTGATAATGGATTAAGCCCAAACGGATCAGTGGAGGAAGATTGGATGATTCATTGATGTACAACTCCAATTGCTGCAATGCCTCCATCATTTCTTTGGGTGGGGGCGGAACATAGGTGGCAGTGGCAAGGCTGCTCCCCGGAGGACCAATATAATTCTGGCCTTGTCTGAATTCACCCGCTCGGAACTGTTCCCCACGCACCCCTTCCAGGAGGATACCGTGCAATTCACGGATCAGACGTAAACTTACGGGTAAGCTGCTCGTCCGCTCGAGGCCATATTCCAAAGCGCGTACATAATTATGTACTTCTCTCACATCATCCGGGGCGTCAAAAAGCGGCAATTGGACTGCTTCATATGCCAGCACATCCGCAAGCGATGCCTGCGTTCCTTCAATCCGAGAAGAAAGGACGGCCTCACGCCTAAGGAAAGGGCGGACCAACAAATGCGGATTGGGTAATGATCTGCCTATACCAGCCAATTCCCCTAAAGCACGGTCAGCAAGCGAGAGCACTTCGATCAATTCAGAATCCCAGGTAAGATTCATCGGCGGAAGGGGATTCGACACATAGGCAAATCCCCCCTCGGGGATGGAGATTAAATGTCCGCTTATGTTTTCCTGGAAATCTTCAGAGTTCATTCTATCTTCTCACAAGTGATAATAAAGAAATTATTGTTATCATTATACGCTTATTTTGATAACAAGTAAAGAAAATCAATAGGATCACTTTCAGTGCTAGACGATCCTTCACTTTCACTGTATGATTAACTTGTAGTAAATCGAATTCTGTGAGCAGTCCGTGAAACTCGATCAATCCCGATTGGAATATTACATCACCCCCGAGCAAGCCGCCAAACAGCTTGGGTTGGATTTGGATTCTATTTATCAGTTGGCAGATGAGGGAAAACTTCAGGCAGCCGTGATGACGGATGGAAGTATTGGCATCAGTCAAATCAGCGTCAACAATCTGCTGCCCAAGGAAGCCTTACCTGAGTATCAGCTCAATGCCGGCTTGAAAGGCGTTCCGATCAGCATCAATGAAGCCGGCCGGAAATACAAGCTCAACACTTCCACACTCACGCGCTGGATGCAGCGAGGGCTGATCCACCAATTGGGCAAAGAGGGTCGAAAGACACTGCTGGATGAAGCGGATGTGGCTTACTGCGCCAGAGTCTATCGCCAAAACAGTGGTCAGGGCAAATGGGCATTTGATGATTCGGGGCGTCCATATAAAAAGTAATCCCCCGAATAATTACTACAAGATATTGATTAACATGGAGTAATATGCTACAATAAATTCAACCGATGAGGTTGATTTTTTTACCTCAAATTACTCCAAGTTAACTTGTATCTTGTAGAATAAAGGAGATTGCATGACAGAAACAATGAATTTTGGACTTGATCTGGGAATGGGAGCGCTCAAGCTGCACGGGAATCAGCAGAGCATTCAATTGATCTCTCAGGTCGCGGTCAATAATGGTCCGCTGGTAGGGCGCATGCTGGGTTTGGGCAGTTCCCGCCTGCCGCTGCGGATCACTTTGCCGTCGGGAAGCACGTTCTTTGTTGATAGTGGCGCACACGACAGCGGACGGCCAGTAGAAAACCTGAGCATGGATCGTTTTGCCGGTTCACCGGAAATGCTGGCGCTTTTCTATGGGGCATTCACCCGCTTGATCCTGCGATCGGGGAATATTTCTCAGCCTGTCAGCATCACCTGTGGTTTGCCATTGGATACCCTCTCCGGAGAGGAAGCACGAACCACGGTGGAGAGCATTCAGCGTTGGATGAAGGCAGATCACACCTGGAAAGCCAATGACCAGGAATATCACCTGAATGTGACTGAGGTTCGGGTTACATCTCAGCCGGCTGGCGCTCTGTTTGATTATGTGCTGGATGATGAAGGCAAGATCGTTCCTGAGCGACGCAGCGCATACACCCAGGAGGTCGGGATTGTATCCATCGGCATGAACACCACCGAATTGCTGGTGGTGCGCGAAAAAGTTCCGGTTCAACGCTTTACGGGTGCTTCAACCACTGGTGTGCGCCGGCTTTTGGAACTGGTCAACGGTCAGCAGCTTTACTCCCTGGGTGAATTGGACACGCTCCTGCGCGCCAATAAACTCGACATTTCGCAGGCACTACCAATCTGGGAGCGTGAGGTCACTGGAGAGATTGAAAAGCGGTGGGGCAAAGCCTGGCGGCGTTTCACAGCCGTCATCCTGGTAGGCGGTGGGGCGATCCTACTCAAGAACTCATTGCCTTATTTTTTCAATGGTAAAGGCATCCTGGCGGATGATCCCGTTCAATCGATTGCGAGGGGTTTATGGAAACTATCGCTATTTCAGAACCACAATCGAAAAAACTAAGCATGGGTTCAAAGCGCGGTCGCCCAAAGCTGGATTGCAAGGTTCATCAGATTCGTTTTACGCTGAGTCTGCGAGAAGGGGAGGATGATGATCTGCTCTTCTTCTTTTCCGATATTCCCGAACGGAGGCGAGCTGCAGCCTTGAAAGCCGCTTTACGAGCGGGGGGTGTTTCACTTAAAGCCGGATCCGTCCCAATCACGGATGATCTTGATCTGACCATTCAGGGTCTGGTATTTGGATAATCATTTTTCTGGAGGAAGATATGTTTCTGTTGAAGGGATTTCATTTGGTCTTCAAGATTTTCAAAAACGCTTTGCTTCTGTTGGTGATGGCAACCATTCTGTTTATCGCTTACCGGGGCAATCAGCCGATGAGCGTTCCCCAGGCACCACAGGGTATGACCTATTTCGAATTCATGGCAGATCGGATCGATGCTGCGAAAACGGTCAAACCGTCTCAATGCGGATGGGGAATGATGCTGTCACTGGCTGCACTTGGGCCAATCTATTCAGTAGTGTACACAACGGTTGCGGTCAATCCAGATAGTGCATTGGCCAAGGGAACCGCTCCGGACCCGGATATTGCGCGGGATGTTGCCGGCGCAGCCTGGTATGAAATCCCGGATATCTGGTGGAAAACGGTTGAGCGATTATCCTGGACGATGCTGGGCAAACCTGCCGCGTATGGTTGTCAGTTCCGACCTGTCCAAATCACTGAACAAAAGAATTGACATGACCACCTTGGATCATGCCTGATTTATTTGTAGAATAAAAATGTAATCGTTTCGGGTCGCTGATCTCCTTGGACATCCATCAAATCGTAGGAGCGGCCGCATAACAAAGAACTTTGTTGTGCCGGTCGCTTTTCGTTTTCTCTGGCGACCTTCTTATTGAAGTAAAGAGTAAATATCAAACCATTTGGAGCCTTTGATGCCAGATCCCATTCCGCCCAGAGATATTGATGCCGAACAGGCCTTGCTCGGTTCGATCATGATTGCACCTTATTTATTTGAAGATTTGGTCACCATCGTAAAAGCGGAATATTTTTATCGCAACTCACACCGCTGGATCTGGGAAGCGATGAATCACCTGTTGGAATCTGAGCAACAGATCGATCATGTCACCTTGTGTAATGCTTTGAATACCAGCGGAAAACTAAAGGAAATTGGTGGGCCGGCATACATCACAGGGCTGATCAATGCAACTCCGACTTCCATGCACGCCGAGTCTTACGCGAAGATCGTGCGTGAAAAAGCATTTAAGCGAAAAGCGTTGGAGGTCGCTACCAACCTTGCGCAAAATGCTATTCAAGATAAACCGCTTTCTGAAGCTCTGCAGCAAATGGAAGAATTCTTTGTCAGCTCATCCGCCTTGTCGGGAGTCACGGAGCGAATGGTTATGACCGCAGAGAAATTGTGTTTGTCGGAGATGGGTGACTTAACCTGGATTCTCAAAGACTGGATTATGGCAGGGGGAATCAACTTGATCGCCGGTATGCCGGCAGCCGGAAAGAGTTTTCTCGCGCTGGACCTGGCGATTGGCATGGCTTCTTCTGGACTGGCGTGGGATAACCAACCTGTAACCCAGGGCAAAGTGCTGTATCACTTCCTGGATGGCAGCTACCGGGGTATGCGCTCGCGCGTTCTCAAATTGTGCCATGCACGGGGAATTCAACCGCCAACGAACTTAATTTTCGACTTTTCTCCGCTTAACCTGAAAGTCACTTTCGAAGTGCTGGCCTTACGTCAACGCATTCACCGGTTGGATGCCGCTGTTGTCATTTTTGATGTTATGGCCAAGTTTATGCCTGGCGCTGATGAAAATTCTGTGGCGGAAATATCACCGATGATGAACACCCTGCGTGAAATCGCCAACCAGACTGGTACGACTTTCATTCTGATTCATCACCTCAATAAGGGTGGAAACCCCGATCTTTCCTATCGCGTCCGGGGTTCCTCCGATATTTTAGGGTCTGTCGATACCGCCATTGTGGTTGCGCACGAAAACCAGCATTCAGCACACGCAATGCGAACGATCATTCCACAAAAGGTGCGTGAATCCCTGCCACCCGCGCAGTTGCAGTTCCAAATTGAATCGACCGAAGAGAGCATCGCTCTTCGATTTTCTGAAGCGAATGCTTCTGAACTGCTGCGCGCTCCTGGTCAGGCGGAATTGATCTTTGCGGATATCCTTGAATATCTGCAAAGTGTACCGGCGCAGGAATTCAAGAAGAATGAGCTCATCTCAGCACTCCAAATCAATAGCAGCGCCAGGACGATAGACCGGGCATTTTCAAAACTCAATAATGATCCGCGTATCAGAGTTACAAAACGAGGATCTTTCAACACCTATCAGTGGGAAGAGGATACGCCAGCCACGCCATTCCCTTAAGGGGTTGGCATGGCTGGCGTATGTTTGTTTCATGCAAAGTCTAAAAAATAACAAAGGAGAAGAATGTCAGAAAACCAAAATACTTC
>ENA-UOYA01001428-UOYA01001428.1-activated-sludge-metagenome-genome-assembly--contig:-NODE-1428-length-25476-cov-13.754062_pt1 | contig 25476 bp, 20 predicted proteins | sample MGYA00238163_ERZ764804 | MGnify/ENA primary metagenome ERZ764804 (study PRJEB28919, sample SAMN05720223) | activated sludge metagenome | isolation source: Anaerobic digester | place: Hong Kong... | reverse complement strand
CTGAAATTGTTCACAAAAAACCAAATTCTCAAAGTCGCGAATTGTTTAAATATGTTTTGGATGATTCTTCCAAAGGAGCATTTGCAGGAAAAATACAGGTTGCAAAAAACGCCCAAAAAACTTCATCCTTTCAAACCAACAAAAATATTCTCCTCAGCAAAACTGCCAAAATGCGAACCAAACCGCAACTCGAAATCTATGCCGACGATGTGAAATGTTCGCATGGCGCTACCATCGGACAATTGGACGAAGCAGCCAAGTTTTACATGCAATCGCGTGGCATTTCGGAGAGCGAAGCACGTTTGCTGCTCATGTTTGCCTTTACTGCGGATGTGATGGACAATATCCGTATCGATGCTTTGAGAGACAGAATGAAATTATTGGTAGAAAAACGTCTTCGCGGTGAACTTTCCCGATGTGAAGGCTGCATGATTTGTTAACTTTACAGTAAAAAATTACAACCAACAGAAATCAACTTTTTATTTATTCAAAATCAGCTTCGATAGAAATTATTGCAAAAATTTTCGATTGAAAAGAAGGATTCCCATATTAAACCCAACATTCCAATGGCTGTTTCCTGCACTGTAATAATTGAGAAAAGCTGAAAGTGTCGCTTTCTTGAAACTCAAAACCATAGCGGCTTCGGATATAAATTCCACATTGGAGAAAGGCTTGGAATACGCCGCCGATTCATCAGGCAAACGATAAATGGTTTTGTAAGGAACAAAACAATAAGCCTCAGTCCTAAAATGTAATTGATCACTAAAACGGTAAATGGGTTTTAATCCGAAAGCGGCATACTGATTGGCACTGTAACCTTCGTTGAAAACGGTAGTACTGTGCAATGTCGGACGGAAAGCAGGCGCCTGAATCACAGAAGCCGTGTAATTGGACAGCAATTTTCGGTTGGAAATTGCCAATTCGCCATAAGTTCCCAAAGTAATTTTTTTAGAAAGCGTAATGTATCGGTCATATTTTCCCAAAAATTGCAGCCACAATTCCTGCCCTTCAAGTTCCCTTACAACCGGATAAAAAAGATGTTCATTGTGGTTCCCTCCCACTAATTGTAACGACGCAGCATAATATGATCCGCCGGTTGGATAGTTGGGACGGTTTAGCGAATTGCTTTGGGCATCCACAAAAACGCTTCCCAGCAAATAATTGCTTTTATCGTTTTTTACGTTTGAAGTTATCAAACTCTTGTTCTGAAAATAATGGTCGTTTAAATATCCGCCTCCCAGACCAAATTCAATTCTTCCTTTTTTTGTCAAAGGAAATCCAATACTCAATTTACCATAAGTTTCCTGCTGGTTGAAATACGACACGCGATTATCGTTATAAAACAAACTGCTTCCTTCAAAATAATCAAACTTATGGGTTACAAAGCCAAATTTCACATAAAAATCTGTTTTGGCTGCTGCATCCATTCTAACACCAAGCCCCAACGCGTTGTACATTCTCCCAAACTGAGCATCCAGATAAGCCGTTTGCGCATATTCCTTCAAATTTTGATATGAAAATCCGATATAAGCCTGATTGCTTACCATGGATGAAATATTGGCTCCCATCATAACCTTCAAGTGATCTTCGGTTTTTACTTTCAAATGTAAATCAAAGAAACCCGAGTTTTTATTGTAAACGGCGGTAGGCGTAATTTCGGAAATCTGATTGTCGGAAAGGAGATTGAAATAACTTTTTTTGAAACTTTTCAAATCGAAAACCTCATTACCAGTATGGAATTCGCGTTCTACGTATAATTTCTGCAATGAATCGATACCATCAATATAAACGTTTTGAAATTTAAGTTGAGGAAATTTATTTCGAAATTCCTGTCGCTTTTTATTGACCTCTTCTTCCGAAACCCTTCTTGAAACAGCCGATTTTATCAATTCAATTTTTTGGAGTGCAGAATCGTAACCCATTTGGTAGAGTTGATCTGCCTTTGCAAAATCGAACATATTGAAATTTTTCAAATCGAAACGAAACATAAAACCTTCTTCCTTTGGAATGACATAATCGGTTTGAGACATCACCATGTTTTCAATCTGTAGAAGAAGATTGTCTTCCGTAGGTTTTTGTGGATTTTTTGCTACCACACTTCCAATCATAATATCGGGATTAAAGTCTTTCCGCATTACATCTACCGGAAAATTGTTGTAAATGCCTCCATCAAAAAGCAAACGATTGTCGATAACAATAGGTTTGAAAACCAATGGAAAAGTCATGGAAGCCCTGACGGCATCGCCCAATGAACCTTTACTGAAAACTACCGGTACTTTTTCAGCAATATCGGAAGCTACACAACGAAACGGGACAAAAAGGTGATCGAAATTCTGGTCGGAAACAGCTGTGGCTTGCGAAAACAAAGCCATAAAAGCATAATTGAGTTGATGAGTAGGAACAATGTGCGTAGGAAGAACATTGGTTTTTACTTTTACGGTATCATGAGGATTGAAACGAAAACTGATTCCCATAAAATCGGGCTTTACATCGCCATTACGAAAATAAAAAACATATTCGGGTTCATCCTGTCCGGTAAGCCAATATCTAAAATCGTCGGATTTGATAATTGTCATCATTTCTTCCGGTGCAAGTCCCATAGCATACATGCTGCCAACTATGGCGCCCATAGAAGTTCCTGCCACATAATCGATCGGAATACCATTTTCTTCCAGCGCCTTAATGACTCCAATATGCGTAACACCTTTGGCTCCGCCACCACTCAACACCAATCCAACTTTTTGGGCTGTAGAACTTAAACAAAAAAATATAAGTAATAAGAAAGATAACAAATAATTTTTCTTCATTAAACTTGAAATTTAAAGGACAAAATTACAAAAAAGCTCGTTAGAAAGGAAATTTTCAGTAAAAATTTTCAGTGAGACTATAACAATACAATGTAGATGACAGTTCAACCAAATCCGGTTAGGAGTTAAAAAAATAATTATTATTTTCAATTAACTTAAACTTTCAAATTCAGAATAAGTAATAAAATAAGTTGTATATTTATTGCGTAAATAAGACGTACAGGCCTCATTTTGAGTCACACCATATAAATAACGTGAGTTCGATATAAGATTATTTATAAGTAATTATAAATAAGCTAATAAGGTTGATGAAACGGAAGTATTCACCTGTTACTAAGGTTAGTCGTATCTAAATAAAATTTTTATATTCAAAAAATGAACCTTTTTAAATAAAACCTTAGTAACGATAATCAACAACAAGGAGAAACCTTATTACCTTATTATTTATCAACTTTTTATATAATTAAAATATGTAATCGTTATATCAAACTCTCATTAAAATAGGAATTCGAAGTTGTGTCATAAAAAAATTCTGTTATAAAACATATTTTTTAAACAGACAAATATTTGAATTTGACCTAACTTTGTGGATTCAGAAACTATAAAAAACTTACTTAATATGACTCAACAGGAATTAAAATCAGCTTTTGAAAAAATTTATGGTCAGCATGCGGATGCAGTTTATTTTGCTCCGGGAAGGGTAAATTTAATTGGTGAACATACCGATTATAATGGCGGTTATGTTTTCCCTTGTGCACTAAGTTTTGGAACTTATCTGCTCATTCGTAAAAATGGCGGAAATACAGTTCGTTTCCGTTCTTTAAATCAGCCGGATGCCGTAGAAGTTCCTTTGGAAAAATTAACTACCCGACTCGAAAATTCGTGGGCAAATTATCTGATAGGTGTTTTTGCGCAATTTATCAAAAAAGGTGTCAAAATCGATGAAGGTTTTGATATATTGATTTGGGGTGATGTTCCTACCGGTGCCGGATTGTCTTCTTCTGCTTCATTGGAAGTCGTTACGGCTTACGCATTGAATGATCAACTGGGAACGGGATATGACCGCACCGAATTGGCTCTGATGTCGCAAAAGGCAGAACATGAATTTGCCCTTGTAAATTGTGGCATTATGGATCAGTTTGCTGCTGCGCAAGGGAAAAAAGATCATGCCATTTTCCTGAATTGCGACACACTGGAATTTGATTTGGTTCCCGTAAAATTAAATGGTATTAAAGTTCTGATTTCCAACACACACAGTCCTCATAAGCTGGATTCCGGCGCTTATAACCAACGCGTTGCCGAATGTAAAAAAGCAGTTGAGCAATTGAATAAGGTTCGTCCAATAAAATATCTGGCCGAACTGACAGAAGAAGAATTTAAAAAAATAGAATCGGCGATTACCGACGAGACGGCAAAAAAACGTGCCCGCCACGTTGTAAGTGAAGTTCAACGCACCAAAGATGCGGTAAAAGCTTTGAGAGCCGGCGATATTCTCCAGTTTGGAAAATTAATGAATGCTTCTCATGTTTCACTTCGCGACGATTACGAAGTTACCGGCCCTGAACTCGATACGATGGTAGAAGAAGCTTGGAAAATAGATGGCGTGATAGGTTCACGAATGACCGGCGGAGGCTTTGGAGGATGTACCGTTTCTCTGGTAAAAGATGAAGCGATCGACACTTTTATTAAAAATGTGGGAGCTGCTTATGAAGCAAAAATCGGAATCAAACCAGAATTTTATATTGCCGAAATAGGTGATGGCGCTTGTCGATTGAGCTGATTTATTTTCAATCAAAATTTTATTTCGGATAAACTTCAAAAATATTGAAGTTTATCCGAAATAATTACATACAATCAAAACAAAAACCTAATATTTATTGAAATGATTTATGATATTTCAATAAATGCAATTTAAACAGGAGTTAGACATGAAAAGCGAGGAATCTTCACAAATAACAGTTCACGGTAAAACAGTAAAACTATTTACTTTAACTAATAAAAACGGGATGTCATGCAGCATCACCAACTTTGGAGCAAAAGTGGTCAAGCTATTTGCTGCCGATAAAGAAGGAAAATTTGAAGATGTGGTGTTGGGTTTTGACACATTAACCGAATGTATGGAACGTGAACCTTACTTCGGAGCTGTTTGTGGGCGCTTTGCCAACCGAATTAAAGATGGCAAATTCGTTCTCGATGGCGTTGAATATCATTTGCCCATCAACAACGGAACAAATTCTCTTCATGGCGGCATTCATGGGTTCAACGAAAAAATCTGGGAAGTTAAATCGGTTGACAATCAGGAAATTGTAATGGAATATCTGTCGGTAGATGGCGAAGAAGGTTATCCCGGCAATCTCACGGTAAAGGTAACTTATTTCCTTTCGGACAACAACGAGTTAAAAATTCATTACGAAGCCGAAACCGATAAAGCAACGGTCATCAATCTGACCAATCATTCCTATTTCAATCTCAAAGGAGCCGGCAACGGAACTATTCGCAACCACATTTTACAGTTGAATGCCGATTTTTACACCGTACTGGACGATTCTTTTGCGCCGACAGGAGAAATTCGTCCCGTAAAAAACTCGGCTTTCGATTTTCGTCAACCCACTGTAATTGAACAGCGGATTGATGATGAGGCTTTTGCTCCGGGAAGAGGATTGGACAACAATTGGGCTATTCGGAAACATCATACAGGAGAAATGGCTGTGGCCGGATTTCTGTACGAACCTGAATCGGGCAGAAAAATGGAAGTCATGACAACACAACCGGGAGTGCAGGTTTATTCGGGCAACTGGATAGATAAACAAACGGGGAAAAACGGGAAAGTCTATGAAAGTCAACATGCCATTTGTCTCGAAACGCAAGGATTTCCCAATTCAGCCAATGTACCCTTCTTCCCTACTCCCATATTACGCCCGGGAGAAAAATACGATGAGTGGTGTATTTACAGATTTTCGGCGGAATAATAAGGAAGGAATAATTTTGACCAAACAGATAAATATCCGTCAAAGAACTTTTCCCTTTTTAATTTTTTCTACATCTTCCCAAAATGTTGGGTAGGATTTGCTGACCACTTCGGGATGTTCAATCGCAATGGCAAACAGCAAGGCAGCGGGAGCAAAAGCCATTGCCATACGATGATCGTCATAAGTTTTAATAGAAATTTCGCCTGTCTCTTCAAAATGACAGGCGTCTTTTTTTTCTCCACTCCATGACAACTCTCCTTCAGCAGGTTCGGTAAGCAAAAAGCCAAATTTCGCCAATTCTGTTTTTAAAGCTGAGATTCGATCGGTTTCTTTGATTTTCAAACTTTTAAGCCCTTTTAAATGGAACGGAAGATTTTTCAGACAGCAGGTAACCGCAAAAGTTTGAGCCAAATCGGGTTGATTGATAAAATCATAATTAAAGAAATCTATCTTTTTCCTGTTGGGCGTTAATAAAACTCCGTCCGGAAAATATTGAACACCAACACCTAAATTTTCAAATAATTTCGCCACTTTACTGTCGCCTTGATAACTATTTTGATGTAAACCCTTCAGAAAAATTTCTCCTTCTCCTGCAATGCTCAGTATTTCAAACCAGTATGAAGCTGCCGACCAATCAGACTCAACCGTAAAATCTACCGGCTTGTAAAGCTGTGGAGCAATTTCAATCCTGTTTGTCAAGAAATTGACCTCAACACCAAATTCTTTCATCATATTCATGGTCATCAGTATATAAGGAAGCGAAATAATTTCACCTTCCAAAATTATATTCAGCCCTTCCTGCATGTAAGGCGCCGTCATCATCAAAGCCGAAATATATTGGCTGCTTACACTTCCATCGAAATGTATCGTTCCACCTGTCAATTTTTTTCCCTTAATTGATAAAGGTGGAAAACCCGACTTCTCAAGATATTCTATTTCTGCGCCCAAATCATTCAGGGCTTCTACCAACAGTCTCACAGGTCTTTGTTTCATTCGTTCACTTCCGGTAAGTGTCCATTCTCCTTCTGTCATGGCCAAATAAGCAGTCAAAAAACGCATGGCTGTTCCGGCAGCTCCAACATCTATGATAGATTGATCCAGCTTCAACGCCCGCAGCATAACTTTCGTGTCGTCGCAGTCCGAAAGATTCCGAATTTCAGATCGTGAACCCGATAAAGCATTTATGATTAGCGCACGATTGCTGATGCTTTTTGAAGCCGGGAGCAAAATATCGAGATGAATATCGGCTGAAGGAAAATATAAATGTTTGGGTTCCATAACAAGAACTATTCATTTTACTATTGAATAAAAAAAAGCAACATTCTCCTTATATCGAAAAGGAGAATATTGCTACAAAATTACTGAATTGCGCTGGATATAAAAATTTTAAACGGCCAGTTTGTAAATTTCCGCAACATCTTTTTCGGTGAGTTTTACAAAACTTCCAACCGTACGGTTACCAAGTCTCATGTTTTTCACCAATGTAGGAATATCCTCAGCTTTAGCTCCCAGCTCGGCAAAGCGAACGGGCATGCCGATAGAAATTAAAAACTGTTCAAATTTGGCTATTCCTTCTTTTGCTGTTATTTCGGGATGTTGGAAATCCATTTCACAACCCCAAACGCGCACGGCAAATTGAGCAAAGCGCATAATGTCGTGGTTCATTACATACTTCATCCATGCCGGAAACATAACAGCCAAACCCGCACCATGAGCTACATCGTAAAGTGCCGACAACTCGTGTTCCATTTGATGAGTTGCCCAATCCTGCTCCCGTCCTACGCCACAAATATCGTTGTGAGCCACCATTCCTGCCCACATAATGTTGGCACGGGCTCCATAATTTGTTGGTTCAGCTATTGCAACGGGAGCTTCTTTTATAATTGTCAGCAAAATTCCTTCACAAAGGCGATCGGTAATTTCCACTTCCTGGGTATTGGTAAAATATCTTTCCATCACGTGGGCCATCATGTCGGTAATGCCGCAGGCCGTTTGATAAGCTGGCAAAGTAAACGTAAGTTCCGGATTGAGGATGGAAAATACAGGGCGCAAGGCATTTCCTTCTGCCGAACGTTTCAATAAGCCATTTTCGTGGGTAATAACTGAACTGCTGGATCCTTCGCTTCCGGCTGCCGCAATGGTAAGAATCGTTCCTACCGGCAAAGCTTTTTCAACTTTTTTCCCGGTATAAAAATCCCAAAAATCACCATCATACAACGCTCCGGCTGCAATAGCTTTTGCCGAGTCAATTACGCTTCCGCCGCCAACAGCCAGGATAAAATCGACACCTTCGTTTTTACAAATTTCTATTCCTTTGTAAACCAAACCACTACGCGGATTGGGCAATACACCTCCTAATTCCACAAAAGAAATTCCTTCTTGAGTCAGTGATTTCTTGACTCTGTCCAGTAATCCGCTTTTAATGGCTGAATTTCCTCCAAAATGAAGCAGTACCTTTGTTCCTCCAAAACGTTTAACATATTTCCCCGCCTCGTTTTCTCGTCCTTTTCCGAAAACGAAATAAGTTGGACTGTAAAAATTAAAATTGTTCATAATCAATAAGTTTTAAAAATCTGTTTTTTAATTAATAACTTTTTTCAATCTATCTAAAAGTTCCTCGCCCAATTCGCTTTTTATTTTTATATGGTTAATGACTTCCAGCACAAAAGGATTGTTTTCAAAACTTCCACGAACCGACTCGAAATCGAGAGATTTCTGCTGTTCATCACCATCGACACCAAATCCGGTTTTAGCGTTCAAACTAAATTCTTTTTTGGCATCATCATAAATAAGATGATCGAGTGTAACAACAGAATTTTTCCACAGTTCCACCATCTGTATCAAATCTTCACGGGTAACTTCAGCAATTGGTTTTCTCCAATAAATTTCCAACTTATCTTTTGCCCAAGTCCATTCATAATTGTAATACGCTTCGTGCATTTTTTCAAATTCGCTTTGAATATCTTCGAGCGTAATCGGTTGATCTTCGATTTTCTTCATTAATTGTTCAATTTCTGTTTTGGGCGCAATCAGCCCCGATAAATCAATCCATTCGCCACTACCTACAGAAGTATCGGGCTTCAAAATTTCCCGAATATCTTCAATGGTATTAAAATGTTTATCTTTCAATCTGCTGATAAGCGAATTACCCAAAAATTTATATATTCCGATGTGATACAGGTCAATGCCTTTAAGTAAAGACGAATTTTTTATGCTGCAATTTTGGTAAGTATAAATTTCAGTCGTTTCTCCCGAAATTTTCTGTAAATTTTTGAGAACTTCAACTCCTTTCATCATTTTTTGAATGGTGTACGGACTTAAAAGATTAAAATTAATCGGATCGAGTTTTTTGGGATCTTTTCGGTTATCCCTTTTTGGCCATTTCTGGGCATCTCGAATTGTTCCCACGCTTCGCAAATTCACTGCCGGCACCAAAAAACTGTCGGTAGCATTTTCTATCAGATAAGAAAAAGGCAAATCGGAAGTATCGGAATGTTTGGTGTGTCGCCCCATAACCAGCGTAAAAGCACCAATTTTAGCCGGCCAAAGCAAATAAGAATCACTGGTAGTCTTTGCTCCGCGTTCGGCCAATCCTTGATGAATGGGACCAAGTTTATACATGTGATTGCTTTGGTTGGAACCGCTGCCTGCATTGAGAAAAGAAAACATTCCTGCAATGAGTAAAGTAGATTTGTGATGCGAAACCGTATAAGGACCGGCAAAAATGGCGGTTGCTTCTCCGTGCATGCCCTGACAGTTGGAAAAGAAAAGTGAATCGAGCGCAGAATAATGTTTCCCCAAAATACAACCCTGACCGATAAAACAACGGGAAATCAATGTGGAATCGGTAACCGAAACTCCAGAACTGATAATAAAATCGTCGCATTTTACACCGGCTCCAATGGTTACGGGAGCAAAAGCATTACTGTTGATACTTCCGTTGATCAGGCACGAAGCACCTTCTATATTGGCACAATCGCCAATGCGAACATTTTTTATACTGCCGGCATTCACAATCCTGACATTTTTACCAATTGTGCCGGTATCAGATTTTAATTTACAAGCGTAATCATCAATAAGCTTCTGAATTTTTTGAATAAGCACCGGACGATGGCGATACAAAGTAAGTACATATGCCAACGGCGCCGAAAGAAAATCAAAAATTGGAATTTCTCTTCCTCCTCCTTCATTCATTACAGGCACTTTTACTCCGTTACCGAAAGTTGAATCCTTTTCTACCACCAGCAAATTTACATTTTCAATGTAAGAACCTTCGCCAATATGATAGTTGGCTATATAATTGGCTACCTGATCAATATAAACATCATCTTCTATCGTGCAATTATGCAGACAACACCGACGAATGCCGGCATGTCTTTGCAATCCTCCTGCCAACACAAAAATTTTATTGAAGTTACCGAGAAAAATATTTCCGGAAAAATGGACATCAGCGATATAATCCGGTTTAAAACCTTCTGAAACTCTCACCATTTCCCAGTTCTCCGCCGTGCAACCTTTAGAAGTGAGCAAATGAATTTCATTTTCAGTAAGTAGCCGATAATTTTTCATAAGTGTAAGAATTTAATTGTTAATTTATTTACTCAACCTCATCCGTTTCATTTTCATCCATTTCAAAATCCTGATAAAGAAAATCGTTGTAAGGATAACGTTGAACATGAATAGCCTTGATTTTCTGATACATAATTTTTTTCAGTTCCTCGATATTTTGTTTTTTTGTGGCTGAAATGAACACACAATCTTCATGAATTTTAGCCATCCAAGTTTTTTCGATTTCCTCCAAAGTAATATTCTCAGGTTTTTTCGGAGTCAAATCATCAGGGTCTTTGGCTTTGTGATTGTAAGCATCAATTTTATTGAAAACCAGAATCATGGGCTTTTCTTCATTGGTAATTTCCTTCAGCGTTTGGTTGACAACCTGAATCTGTTCTTCAAAATTCGGGTGCGACACATCCACTACATGAATCAACAAATCGGCTTCGCGAACTTCATCGAGTGTCGATTTGAAAGATTCGATAAGATGATGAGGCAACTTTCTGATAAAACCGACCGTATCGGTAAGAAGAAAAGGCAAATTATCTATAATCACCTTTCTGACAGTCGTATCGAGTGTAGCGAAAAGCTTATCTTCGGCAAAAATATTCGACTTGCTCAGCAAATTCATTAACGTCGATTTCCCAACATTAGTATAGCCAACCAACGCCACCCGCACCAATTTTCCGCGATTTTTTCGCTGTGTGCTCATCTGACGGTCGATTTCCTTTAAGTTTTGTTTCAATTGCGCAATTTTTGAAAGAATAATTCTTCGGTCGGTTTCAATTTGGGTTTCGCCGGGGCCTCTGGTGCCAATTCCTCCTTGTTGGCGCTCAAGGTGAGTCCACATACGCGTTAGGCGAGGCAAAAGATATTGATACTGAGCCAATTCAACCTGAGTTTTGGCACTGGCAGTTTTTGCGCGCTTGGCAAAAATATCAAGAATCAGATTGGTACGATCCAAAATTTTGATTTTTAATTCAGATTCGAGATTTCTGATTTGTCGTGCCGAAAGTTCGTCATCAAACACGGCCATATCAACGGGATGATCCGCCAAATAGTTTTTTATTTGTTCCAGTTTTCCCGGGCCGACGAAAGTTTCGGGATTGGGATGATCCAACTGTTGCAAAAAAATTTTTTCGGGAACTGCTCCGGCAGTTTTTGCCAAAAAAGCCAATTCATCAATATATTCTTTTGCTTTTTCTCTGTTTTGTAGCGGTGTTACTAAACCGACCAAAATAGTTTTTTCCTGATAGTTATCTGTTTCCAATTGGGTAAATGTTTGTTTTATTATTTCCGACTATTGATGTAAGAAATTTTATTTTTATTCTTAAAAATTTTAATCAATTATTTATCTGCTTATTGCAGCGAAAAATTAATAGGCAATGTAAACCGAACCTTAACGGGCCTTCCTTTCCTTTTTCCGGGCATCCATCGTGGCATGGATCGAATTACCCGAACAGCTTCGCTGTCGAGGCTGGGATGCAAACCTTGCGCAATTTGAATATTTGAAATAGTTCCATCCATATTTACATCAAACTGACAAACAACGCGTCCCTGAATTTTTTGTGCTTCGGCAACGGCAGGATACTTTATGCTCTCCTGTAAATATCTGTACAAAGCGGCTTCTCCACCCGGAAATTGAGGCATTACATCCACTACCAAAAAATTTTCTTTGTTATTTTCCTGTGAAGCTGAAGCACTGACGCCAACCTCCGACAAAATTTCAACAGCCTTATCCTTAGTGTCTTCCGTTTCAATGTCAATGGTTTTAGTTTCCACTGTATTTTCAACCACATTGAGCTCCTGTCCGGTCTTTATTTCGGGAGCAGGTGGCGTAAACAATTGTGGAGTTGCAGCAACAGGCGCTTTTTGAGACAAAAACTGCGTGAGATCAAGATCTTCTTCAATTTTAAAGTCTGACGCAAAATCTTCATAGAAGTCGTTGTCTGATGTTTGCGTCCATTCTAAGGCTATGTAAAAAAGAGACAATGCCACAATCAATCCCAACTGAAAAAAGAAAGTTTTCTGTTGCTCCAAATCGAGCGCCGACGATTTGGCTTTTTCTAAAGAATCACGATTAGAAGTCTTTTTGAAATAACGCAATGTCCTGTAATTTTAAAATTCCGATTTGATAGGTTAAAAAATTTTTCCCTGTTAGCGACAAGTATTTCGCAATTTTCTGAAAAATTAACTCCTTCTATGTACCTTTTCTTAGCTTTTGCCGTTAAATTAAACAGAAAAAAACGTGAACTTGTTTTTTAACGATACAAAAATAATATATCTTTGAAAGTTTTTTCAGAAAACAACTGAAAAAATTTCTTTATTTCATCTTATCAAACCTTTTTAAGATTGATGACTAAAAAAAATATACTGTGTTTCCTGGTTTGTTGTTTTTCGTTTAATTTAGCATTTTCTCAGGCGGGAAAAGGAGTTTATCAGTTTCTGGATTTGCCGGTATCTTCACGCATTGCCGCAATGGGAGGAACCAATGTTTCTTTGCGAGACAACGATATAAACTTTTCTTTTTGCAACCCTTCGTTACTTACCGACAAAACAAATAATTTCCTGTCTCTCAGCATGGCCAACTATCTGTCTGATATTCAGTATGGAAGTGCCGTGTTTGGAAAAAATTTCAAAAACAAGCATTACATGGCTTTCGGCGTGCAGTATGTCGACTACGGCACTTTTCAGGAAACAACGGAAGAAAACGAAATTATTGGTGAATTTACAGCCAAAGACATGGCACTTTATGTAATGTATGCCTATCCGATTACCGAAAAAATTTCTGTTGGGGGAACTTTTAAACCAATATATTCGGCTTATGAACGCTATTCGAGTTTTGGGGCAGCCATAGATGCAGGCATCAGCTATAACGACCCGACCAATTTTTTTTCGGCAGGCTTGGTTTTGCGCAACATAGGCAGCCAAATAAAAGGTTATTATTCCGATGAAGAAGGACAGCATTACGAACCGCTTCCATTTAACATCCAATTGGGAGTAACCAAAAAATTGGCTTATGCGCCGCTGCGTTTTACGGGGACTTTTCACAATTTGCAGCACTGGGATTTATCTTACGCTTCTTCCACGCAGGATGAAACGAAAAAAATTAATTTTTTTGACATGGCTTTGCGTCATTTTATTTTCAATGCCGAATTTATTCCTTCCAATAATTTTTATCTGACACTGGGATATAATTTTAGGCGTGCAAAAGAAATGAAAGTGGAAGATTTTAAATCGCAGGCAGGTCTTTCTTTTGGCGGAGGCATTAAATTATACAAATTCAATGTTGGTTTTGGCATGTCTACCTATCAGGTTGGAAACAGCGTATATCAATTTTCTATTGGCACCTCGCTCTCCGAGTTTGGACTGTAGTATGTTTCCTACTTTCGACTTTTTCCTGAAATCATTAAAAACATCCGGAAATTTTTAAAATTTTAAAGTCCGTCAGCTTCTGCAATAAAATAACAAAGATATTTTTTAACTTTGTTTCTGAAAAACAAACCCCGAAAGAAATAATTTGAAAATGGCCAAAATATTAATTATTGATGACGAACGAAGTATTCGTAATACTTTGAAAGATATTCTGGAATTTGAGAAACATCAGGTTTCACTTGCCGAAAATGGCTTAAAAGGCCTTGAAGCAGCTCAAAACGAAATGTTTGATTTGATTTTTTCCGATATAAAAATGCCCGAAATGGATGGTATTGAACTGCTTACGCAACTGAAAGAAAAAGACATTGAAGCTCCTATTGTGATGATTTCGGGACATGGAAATATCGAAACAGCCGTAGAATGTATAAAAAAAGGAGCTTTTGACTTTATCGAAAAACCCATCGACTTGAACCGTCTCTTGATTACCGTACGTAATGCACTGGAAAAGAAAGATTTGGTTGTAGAAACAAAAAATCTGAAAAAGAAGACAGCAAAAAAATATGAAATGATTGGTCAATCAGCCGCATTGGAAAACGTTCGCCAAATGATTGAGCGCGTAGCTCCCACTGACGCACGCGTTTTGATTACCGGCGAAAATGGTACGGGAAAAGAATTGGTAGCCAGATTAATACACGAGAAAAGCAATCGGGCCAATGCTCCATTTGTTGAAGTAAACTGTGCGGCCATTCCTTCGGAACTGATTGAAAGTGAACTTTTCGGACACGAAAAAGGAGCTTTCACTTCTGCCATCCGACAAAGGATCGGTAAATTTGAACAAGCCGACAACGGAACCATCTTTCTCGACGAAATTGGAGATATGAGCCTTTCGGCTCAAACAAAAGTTTTGCGGGTTTTGCAGGAAAATGAACTTTCGCGTGTGGGGAGCGACAAAAGTATCAAAGTCAATGTCAGAGTAATTGCCGCAACCAACAAGGATTTGAAAAAGGAAATCGAAAAAGGGAATTTCCGAGAAGATTTGTTTCATCGGCTTAACGTTATCCCAATTCATGTTCCTTCTTTGGACGAACGAAAAGAAGATATTCCCTTGCTGGTAGAACATTTCACGGAATTAATCTGTTCTGAGGAAGGTATTCATCCCAAAAAATTTGAACCGGACGCCATAAAGGCTCTACAACAACGCTCTTGGACTGGAAACATACGCGAATTGCGCAATGTGGTGGAAAGATTGATTATTCTCGGCTCTCCGGTGATTACCAAAGATGATGTAGAAAAATTTGCATGAATCGTACACAATCCACTGCCGGTGCAGCAATCAAATTTTTTCAAACAGTCAGAAAAAAATTTTTTCCGGACAAATAAATCAATACAAGGAATTTCATCAATTTCTTTAAAATTAATTCAATCACATGAAACCACTCAACGAACTTAAAATTGCCATTTGTAGCGATCATGCAGGTTTTGAACTTAAAAACAAACTGATTGAGTATCTGAAATCGAAAAATGTTGGGCAAATAAAAGATTTTGGTGCCTATACGGCTGAAAGTTCCGATTATCCCGATTTTGCCCATCCTATGGCTTCGGCAGTAGAAAACGGAGAATTTGATTTTGGTATTTCCCTGTGTGGTACGGGAAACGGCATCAACATGACGGTAAACAAACACAAAGGAATTCGCGCTGCGCTTTGCTGGATGCCCGAAATTGCATCGCTGGCACGCAGACACAACAACGCCAATGTGCTTTCGCTGCCGGCAAGATTCATCGACGAAAATGAAGCCAAACAAATTGTGGACGTGTTCTTTGAAACCGATTTTGAAGGAGGAAGACATCAGCGACGAATCGACAAAATATCCTGCTGAAACTCATGTTATCGAAAAATAAAGTCAAGTTTATCAATTCTTTGAACCTAAAAAAATTCAGAGATGAAACCAATTTGTTTGTTGCTGAAGGAACAAAATTGATTAACGATTTATCGGTAACATTTCATTGCGAACTTTTAGTGGTTACGCCCGAATGGCTCGAAAACAATACGCCCATTCGGACAAAAGAACTATTGGAAGTAAATTTTGAAGAGTTCAAGAAAATTTCCAATCAAAAAAATCCTCAAGGTATATTGGCCGTTTTCGGCAAAGCGACCGAGATCGCTTTATCGTTGGAAGAAATCGGCTCAGAATTATCGCTGGCGCTGGATGAAATTCAGGATCCCGGCAATATGGGTACCATTATTCGAATTGCCGACTGGTTCGGTATTAAACATATTTTTGCTTCTCAAACTTCGGCAGATGCTTTTGCTCCTAAAGTTGTACAAGCCAGTATGGGAGCGCTGGCACGCGTACAGGTTCAGGAAGTCGATCTGGAAGATTTTCTGTTGCCATTGAAAGATAAACTGCCTATTTACGGAACTTTTCTGAAAGGGGAAAATATTTATACTACTCCCCTATCTTCAAATGGCATTATTGTTCTCGGAAACGAAGGGAACGGCATCTCTCCGGCAATAGAAAAATTGGTCACCGAACGTCTTTTTATTCCAAACTATCCACCCGGAAATTCCACTTCCGAATCGCTCAACGTGAGCGTAGCCGCAGCTTTGGTTTGTGCAGAATTTCGGCGCAGACTTATCTGAAATTTTAATTTGATGGAAGCAATTCCGTTTTTTTAATCGGCAGAACTTTCCATATCCATATTCATGGGACTTACCGTTTCGGCTTTTTTCTTATCCGTTTGCTTGGGTTTCATGTTGCCGAAATTGTAAGATAGAGTCAAGCCCACCATTCTGCCATGAAAATAAGATTCCGATTCCTGATAAAAATTGGTTCCCCACGTAGTCGATTCCCATTTTCTCGAATTCAACAAGTCGCGAACCATTAAATTCAAGCTTAATTTTTTATCGAAAAATGTTTGACGAAGTCCCATATCAACTGAATAATTGGCTTTCTGCTTGCCTTGTGCAATGATTCGCGGAGACGAATAACGGCCGGTGATTTGTGCAGAAGTATTTTTACTGAGCATTAAATTTGCCAGCAACCGTGCACTCCACGAAAAATCATCCTGTCCCGGAATGCTAATAATTGTATTGTATGGACTGGTAAACGAAGCCGAATCCAACTGACTGTAATATAAATTTAAAGAAGAAGTCAGACTCAATATCTTAAACAAATTGTTCTTTGCAACCAACTCAAGACCGGCATTTTTTGATTTTGTGATGTTAAAATAGGTACTTTCCATCGTTTGCCCGTTCATATAACGCACATTTTGAATAACATTGTCGGTAAAACGATAATAAGCCGATGCCGAAACAGAATGCTGATTCCATGTTTTCATATAATTGAGTTCCAATGAACTGGCAAATTCCGGAAAAAGTTGAGGATTACCATAAGTTATGTTCGTTGAATCGGTATAATCTCTGAAAGGATTGATCATTCTTCCTCTGGGTCGGTTCACCCTTCGGGTATAGCTCAGCTGAAGTTCATTTTCGCGCGGCATCGAATAGGAAAGGTAAACACTCGGAAACCACTCCATATAGGTCAATGGTTTGAGTTGATTGATTTTTTTTCGCATGTATTCGCCACGAAGACCGGCCTGTAAACTTATGCGGTCAATTCTGTTCCCATAAGTAAAATAGCCGGCATGAATCTGCTCATCATAATTGAAATTGTCGGAATAGGCAGGAATTTCTTCTTTATTGTTTAAAATGTCAACAGCGGATGTAATATTGTTTCTTTCTTGTAGATTGGTTTGCCAGCCGGCTTCCAATCGACTGTTTTCAGTAAATTTCTTTGTATAGTCTACTTTAAGTTCCCATTGATGATTTCGATTATCTGAATTCTGCGTTATATCACTCGAAGTATAATTTTGAGTATGATCGATTTGGATAAACTCATCTTCCGAGTTCATATCGTGATTGGAATAAGAAAGACTGGCCATTAAGTTGTTATCTTTATTGTCAAATTCGTGCTGATAATCCATGCTCAAATGAATGCTGGGATGATCTCCGTTTTCCAAATCGGTTCGACTGTAATCTTTCAACAGCAAATTTTCAGCATGATACAGACGATAATCGATGACGTTGCTTCCATCTTCCTTATGTGTCATTCCAAAACCAGAAAAACCGAATGTATTTTTATCGTTCAAATGCCAATCGGCGCCTGCTCGCATAAACAAACCATCAAAATTGCTTTCTGAAGAATTGATTTGTTTCAGTAAAGTTGTATCACTTTCGAGATAATTGTATCGATTGTTCCAACCTCCTCCTTTCCTATTCATCGACCTGTAACCAACGTTGGCATAAGCATCGACTTTGCTGTTGCTGTAATTCAAATTTACTCCGGCATTTTTCCCCATCTTTGCGCCATCAGGGAACATGACCCCTGCCGAAAGACTTCCATAGTAACCTCCTTGACGGTTTTTCTTCAGAACAAGATTGATAATGCCGGCTGTTCCTTCGGGATTGTATTTCGCAGAAGGATTGGTAATCAATTCAATGGACTCGATACTTCCCGCAGGCATTTGCTGAAGAACTTGCGCCCGATTATCGGTTGTAAGTCCGGAAGGCTTCCCGTTGATCCAAACTTCTACATTTGCATCGTTGCGCAGAGAAACATTTCCCTGATTATCGACTTCCACAGAAGGAATATTTTGAAGTACATCTGCTGCAGAACCACCGGCAGATGCAATATTTTGATCTACACTGAACACTTTCTTGTCTATGTCGAATTTCATTTGTGTACCTTGAGCTACCACGTCCACTTCCTTCAGCATTTTGGTATCTTCCGAAAGCTTAATGACACCCAATTCTACGACATTTCCTCTAACGTTTATTTCTTCAATAAAGGGTTTATATCCAACCATACTTATTTTTATCTGGTATTTTCCGTTGGCTATGGATGAAATTTCAAAATTTCCTTTCGAATCGGTAGTCAAACCCAGAGCAGGAACTGTAGAACCGGAAGGATAAAGCGTAACATTTACAAATTCAAGTGGAGCTTCTGTAGCTGCATCAATCACTTTTCCTCTCACAAGTACCGAAGCGCCAATTTGGAAAGTCATAAAAAGGAACAAGGAAAATACAAACATTTTTTTCATCATTATCATGCAAAATTTTTAAATTCAACATACAACTTGCAATATGTCAACATATTGGCATATTACAAATTCTACAAACTTTCGGATTTCATTTAACCCAACCGTTCGCTAAATATCTAAAACTATTTTTTAGACTGTGAAACTTGCTTCAGGTTTAATGAACTAAAAGTTTTAAAATGTTAACAGATGGAGATTTTAAAAATAAAATCGAAAAAAAAAATTATCATCAAACAATCAATCAAGCACCTATAAATTATATGTTTTTAACTGTTTTGATTAATTTTACGAATGACAAATCCCACATCAAAAGAATGTTTTTCGGGTAAAATAGAATGAAGGCATTATCAAAAACTTGGAAGTTGATATTGATCAGTGGCATTGAGCACTTTGTTAATTTGATTGATTTCCAAAAAGGTAGTTCCATGACCTTCTCCAAAACTTCCGCTCAAATAACAGAAGAAATCCTGTTCAGTCAAAAGTTTTCTATCCAGTAAATCCCTTAAAGCCAACAACAAATATTCCTGATTATTTCGTTTTTCTTCCTGATATTTAGGAAAAACACCATAAGACAAAGCCAATTCGCGCGTCAATCTTTCACGATAACAAATGGCATAAACAGGATTTTTTCCACGATAGGCTGCCAAATTTCTGGCCGTGAGTCCGGTGAAAGAATCGGTAATTATGGCCCGAATACCAAATTTGCTGCTGGCTTCCACGGCAGCATTTGCCAGAAAAGAAGTAATATCGACTGTTGCCGTAGGAATCGGAATATCGTTTTCTGTCAGTTTCGTTTTTTCGGCTTCTTCGGCAATTTTCGACATGGTTCGTACCGATTCAACCGGATACTTGCCATAAGCAGTTTCTCCGCTTAACATCAAGGCATCGGTGCGATAATAAATGGCGTTGGCCACATCCGTAACTTCTGCCCGCGTGGGACGTGGATTGTTAATCATGGAATGAAGCATCTGGGTGGCCACAATAACCGGTTTTTTTGCCATAACACATTTCCTGATCAACAGGCGCTGAATACCCGGAATTTTTTCCTGAGGCACTTCTATTCCCAAATCGCCACGCGCTATCATTACCCCATAGGTGTATTCAAGAATTTCTTCTATATTGTCCACGCCTTCCTGATTTTCGATTTTCGAAATAATCTTGATCGGACTGTTATGCTGATCGAGAATTTGCTGAATATCGAGAATATCCTGCTTGTTTCGAACGAATGAATGAGCTATAAAATCAAGATTGTTTTCAATGGCAAATAAAATATTTTCCTTGTCGCGTGCGGACAAGGATGGCAGATTGATGCGTACACCGGGAACATTCACACTTTTTTTACTTCCCAATTCACCATCATTCAATACATTACAATAAAGATACTGCTCATCTTTCCCTGCCACATTCAACTCTATTTCTCCATCGTCGAAAAGAATATCATCGCCTACATGTAAATCGCGCACAAAAAATGAATAACTGACCGCTACACATTCTTTGGTTGAAATTTTGTCCGGATCACCAACAATTTTTATAGTGTCGCCAGCATGTAAAATTATTTTATCGTTTTCGGCAATGGTCGTTCGCACTTCTGGACCTTTGGTGTCGATCAACAGGGCAATTTCGTTGCTCACCGAACGAACACTATTGATAATTTTCAGAAATCCTTCCCTGTTGAGATGTGCCGAATTCATCCGAACCACATTCATCCCTGCTTCAAACAACTCGCGAATAAAATCGGGATCGCATCTTTTATCGCTAATGGTAGCTATTATTTTTGTAAATTTTGGCATAAAAAATTAATGAATAAATAATTGAAATTCAACCGGCTGCCTAATCCGTTTTACATAAGCAGCAAAGCTTCCACAGCCAGCCGATAAGAGTTCAGTCCGAATCCGATAATGCAACCTTTACAAACTTCGGACAAAAAAGAATGATGTCGGTAACTTTCGCGCTGAAAAACATTGGAAATGTGCACTTCGATCACAGGCGATTGAATGGAGCGAATGGCATCGGCAATAGCAATGGAAGTATGCGTATAAGCTCCTGCATTTAAAATTATTCCGTCAGCCGAAAATCCAATTTCTTGCAGCTTGTCAATAATTTCACCTTCACTGTTGGATTGGAAATACGCCAGTTCCACATCGGGATATTGCTTTTTCAACTCTTCAAAAAAACCGTTAAAACTTTTGTTTCCATAAATGGATGGCTCTCTTTCTCCCAAAAGATTGAGATTAGGCCCATTGATAATTTGAATATGTTTCATAGCGTATTGATAATGAAACGTTAAATTTTTTCTCAGTCTTGAAAATCTAATAATTACTCCAAATTATATCATCTTCTTTCGTTCACGAAGAACGTTCTGAAAGGTTATGATTAAATTGAAAGTACAGGGAATTAACCCAATTCCGTTTGCCAATATCATTGGCCAGTCCTGAATCAAAATTCCGTAAATCAGCCACAGGAAAACGCCAAAAGTCATAATTGCATACATACCCAGCGAAATACTGCGTGTATCTCTGGTCTTATAAACTTTGTATGCTTGTGGGAACTGTGCCACTGCAGTACAAAAACCGGCCAAATAGCCAATCAGAGAAACATCAAAATTCATGACAAAATTTTTATGCAAAAATAAGAAAAAATGCAGTAATGAAAAACTGACTTCCACGAGAAGTTAACGTTTAGTGTCAATATTTAATCTCTAAGACGGTTTCAGAAGAAAAAGCAGAAAAAAAATTTAGCTTCTTATACAAAACCACTTTCGTTGAGAGGATATTTTTGTTCATTTTTGCTCTTCCAATCAAAAATAAAAATACCTCATCCAAAAAATTCAAAATTATCCTATATCTTTGTTATGGAACAAAAAAATAAGTCATATGGCAAAATATATCAAAAAAAGGAAAAAAGATATTGGCGTTTCTCCTTTTGAATTGATTTTTCGTGGCGAAAAAAAAATGGAAAAACCACGTCTGTATTTGATGACCTATGATGAAAACAGCGTGGTGGAAACAGAAATTAAATCTTTACGCGAATTGAATTTCAATCATAGCAAAGATAAATTTCACTGGTTAAACGTTGAAGGACTCCATGAAGTAAAACTAATGGAAAAAATTGCCGAATCTTTCGATATTCCCTTCAATATAATGTCGAACATCATGGATCCCATGACGCGCCCTCAAGTTCAGGACTACGAAAAAGGGCTTTTTATCGTCATCAAAATGCTTACTTATAACGAAAAGCTTGACAAATTGGACGTGGAAAATTTGAGTTTTATACTCACCAAAAACACTTTAATACTCTTTCAGGAAAATCAGGGCGATGCCTTTGATCCCATTCGCGAACGCTTACGAAAACATCATCATCGAATTCGTACTGCCGGCACCGATTATTTGGCTTGTGCATTGCTCGATGTGGTTATTGACAATTATTTGTACCTTATCGGACAGTTGGGGGATAAAATTGAAGATGTGGAAGAACTCATGACCAAAGAATTGGATAACGATATTCTTTCGCTGATAAATCGGTATAAAAGAGAATTGAATTATTTGAGAAAATACATTATGCCGGCCAAAGAAATGATTTTGAACCTCGCCAAACTCGAATCGGAATTTATTCGGGATGACAACCATCCCTATTTCAAGGAATTACAGGGAAATCTCAATGAAGTGAACGAATTGATGGACAGCTATCGCGAAATTCTATACGACCAGTTGAGCATTTATCACAATAGCATAAGCACCCGTTTGAATGATATAATCAAAATACTGACCATTTTTTCGGTACTGTTTATTCCACTAACTTTTATTGTTGGCGTGTACGGGACAAATTTTGATTATTTTCCCGAAATCCACTGGCAATATGGCTACTTTGCCATGTGGGCCGTCATGTTACTGATTGCCGGAGTAATGTTATGGTATTTTAAAAGGAAAAAATGGCTGTAAATATTTCCAAGTAAAACATTGAATTTTATTGAAATAGGAAAATAATTTCTTTTGGAAGAATCAACATTTGAAAATCATTTTAAAAAGCACATCATTTCAATAAACTTTTGTTCGATTGAGTTGTTTAGAATTGTAAAATAACTTGCAGGAGAAAAGAAAAAAAGTTTTGCAATGTTATTCTAAATTCAAATACCAAGCAAGAAAAAAGTTTCTTAAAAACATAAAACCAAAAGAATTGTTTATCAACTAAATAAAAATGAATATAAATGGATGAACAGAAAGTCATGCCTGCAAAAAACAATATTGAAGGGCAAATGCTGGTAATATTTGGTTCAAATGGAGATTTGTCCAGGCGCAAGCTGCTGCCTTCAATATTTCAACTTCATGCTGATCATCTTCTACCCGAAAGTTTTGCCGTAATTGGCACCGGCAGTCAGGAAAAGGAACAATCCGTTTTTTTGCAGGAAGTGGAAGAAAGTTTGAAAAAATATGTAAAAAGCGACTCGGTAAACGATGATCAAACTGTAAGGGAATTTTTGAAAAAAGTTTATTATTTGCCGGTCAGAAACCAGGTGGAAGAAGATTTCGGAAAACTGAAAGAATATCTTCATTCCCTTTCGGCAAAACTAAATATTCCGCGTAATATTATTTACTATTTCTCCATCCCTCCATTTCTATACGAAGTGGTTGCATCCAATTTGGTAAAATATGGACTGAACAGACAAAAAGACGGTTGGAAAAGGATTATCGTTGAAAAACCTTTCGGCTACAGTTATGAAACAGCATTGGACTTGGAAAAAAAACTTCATGCCGGCTTTCAGGAAGATCAAATTTACCGTATCGACCATTATCTTGGAAAAGAAACGGTGCAAAACATTATGGTTACACGTTTTGCCAACGGTTTTTTTGAACCGATATGGAACAGCAAATATGTGGACAGAGTAGAAATAACGGCTGCCGAAAAAATTGGCGTTGGCGATAGAGGCGGATATTATGATACTGCGGGTGCACTTCGCGACATGGTGCAAAATCATTTGTTGCAGGTAATGGCTATTGTTGCTATGGAACCGCCTGCCGTCTTTGATTCCGATTCCATCCGAAACGAAACGGTTAAAGTGCTTCAAGCTTTGCGACCAATTGATGAAGAACATGTTGCCGAAAATGTGGTGCGTGGCCAATATATCGAAACTATGGTAGACGATCAGTTACAAAAAGGCTATCGTCAGGAAAAAGGAGTTGCGTCCAATTCCAGAACCGAAACGTATGTTGCCATGAAACTTTTTATCGACAACTGGCGTTGGGCAGACGTACCATTTTATATTCGCACCGGTAAACAATTACCTGTTCAGGTTACCGAAGTAGTCATTCATTTAAAACCGGCTCCTCATCAGTTGTTCAAGCAACGTTGCATTACTCAGTCCACCAATATGATTATACTTCGTCTCAATCCGGATGCAGGCATTGCCATCGATTTCGGCATGAAAATTCCGGGCGCAGGCTACAAAGTTCAAAATGTCAACATGGCATTTCATTATTCCGACTTGGCGCAATCGAAAATTCCGGAAGCTTATGAAAGACTCATTTTGGACTGCATGATGGGAGATTCCACACTTTATGCCCGAGCCGATGCATTGAGAGCAAGCTGGAAGTTTGTAGATCCTATTTTGAATGCTTGGAAAAATAATCCAGAAATTCCACTCTATTTTTACGAATGCAATACCTGGGGACCCAATGAAGCCAATGCACTTTTTGGCGACAAGCGTTTGAAGTGGAGGCCTCCATTCAACAAATTTAAAACAAACGAAGAATAAAAGCCAATACCTATTTTCAAAAAAATGAATCCATACGATATTCTTGTTTTCAATACGCCGGAAGAGGCAGCAAAAGCAATTGCTCAGCTTATTTCAAATCGGATAAACGAAAAACAAAATTCATTATCACCATTTAATTTGGCTATTTCGGGAGGAAAAACTCCGCAAACACTTTTTAATATTTTGGCTAATGATTTTGCGGAAAAAATTCCGTGGCACCAACTTCGCCTGTTTTGGGTTGACGAACGTTGCGTCCCTCCAACGCATCCGGAAAGCAACTTTGGAATGACTAATGAAACCCTTCTGAAAAAAGTTCCTCTTCCTAAAAAAAACGTTTTTCGTATGAAGGGAGAAGGTTTTCCAGAAGAAGAAGCCATTCGTTATCAATCGCTTCTGACAAAAGAACTTCCATCAAAAAACGGAATTCCCGTTTTCGACCTGATTTTGTTGGGAATGGGAAATGATGGGCATACCGCTTCCATTTTTCCAAAAGACATAAATTTGATCGACAGTCATTTATCTGTTGCGGTTACCCAACATCCCGACACAGGACAAAAAAGAATAACGCTAACTGGGCCTGTGCTGAAACAGGCAGACGAAATAATATTTTTTGTTACAGGTGCTTCAAAAGCGACAATTTTAAAGGAAATCGTTCTGAATGAGCCTTCTGCAAAAAAATATCCGGCTTTTCATATCTATTCGGCAGAGGGAAAAACTTCCTTTTACATGGACAAAGAAGCTGCAGCTCTCTTGCCAAAAGAAATACTCTCGTAAACTTTTTTCGCTTATTCCATGATTTCAAACCCCGCAAATGGCGTAGAGCGCATTTTTTGAGGGGAAGCAAACAAAAAAGCTCCGATCAGAATCACATTACTGTTCTTCTTTGCGGAGCTTTCGTTTTTAAAAACGGCGGCTATCTACTCTCCCA
>ENA-UOYA01001426-UOYA01001426.1-activated-sludge-metagenome-genome-assembly--contig:-NODE-1426-length-25484-cov-7.173621_pt1 | contig 25484 bp, 21 predicted proteins | sample MGYA00238163_ERZ764804 | MGnify/ENA primary metagenome ERZ764804 (study PRJEB28919, sample SAMN05720223) | activated sludge metagenome | isolation source: Anaerobic digester | place: Hong Kong... | reverse complement strand
CTTCGCCCATATAGGTGTCGAGGCCTTCGGGCAGTTTGCGCAGAAACTCGGCGGCATTGGCGGCTTCGGCGGCGGCCCAGAGCTGCTCGTCATTCGCGTCCCAGCGCCCATAGCGCAGATTGTCGCGCGCGCTTGCCGCGAAAATCACCGTTTCCTGCGGCACCATGGCAATGCGACCGCGCACTTCTGCCGGGTCGGCATCGGGCAGCGCCACGCCGTCCACGGTTATGCGGCCCGCTTCGGGGTCGTAGAAGCGCTGGATGAGCTGGAACAGCGTCGATTTGCCGGCACCTGACGGGCCGACGACCGCGACGGTCTCGCCGGGGGAAATCGACAGTGAAAAGTCACGCAGCGCACTTGTGTCGGGCCGCGTCGGATAGCGGAAGGTGACGTGCTCAAAGGCGACAAGGCCCTGCGACGGTTGCGGCAGGGCAACGGGATGGGCGGGGGCGGCAATCACCGGCTGTTCGGAGAGAAGTTCTGCAAGGCGCTGTGCCGCGCCTGAACTGCGGACGAGATCGCCATAGACTTCGGTGAGCGCACCGAACGCACCTGCGACGAAACCGCCCGTCAGCACGAAAGCCGCAATCGCGCCGCCTGTCATGCGACCAGCCTGCACGTCCAGAGCCCCTTGCCACATCACCATCGTGATCGCGCCGAACATCATGAAAATGAGGATCGCCGTCAGGAAGGCGCGTGTGCGGATGCGGCGCTTGGCGGCGACAAAGGCCCCTTCCACGGCGTCCGAAAAGCGCGTGCCCTCGCGGGCTTCCTGCCCGAAGGCCTGCACGATCTTCATCGCGCCAAGCACTTCGTCCACGACGACGCCGACATCGGCAATCCGGTCCTGGCTCTTGCGCGACATGTCACGCAGCTTGCGCCCTGTGAGCAGGATCGGGCCAAGGACCAGCGGAATGCCGACAAGCAGCATCGCCGTCAGCTTCGGGGCGAGCGTGAAGAGATAGATGATGCCGCCAATCGCCAGCACAAGATTGCGGAGCGCGACAGATGCGGTGGTACCGACGACCTGTTCGATGAGCGTGGTGTCTGCCGTCAGGCGCGAGGCGACTTCGGCGGGGCGGTTCAATTCGAAATAGCTGGGCGAGAGGCGCAGCAGGTTGTTGACGACGGCGGACCGCACATCAGCCACCACGCGTTCGCCAAGCCAGGAGACGAAATAGAAGCGCGATGCTGTCGCCAACGCGAGGACGATGACGATGCCCAGCAGATATTCAAACCAGCGGCTGATATCGCCGCCGGACTGTCCAAAGCCTCGGTCAATGACCAGCCGGAAGCCGTTCGGGATGGCGAGCGTCGCGCTTGCTGCGACGACCAGCGAGACGAGCGCGCCTGCGATCATGCCGGGATAGCGCCGGGCGAAATGCCAGACGATGCCGAGATTTGCGATGGAGCGGGAAGCGGGGGCTTGCGGGGCCTGTTCTGTCATGACGGGCGGACTAGCAGGCTTGCCGACCTCGCTCAATGAAGAGTGGATGTTATTGTGCATTGCACAATCGTTTCTTTTGCGTCACACCACGCGACGTGCAGGGGAAAAAGATGCTCTACAACGCGTATGAAATGCAGCGGGCGTGGCTCGCGGGTGCCAGTGCTCTTGCGGCGGCGGGTGCCGAATGGTGGGGCAACCCCGCCAATCCGCTTGGCTATCTTGGCGGCGGCCCGATGTTTGCGGCCGCGCTTGACGTATTTGCCCATGCAGCAGCTCCGCGCGGCAAGCCCCCCTTCGGCCTTGATCATACCGAGATTGACGGTCGCCGCGTGCGCGTGACTGAAGAAATCGTCCACCGCAAACCGTTCGGCCAGCTCAAGCGCTTCGTGCGCGAAGGCGTGGAGGGCTCCCCCAAGCTTCTTATCGTCGCGCCGATGTCGGGCCATTTCGCTACGCTCCTGCGCGGCACGGTTGAGCGGATGCTCCCCAAGCATGACGTGTACATCACGGACTGGCGCGATGCGAAGTTCGTCCCCGTGGAAGACGGGCGTTTCGATCTCGATGACTATATCGATTACGTGATTGAGTTTCTTGAAGTCCTGGGGCCGGGCGCGCATGTGCTGGCCGTTTGCCAGCCTTCAGTTCCCGTTTATGCAGCCGTTGCCGCGATGGCGGGGGACCAGCATCCCTGCACGCCGCGCACGCTGACCATGATGGGCGGTCCCATCGATACGCGTCGCGCGCCGACTGCCGTCAACGAGCTGGCGATGGAACGCCCCTATGCGTGGTTTGAGCACAATGTCATCGCGCGCGTGCCGCGCGGATATGCAGGTGCTGGCCGTGAGGTCTATCCGGGCTTCCTGCAATTGTCGGGCTTCATGACGATGAACCTTGGCAACCACATGCTGAGCCATTGGGAGATGTTCAAGCATCTCGTTCAGGGTGACGATGAGAGCGCCGACGCGACCAAGACCTTCTACGATGAATATCGCTCGGTTTGCGACATGACGGCGGAGTTCTATCTCCAGACCATCGATCAGGTGTTCCAACGCCATTTGCTGCCCAAGGGTGAGTTCATGCATCGTGGTCGCCGGATTGATCCGGGCGCGATCACGGGCGTCGGCCTGCTTGCTGTGGAAGGCGAGCGCGATGACATTTCGGGCATCGGCCAGACCAAGGCCGCGCTCGACGTTGCGGTCAACCTGCCCGATACGCACAAGAAGTATCACATCGCCGAAGGCGCCGGGCATTATGGCATCTTCAACGGCGGCAAGTGGCGCACCAGCATTGCGCCCATCGTGGAAGACTGGATTGCCAGCCACAACGGCTGAGCCGACCGGCGCGCCTCAGTAGAAGCGCATCGCCCAGACGAGTGAGCCAACCCAGATCATCGCGCCGATCCAGATGGTCGCGATGACAAGCGCGGCGAGGCGGCTGACGGGCCGGTGGCTGGCGATTTCCGCCTCGGCCTTGTGCCGTGCATAGACCTCGTCAGGCACCATCTTCAGGAACAGCCAGACGCCGAGCGGGATGAGAATGGCATCATCCAGCAGGCCCAGCACCGGAATGAAATCCGGAATCAGATCAATCGGCGAGAGCGCATAGGCCGCGATAATCAGCCCGAAGACGCGCGCGGGAAGAGGAACTTCCGGATCGCGCGCGGAAAGCCAGGTGGCGTGCGCGTCGATCCGGATATTGTGCGCGATGGTCTTGAAGCTGGGCATGGCCCTTACGCTACAGCGCGACATCATCCAGCGACAAGAGGCTTGCATTGCCGCCTGCGCTGGTCGTGTCGGTGGATGTGACGCGCTCGGCGCAGAATCGGTGCAGATAGTTCGGCCCGCCAGCCTTTGGGCCGGTGCCTGAAAGCCCCTCGCCCCCAAAGGGCTGGCTGCCGACAATCGCGCCGATCATCGAGCGGTTGACGTAGAGATTGCCGACGCGCGCGAGTGCTTCCACCTCGTCTGCCGTGCGGGCGATGCGGCTGTGCAGCCCCATTGTCAGGCCAAAGCCCTTGGCGTTGACGCGCTCCACCGTGTCGGCAAGGGAACCGGCCTTCCATGTGGCGACATGGAGGATCGGGCCAAACCATTCGGCGGTCAGTTCGTCGATGGAGCCAAGCCGGATAACGGTCGGCGGGACGAACAGGCCATCGGCAGGCGCATCAACGCTGTGCACCCAATCAGCCTTGCGGCTTTCGCGATAGGCCATAAGCTTGGCATGCGCCGCCTCGTCGATCACCGGACCGACATCGGTTGCCGGATCGGCGGGATTGCCGATGATGAGCGCATCCATGGCGCCTTTGAGCATTTCGAGCGTCCGGTCGGCAATGTCTTCCTGCAGCAGCAACAGGCGCAGCGCCGAGCAGCGCTGCCCTGCCGAGCGGAAGGCGGAGGTCACGACATCCTGCACCACCTGTTCGGGCAGCGCGGTTGAATCGACGAGCATCGCGTTGATGCCGCCGGTTTCCGCGATGAGCGGCACAAGCGGGCGGGCCTCATCTTCGAGCAGCGCGCGCGCAATGCGCTTGGCTGTCGCCGTCGAGCCGGTGAAAGCGACGCCCGCGATGCGAACGTCCGCGATGAGGCGCGCGCCCACATCTGGGCCGCCTGCGGCAAGGATCAACGCATCGGCGGGGATTCCCGCCTTGTGCGCGAGAGCGACGGCTTGTGCGGCGATCCGCGGCGTCTGCGGGGCGGGCTTGGCGACGACGCTATTGCCCGTGACGAGGGCTGCGGCGACCTGCCCCAGAAAGATCGCCAGCGGGAAGTTCCATGGCGCAATGCACACCCACACCCCGCGCCCGGCATAGCGCAGCACGTTGCGCTCGCCCGTTGGGCCGGGGAGTTCAACCGGCGCAAGCCCGTCGCGCCCCTGTTGCGCATAATAGCGGCAGAAATCGACGGCCTCGCGCACTTCTCCCAGCGCATCGGGCAGCGTCTTGCGGGCTTCATGCACGAGCGTTGCCATCAGCGAGGTGCGGTTGTCCTCCAGCAGATCAGCGAGACGCTCAAGCGCTGCCACACGCGCCTCTACCGGAAGCTCTGACCATTGGGCAAAGCCGCCCAAAGCGCGCGTGACTTCATTGCCGCTTGGTGCGCCGGGGAGCGGCGGGAGAGGCGTTGCCGCAATCGCCCGCGCCGTTTCACCAAGGATGGCGCTGTCCTGAAGATCAATGCCGTCGCTGTTGCGTCGCGCGCCGAAGAGATCGGCGGGCAGCGGTATGGACGAATGGCGGCGGCCATTGACCGCGCGGACCTTTTCCACGGGATCGGCCAGCAATTCGGTGTCGCTGACATGCTCGTCTGCAAGTTGATGGACGAAGCTCGAATTGGCGCCGTTTTCAAGCAGGCGACGCACCAGATAGGCCAGAAGATCACGATGTCCGCCAACGGGGGCGTAGATGCGGCAATTATAGCCTTCATTGCGCACAAGGTCTTCGTACAGCCCATCGCCCATGCCATGGAGGCGCTGGAACTCGAAATCGCGGGTGTCGCCTGCCCATTCGAGCACCGAGGCCACCGAGAGCGCATTGTGCGTCGCAAAGGCGGGGTAGATATTCTTGGCGCGCAGCATGTCGCGTGCGCAGGCAAGCCAGGAGACGTCAGTTGCCGCCTTGCGCGTGAACAGCGGATAGTCGGTCAGCCCCCATTCCTGCGTGCGCTTGATCTCGCTGTCCCAATAGGCGCCCTTTACAAGCCGCACGGCCATGCGGCGACCGGTGTCTGCGCCCAGTGCGTCGGCCCATTGGATGACGGCGGGTGCCCGCTTGGAATAGGCTTGCACGGCCATGCCCAGCCCGTCCCAGCCCTTGAGTGCGGGGAGGCGGGCGACGTGCGAGATGATGTCGAGGCTCATCTCGAGCCGTTCCGATTCTTCGGCATCCACTGTCAGGGCAATGCCGCGCCGCGCAGCTGCCCCGCACAGCGTTTCGAGCAGGTCGCTCAGCATCGGCACGCAGCGGTCGCGGTGCGCGACTTCATACCGCGGGTGGAGTGCCGAGAGCTTGACCGAGATGGAATGGCCGTGGCCGGTCTTTTCGATGGCGTCGAGATAGGAGGCGAAATAGCGCTCGCCATCGGCAAAGGTGCGCGCGGCTTCGCCCAACATGTCGAAGCTTGCGACAAAGCCCTTATGATCGGCCCGCGCCATGCGTTCGCTTGCTTCATCAATGGTGCGGCCCATGACGAAGATCTCGCCCATCATCCGCATCGCAGCGCCAACGGCCTGCCGCACAAAGGGTTCGCCAGCGCGACCGATCAGGCGGCGCAGCGTGCCGGCCTGTTCCTTTTCGCTGACCAGAGCGCGGCCGATGACGAGACCCCAGGTGGCCGAATTGACGAGCGTGGAGTGCGACTTGCCGGAGTGCGCTTTCCAGTTGGCATCGCCCAGCTTGTCGGCAATCAGCGCATCGGCTGTTTCCTGATCGGGCACGCGCAAAAAGGCTTCCGCAAGCGAGAGCAGCGCCACGCCCTCTGCCGTATTGAGGCGGTACTCGTTGAGGAACTGGTTGACCCATCCGGTGGACTGCGCGCGACGGAGATCGGCAAGCAATCCGCCAGCCCGCGCCACGATGCGCGCGCGCTCATCCGCGCCAGAGGCCGCACGGTCGAGAAGGGGAGCAAGAATTTCGGGTTCGGGGGCGCGGTGAAGCGTGCGCATGAGCGACGTTGCGGAATCCATGGCTTTTGACTCTGGCAGATTGAAGGTCCTAAATCCCGGACGGGAATCGTGCCTTTGTAATATTATTGCGCGACATAATCGAGAGGAAAGCTTATGGCTGTTGTGACGAAGGAAGAACTGTTTGCGCTGGCAGGCAAGGATATTGGCACCTCGGAATGGATGCTGATCGACCAGGACCGCGTGAACAAGTTTGCCGAGGCAACCGGTGATTTCCAGTTCATCCATGTCGATCCGGAACGCGCCAAGCTGACGCCCTTTGGCGGGCCGATTGCGCACGGCTTCCTCTCGCTCTCGCTGCTGCCGGTGCTGTCGGCGCAGGCCGATCTGCCGCGTCTTGAAGGCGTGAAGATGGGCGTCAACTATGGTGGCAACAAGACGCGCTTCATTGCGCCGGTGAAGGTGGGCAAGCGCGTGCGCGGCCACTTCAAGATGCTCGAGGTCGAAGAAAAGCGCCCGGGCCAGTTCCAGCAGACGATGGAGTTCACGCTTGAAATCGAAGGCGAAGACAAGCCTGCGCTGATGGCCGAGTGGATCACGCAGTTCTTCGTCTGATCAACTTCGGCGCCCTTCCTCCCCGGGGCTGACAGGGTTCAACAAGGAGCAGAATAATGCGCAGCGCAGTTATCGTGTCCACCGCGCGCACGCCCATTGGTCGTGCGTATCGCGGGGCTTTCAACATCACGCCGTCGCCCACGCTTTCGGCCTATTCGATCCGCGCCGCAGTCGAGCGCGCCGGTATCGACCCGGCGGAAGTCGATGACCTTTGCTGGGGCTCGGCGCTCCAGCAGGGCAGCCAGGCCGGCAACACCGCGCGCACCGCGCTGCTGCGGGCGGGCCTTCCCGTCTCGGTGCCGGGCATGACGATTGACCGCCAATGCTCGTCGGGCCTGATGGCCATTGCGACAGCCGCCAAGCAGATCATTGTCGACAATATGGACATCTGCGTCGGTGGCGGCGTGGAATCGATCAGCCTTGTCCAGACGCCCGAAATGCGCGTCGCGCCGGACCCTGAGCTGCTGAAAATGCACAAGGACATTTATATGCCCATGCTGCAGACGGCAGAAGTCGTGGCGGCGCGCTACAAGGTCAGCCGTGACCGGCAGGATGAATATGGCTTCCAGTCGCAGCAGCGCACCGCTGCCGCGCAGGCGGCCGGCAAGTTTGACGATGAAATCGTCGCCTGCACCGCAACGATGGCCGTGACCAACAAGGAAACGGGTGAAACCAGCACCAAGGAAATCACGCTCACCAAGGACGAAGGCAATCGCCCTGAAACGACGCTTGAAGGCCTGAAGTCGCTGAAGCCCGTGCTCGGCCCTGATCTCAACATCACGGCAGGCAATGCCAGCCAGCTCTCCGATGGCTCGTCGGCCAGCGTGCTGATGGAAGAGTCGGTTGCCGCCAAAAAGGGCCTGACGCCGCTGGGCCGCTATGTCGGCATGGCGGTTGCGGGCACCGAGCCGGATGAAATGGGCATTGGCCCGGTTTATGCCATCCCCAAGCTGCTCCAGCGCTTCGGCCTCAAGATGGACGATATCGGCCTGTGGGAACTGAACGAAGCCTTTGCCGTGCAGGTGCTCTATTGCGCCGACAAGCTGGGCATTCCGATGGACCGCCTCAACGTCAATGGCGGCGCGATTTCGATTGGCCATCCCTATGGCATGTCGGGTGCGCGCATGACGGGCCACGCGCTCATCGAAGGCAAGCGTCGCGGCGCGAAATATGTCGTCATCACGATGTGCATCGGCGGCGGGCAGGGCGCGGCGGGGCTTTTCGAAGTTCTCTGATCCCGAACGCTTCGCGAATGATGGAAGAGGCGGCTGCGCTGGCGCAGTCGCCTCTTCTGTTTTTGCGAGCAGCACCCTAGAGACGGGCGCGTGACGATCACGCGGCTCAGCCTTTCCGACTTTCGGTCCTATCGCGATGCCGTGATCACGCCCGGCGCAGGCTTCGTGGTGCTCACGGGTGAGAATGGCGCGGGCAAGACCAACATTCTTGAAGCGGTGTCGCTGCTGGTGCCCGGGCGGGGCCTGCGGGGTGCGCCGCTTGGTGAAATGGTGCGGCAGGGCGGGCCGGGTGGCTTTGGCGTCGCGGCGCGCCTTGGTGATATCGAGATCGGCACGGGTGTTCAGGCCAGTGCGCCCGAACGCCGCATCGTGCGTATCAACGGCGCACAGGCGCCTGCAACCGCGCTTGGCGAATGGGTCTCGGCGCTTTGGCTCACGCCCGCGATGGACCGGTTGTTCATGGAAGGCGCGTCGGAACGTCGCCGCTTTCTGGATCGTCTCGTTTTGGCCCTCGTCCCCGGCCACGCCACGCACGCCGCGCGCTATGAGGCCGCGATGCGCCAACGCAACCGGCTGCTTGCCGACGAAGCGCCTGCCGATCCGGAATGGCTGGGGGCTCTTGAGGCGCAGATGGCAGCGCATGGCATTGCGCTTGCTCAGGCGCGTGCGGACGTTGTCGAAGCGCTGGGCGCGCGGATTGCCGCACAACCCGAAGGGCCGTTTGCGCGGGCCACCTTGGCGCTGGAGGGATGGGAACCCTCGCAAGACTTCGCACGCGATCTCCGCGATGGCCGCGCGCGGGATGCGGCGGCCGGACGTACATTGTCCGGCCCGCATCGCACTGACCTTGCCGTCACGCATCTTGCCAAGCAACAGGCCGCCGCGCGCTGCTCAACCGGTGAGCAAAAGGCGCTGCTTCTGGGCATCGTTCTGGCGCATTCAGAATTGGTCGCCGAGCGGACGGGGCGTGTTCCTGTTCTGCTGCTCGATGAAGTGGCGGCGCACCTTGATCCTGTCCGTCGGGCTGCGCTGTTTGAACGGCTTGCGCATGGCGGGGGGCAAGTATGGATGACGGGCACCGAAGAGGCGCTCTTCGCTGAGGCTGGGTCGAATGCGACGCGGCTTTCGGTGCGCGAAGGCCGGATCGACAGCTAGGCGAGTTGCTTGCCCTCAACACGCAGATGGAGGCTGGCATCGAACAAGGGCGTTACTGCCCGCTGGAAGGCACCCGGCGTCATGCCGGTATAGCGCCTGAATTCCCGGTTGAGATGAGACTGGTCAAAGAAGCGTAGCGCCGCGAGCTCGGCTTCATCGGACGCGCTTTGGCCTCGGATCGCGGCGGCCATATCCAGAAAGCGGCAGCGTTGCAGGACCGATTTGGGAGAAAGACCAAATCCGGCAAGGCACCGCCGCTCAAGCTGGCGCGGCGACAGGCCAAGCAATTGGGCTGCCTCTTCCACCCGGATGGTGCTGTCGTTGCGCGCGATCGACTCGAACGAGGCGAGAACAGGATCAACCTGATTGCGGCCAATGCGTTCCAGTTGTTCGAGGACCGCCGATTCCATCGCCGCGATGAGTTCGTCGTCATTGCCAGCTTCCATCGTATGGCGGCCCAGCGCATCGGCCGCCGCTTTTCCCCAGCCTTCGGCCAGCGGAACGATGCGGTCGGCAAAGTCGGTTGCGGGCGCGTCGAACAGCGATGTCCAGGCGCTCGGCCGGACGGCGAAAGACGCGACCGAAAACGGCCCGCGCACGCGCACCTTCATCGCGCGGGAATTGGCGCCAAAGAGCAGCGGCCCGGTGAGGTTGACCCAGCGGCCATCATCCCACCATGCCCAATCGCCTTCGATCAGCACGCGCACAAAAGCATTGTCGGCGAGCAGGAAGTCTTCCAGTTCAAACGCGTCGGGGAGTGTCGCTGCAAAGATGTAGTAGCGACGCAGGAACGGCAGCAGCTTTGGCGCAGGTGCATAGTTGCGCGAGGAAATCATTGGGGAAAGTCCGCCCTGTTCTGCTTTGTTCCAGCTTCACCACATTTTCGGGCGCGTTACACCTAAATTTTGGGCATAGGGGCAGGAGCGCTAGGCAACGCCCTCGGCGCGCAGCTTGAGGCCTGCCGTCAGCAACGGCGTTGCCTGCTTGTCGAACTTGCCCGGGGTCAGCCCGATGAAGTGCCGGAACTCGCGCGATTTGTGCGATTGGTCAAAATAGCGCAGCGCCGCGAGCGTTTCCTGATCGGGGTCGCTGAAGCCGCGCAAGGCGGTTGCCATGTCGAGAAAGCGGCTGCGACGCAGCACGGTCTTGGGGCGGTGCCCAAAGGCCGTCAGGCAGCGGCGTTCCAGTTGGCGAAGCGAAAGGCCGAGCCGGTCGGCAACGTCCTGCACCGCCATCGTGCTGTCTGACCGGGCGATGTCTTCAAATATCCGCATCGTTGAATCCGCAGGGGGCCGCCCGCGCCGTTCGTGGGCATCAAGCAGCACTGCTTCCATCGCCTCGACGATCTCGGCATCGTCCTTGGCTGCCAGAACCCGTTCCAGCATGGTGTTGGCGCATGGCCCCATGACCTCGGCGAGCGGCAGCATCTGGTCTGCCAGATCTCCAGCCGGGGTGGAGAAGAGCGAGCGCCAGCCGCTGGGGCGCAAGGCAAGGCCCGCAACCTTGAAGCTGCCCTTGCAACGAACCTTGAGTGGCCGGGAATTAGCCCCGAAAAATACGGCCTGGCCAGCCGAGGTCCAGTTGCCCGGCGATGTTTCTGCCGTCCATTCACCGCGAATGAGAATGCGGATGAAGGCGAATTCAGAAAGGAGCGTGTCTTCCAGCACATAGCCTTCCGGCAGGTCTGCCTCGAAGACATAGTGCCGCCGCACGAGTGCGCGCAGGCCTAGGCCGGGTGGATAGTTTCTTGGTGACACGCGTTCACTTGCTCCCTGTTGCGCGGTGCAAACGTCTCCTGATGCAAAATTTCCCTATGTGCCTGCTGTGACAAATGACTGTGACGGTGATCACGCTGGCAGGGCTTGCGGCTCGTCGCAAGACCTTGGTTGCTCACATAAAGTTCAACTTGCTTGCCGCGTGGCAATCAACCGCGCTACCACCACGTTATGACTATTGCTGCCAATCCGCTTGAGCTCATCGGCAACACGCCCTTGGTGAAACTCGAAGGCCCTTCAGCTGAAACAGGATGCACCATCCTTGGGAAGTGCGAATACGCAAATCCCGGTGCCTCGGTGAAAGACCGGGCGGCGCTGTTCATCGTGGAAGACGCCGAAGCGCGCGGCGCGCTGAAGCCCGGCGGAACCATCGTGGAAGGCACTGCGGGCAACACCGGCATCGGCCTCGCGCTTGTCGGCAACGCCAAGGGTTACAAGACGATCATCGTCATGCCCGACACGCAAAGCCGCGAGAAGATGGATACGCTACGTGCGCTGGGCGCAGAACTTGTGCTGGTTCCGCCAGCGCCCTTCGCCAATCCCGGCCATTTCGTGCACACCTCGCGGCGGATCGCGGAAGAGACCGAAGGCGCTGTCTGGGCAAACCAGTTTGACAATATCGCCAACCGCAAGGCGCATATCGCGGGAACTGCGGAAGAAATCTGGACGCAGACCGAAGGCCGCCTCGATGGGTTTACCTGTGCGGCAGGCACTGGCGGGACGATCGCAGGCGTGGGCCTTGGCCTCAAGGCGAAGCGCGATGACATCGTGATTGGCCTCACCGATCCGCATGGGGCAGCGCTCTACAATTATTATGCCCATGGCGAGTTGAAGGCCGAAGGTTCATCCGTTGCCGAAGGCATCGGCCAGAGCCGCATCACCGCCAATCTGGACGGCGCACCCATCGACACGCAATTCCGCATCTCTGACGAAGAGGGGCTCTATTGGGTCTCGCGCCTGCTGCGGGAAGAAGGCCTTTGCCTTGGCCTGTCCTCGGGCATCAACGTGGCGGGTGCCGTCGCGCTCGCCAAGCAGCTTGGACCGGGCAAGACGGTTGCGACCATCCTGTGCGATACGGGTTTCCGTTATCTGTCGACGCTCTACAATGCCCAGTGGCTGCGGTCGAAAGACCTGCCTGTATTCGATTGGCTGAAGGACTGAGCATGGCCGGACAAGAGACGCTGGAAGATCGCAAGGAAAGCTGGCGACGCATCCGCGTCGGCCTGACGGGTCTGGGCGGCATCCTGCTGATCATCGGCTTGGCGAGTGCCATGCTTGAGCGCGTGGGGCCGGGGCGGACGCCTGCCGAAGCCACGGCCAATGGCGCGGGCACCAAGGCTGCGGAAAGCAAGGACGAGCCGCTGGCCGAGCTGGGTGTCGCGCCGGGCGCGCCCGATCCAGCCAAAGACAAATCCGCCCCCAAGAAATAATGCGCGCGGTTCTCGCCGCCCTTTTGCTTGCGGCATGCGGGCAGGCGTCGCCTTCGCACCCTCGAGACCCGGTCTATGTGCTGACTGGTCTGCCGCTTTTCTGGGGTGAGGCTGGAGGCGTGGGCGATATCGTCCAGGGCAAGGGGGACGGGCGTTCACCGCTCATCACAGCGCTCGACAAGAACTGGGCGCTTTATCCGCTTGATATTGCGCGCGAGCAGCAGTTGGCGCCTGTCAGGCTGTTGCTCGTCATTCAGCCGCAAGCGCTCGCGCCGGATGAGCTGGTCGCGCTCGATGCCTGGGTGCGCTCGGGTGGCCGTGCGCTCATCCTTGTCGATCCTGACCTCAGATGGCCCTCGCGGCTCCCGCCCGGCGACCCCCGCCGCGCCCCGGTCCGCGCAATGCTGGACCCGCTGCTCGCGCATTGGGGGCTCAAGCTTGAGCCCGCCGTCGAAGGTGAGGCGCATGGCGCGGTCATTGGCGGTGAGCGTGTGGAAGTGGAAGGGGCAGGGCAGTGGCGGGCGACGTCGTCCGCCTGTGTTCCTGAAACACCGCTCATTGCCCATTGTCGCCTCGGCTCTGGCAAAGTGACGCTTGTTGCCGATGTCGATTTTGCCGACCCCGCACGTGAAGCTGCCTCCAATGGCGGCAATTTCCGGGCAATCGACTCGCTGCTCGCTGCACTCTGGCGGCAAGATTAACCATCGAAAGGAAGAACAAACCAAGAAATTATAGGTGAGCGACCGCGCCAAACCCCAGAACATCATCAATTTGAGCGCGAAATCCCCGTTTCACCCGTCAAATCCCTTGCTGTCCCCAAATTTCATTGGTAACGATTGTTTCCGTCAGATTGGGGCGGGGCTGTCCTGATTCTTCATTGAATTGGCCGGGCGTGGCAGGGTGCCGCGATTCCGGAATTGGCCTCCTGTTGCTCCAAGGGGACAGAGGGGTGCCGTGAGCGAAAGGGAGCTTTTCAGGGGACATGCGCTGAACGCGATCGACGGCAAGGGCCGCGTCGCGATTCCCGCATTCCTGCGCTCCGCAATCGAGAAGAACAGCGACGGCCGCGTTCTCATCATCGCCAAGCACCAATGTGATCCCTGCCTGACCGGCTATGATCGCGGCTGGTCGCGCCTGCTGCATGATCGGCTGGAGCGCGAGGAAGAACGCGAACGCGGCGCGGGTCGTGATTTTGACTATCACAACAATAATCGCCGGGCTTTCGGTCTGGTCGAAGAAGTGCCCTATGACGCCAGCGGGCGCTTCATCCTGCCTGCCTTCTTCCGCAGCAAGGCGCAGCTGAATGATCTCGCCTTCTTCTTCGGCACCGGCAACACCTTTGAAATCTGGAATCCCCGGCTGCTCATCGACACAGCGGGTGTCGACGAGGAAACCAAGGATGTCGCGGCCTTCCTGATGGCCGAAAAGGGCGTGCGCTAATGCCCCGCAGTGCGCCCCATATTCCCGTCCTGCTTGATGAGGTCATCGAAGCGCTCGCCATCAGCCCCGGCGAAACGCATGTCGATGGCACGTTCGGCGCAGGTGGGTACACGCACGCCATGCTCAAGGCTGGTGCGCGCGTGATCGCCTTTGACCGTGATCCCGATGCGATTGCCAATGGCGCCAAGGATGCGCCCAAAGGCCTGACGCTGGTCGAGGATCGCTTCTCGAACATGGCGGCGCACATTGATGCGCCGGTCGATGGCGTGACGCTGGATATCGGCGTTTCCTCGATGCAGCTCGATCAGGCGCAGCGCGGCTTTTCCTTCCAGTCGGATGGTCCGCTCGACATGCGGATGGAGCAGTCTGGCGAGAGTGCGGCCGATTTCCTCAACACCGCTGATGAAGCCGATATTGCCGACATCATTTACCGCTATGGCGACGAGCCCAAGTCGCGCCGCATTGCGCGCGCGATTGTCGCGGCACGCCCCGTTTCGCGCACGGCGGAACTGGCCGGCATTGTGCGCCGGGCGGTTGGCTGGCGCGAAGGCCAGAAGAGCGACCCCGCGACGCGGACCTTTCAAGCCATCCGCATTCACATCAACCGTGAGCTGGGCGAACTTGAAGACGGGCTGCTCGCGGCCGAGCAAGTGCTCAAGGCGGGCGGTCGGCTTGCCATCGTGACCTTTCACAGCCTTGAAGACCGTATCGTGAAGCGTTTCCTGCGGGATCGCAGCGGCCAGACGCCGGCTGGCTCGCGGCATTTGCCTGACATGGCGCAGCGCGGCCCGGCCCCAACCTTTGAAGCGGTCGCCAAGGCGATCCGCGCCGGTGAGCGAGAGCTTGCCCGAAATCCCCGTGCGCGGTCGGCCACGCTTCGCGTTGCCCGTCGCACACATTCCCCTTCCTGGCCTGCCAATATGAGAGGTGCCGCATGATCGCTCACAGATTCCGCCCCGTTGTCTGGGTTGTCGGCTGTGCTGTAGCCGCGACAGCGCTTTACACCGTTTCGCTTGGTGTCGCGTCTGAGCGCACGCGGCTGGAGGATCTCGATCACAAGATCGCGATGACGCGCCGCGACATCCGCCAGCTCCAGACCGAACTGGGCACGCGCGCCTCGCTGCGCCAGCTTGAACGCTGGAATGGCGATGTGCTTGCGCTTTCCGCGCCAAAGGCAGGGCAGTTCCGCGCGACGGAAGCTGCGCTCAAGACCATCGATGGCAGCACCTTGCCGACTGACAGTTTCGCGCCGCCGCCGGTGATGGTGGCAGCAGCGGTTCGCACGACGGCGCCGGTTGAGACAGCGGTTGCGGCCTCTGCCCCTGCAAAGATTACCGCACCGCAGCCCAAGGCGGATGTCGTCCGGACGGCCTCTGCAGAACCAGCCGTTCGCAAGGTTGTTGCGGCGCAGAAGTCTGAAAAGCTGGCTTCTGACAAGCCTGTCGTGACGGACAAGCGTCCGACAACCAAGGCGCAGCGCTTCGCGATGCTGGATCGTGCGCTTGTCGACAAGCGCACCTTTGGTGAAATTCTGGCACGTGCCGAAGCCGAAAGCCGGACCGGCGGGAAGGGCAAATCGGCCCAGTGACAACCCACGTCGCCCGGCCGACCAGGACGCGACAAGCCAAATTCCGGGAACAATCGCTCGCGATTGCCCATCAAAGGCTGATGGTCCTGATGCTCCTCTTCAGCGCGGTGGCTCTGGTCATCGCGCTGCGGCTTTTGTGGCTGACTGTTTTTTCGGGTGGAGCGGACGGGCGCATCAACCCCAATTCGCTGTTGCCGCCCCGCGCCGACATTGTTGATCGCAATGGCGAGGTGCTGGCGCGCACCATTGATGCCTGGTCGATTGGCGTCCATCCCGCAAAGCTCCTCAACAAGCCCGAGGATCTGGCCCCCAAGCTGGCCGCGCTGATGCCGGAGCGCAGCGAGGCGGAATATCTGCGCCTCCTGAAATCCGGCGTCCGCTTCACCTATCTGCGCCGCCGCGCGATGCCCGAGCTTGTGGCTGCGGTGAATGCGCTGGGTGAGCCTGCGATGGCTTTTTCGCGTGAGCCTGAGCGGCTTTACCCGCAACTGACGCTCGCCTCGCACGTGCTGGGCTATACCGACATGGATGGCCATGGCGTGACGGGCATGGAGCGCGTGCTCGACAAGCAATTGTCCGATCCGCAGGCGCGCAAACAGCCAATTTCGCTCTCCATCGACAGCCGCGTGCAGGCCGCGATGGAATCCGAGCTTAACAGCGCGATGGTGAGCCATCAGGCACTGGGTGCGACGGGCCTTGTGATGGACGTCCATACGGGTGAGATGCTCGCGCTCGTTTCGCTGCCCGTCTACAATCCCAACAAGATCGGCCAGTCCAACCCCGAGGCGTTCCGCAACAATGTGACACAGAGCGTCTACGAGCTGGGCTCGACCTTCAAGCCGATCACCATGGCGGGGGCAATGGACGCGGGCGTCGTGAATAGCCTGTCAAAGCGCTATGATGCGACTGCGCCGCTGCAGGTCGGCAAGTTCAAGATCAAGGACGATCACCCGTTGAACCGCTGGCTCAACGTGCCGGAAACGCTCGTCCATTCGTCCAACATCGTCACCGCGCGCATCGCCGATGAAATGGGCCAGCAGCGGATGGAGGCACTTTTCCGCCGCGTCGGCTTCTATGAGCCGCCGCATATCGAGCTGAAGGAAAAAGGCCGCCCGCTCGTGCCCGGCTATTGGGGGCGCACCACTACGATGACGACGGCTTATGGCCATGGCATCGCCGTGACGCCGCTCCAGCTCGCCTGCGCCTATGCCGCGCTCGTCAATGGCGGCATCCTGCGCCCGGCGACGCTGATGAAGGTTGAAAAAGGCAAGGCGATGCCGGGCAAGCGCGTGTTCAGTCCGCAGGCCAGCGACAACATCCGCCAGCTTCTGCGCCTCATCGTGACCGATGGCACGGGCAAGAAAGCCGATGTTGGCGGCATGCGCGTTGGCGGCAAGACGGGGACGGCTGAAAAGCCGGGTGCGGGTGGATATTCCAAGCACGTCAACGTTTCGACCTTCGCTTCGGCCTTCCCGATGGATGCGCCGCGCTATGTCGTGATCGCCATGCTCGACTCGCCCAAGGGGAATGCGGAATCCTTCGGTCTGACGACCGCTGCATGGACGGCAGCGCCTGTTGTTGCCAAGGTTATCGCGCGGACGGGGCCAATGCTCGGAGTTTTCCCCGACCCATCGAAGGAAATGAACCTAGATGAGTTGCGGACGCTCATCTGGAAAGCCAAGACGGACGAAGAATGAAGCTCGGTACGCTCCTTGGAACTGACGACCAGACGCCGGTGACGGGCTTTGCGATCGACAATCGCAAAGTTGCCCCCGGCAACATCTTCGGTGCGTTCGTCGGCACCGCCGCCAATGGCGAGGATTATATCGACGCTGCGATTGCCGCAGGCGCGATTGCCGTTGTCGCCCGGCCCGAGGCGCGCGTTGAAGGTGCGATCCATATTGCCGATCAGGAGCCGCGCCGCACCTTTGCGCTGCTGGCAGCCAAATATTTCGCGCCCTTCCCTGATGTGTCGGTCGCGGTCACCGGCACCAACGGCAAGACATCGACGGTTGAAATGACGCGCCAGCTCTGGCGGATGGCGGGCCATCACGCCGCCTCGATCGGTACGCTCGGCGTGACAACGGCTGACGAACGTGTCGTGACCGGGCTGACCACGCCAGACATCGTCACTTTCCTCTCGAACATGGCGGGCCTGAAGCGCGAGGGCGTGACCCACGCCGCCTTCGAGGCGTCGAGCCACGGCTTGCACCAGTGCCGGACCGAAGGCCTGCCCGTGCGTGCCGCTGCCTTCACCAATCTCAGCCGTGACCATCTTGATTATCATGGCGACATGGCGAACTATTTCACCGCCAAGCTGCGGCTCTTCTCCGAAGTGGTCGATGGCGATGGTGCGGCGGTCATCTGGGCCGATGATGGCGAACATTCGGCGCGCGTGATTGATCTGGCGCGCGAGCGTGGACTCTCGCTGCTGACCGTGGGCCGCCATGGTGCGACGCTGCGGCTGCTGGATGCCGAGCCCGGCCAGCTTGGCCAGCAATTGACGATTGAGGCGGATGGCAAGGCGCACAAGATCATGATGCCGCTCATTGGCGCTTATCAGGTCGCCAATGCGCTTGTCGCAGCCGGGCTGGTGATTGCGACGGGTGGCGATGTGGCGGCAACGCTCGCCAACCTCGCGCGGCTCCAGCCGGTGCGGGGGCGCCTTGAGCGTGCTGTGATCGCGAAGACGGGCGCACCGGTTTACGTCGACTACGCCCACACGCCCGATGCGCTTGAAGCCGCGATTGCCGCGCTCAAGCCACATGCCAATGGTCGCCTGATCCTTGTCTTCGGCGCAGGCGGTGACCGTGATACCGGCAAGCGGCCGGAAATGGGGGCTGTTGCGGCGCGCATGGCGGATATCGTGATCGTGACTGACGATAATCCGCGCAGTGAAGATCCTACGACCATTCGCGCCGCCATTTTGGAAGCGGCGCCCGGTGCGCGCGAGATTGGCAATCGTCGCGAAGCCATTGCAGCAGCCATCGCGGCGTCAGGGCCGGATGACATCATCCTCATAGCCGGCAAGGGGCATGAGCAGGGGCAGATTGTGGGTGACAGGATTTTGCCGTTCGATGACGTCGCAGTGGCACGGGAGTGCGCCGCATGAGTGCGCTCTGGACCTCGGCAGACATCGCGGCGGCGACTGGCGGCACGGCATCAGCCGCGTTTGAGGTGTCGGGCGTGGCCTTTGACAGCCGCGAAGTCGGCAAGGGCGATCTCTTCATCGCGATGAAGGGCGAAGCGACCGACGGGCACCGCTTTGTCGATGGCGCCTTTGCGCAAGGCGCTGCGGGCGCGATTGTCTCGACGCCGGTTGCGCATCCGCATGTGCTCGTTCCCGATACGACGGCAGCTCTTGAGGCGCTGGGCATCGCCTCGCGCGCACGCACCGCAGCGACAGTCGCGGGCGTCACGGGATCGGTCGGCAAGACGAGCACCAAGGAAGCGCTGGCCGCAGCACTTGCCCGTGCGAACAAGGGGCCGGTGCACCGCTCGGTCAAAAGCTACAACAACCATACCGGCGTGCCGCTGAGCCTCGCCCGCATGCCCGCCGAGACACGCTTTGGCGTGTTTGAAATGGGCATGAACCATTCAGGCGAAATCGCAGCGCTGACGCGCATGGTGCGCCCGCATGTCGCGCTTGTTACGGCCCTCGCGCCCGCGCACATCGAAAATCTCGGTTCGATGGAAGGCATAGCCGACGCAAAGGGTGAGATTTTCGCAGGGCTCGAGCCGGGCGGAACCGCCATCATCCCGTTCGATACGCCTTATCGTGACCGGCTGATTGCTGCCGCCAAGCCGCATGCTGCAAAGATCGTGACCTTCGGGCGCGGCGAGGGCGCGGATGTTCGCGCGCGCGATGTCGTGCAGCTTGATGCGGGCACGATGGTTGCCGCCGTCCTGCCGGGCGTCGAGCTGTGCTTCACGCTCTCGCAGCCGGGCGACCATTGGGTGTCGAATGCGCTTGCCGTCATGGCGGCGGTCCAGGCGATGGGCGGGGATCTGGCAGCAGCCGGGCTTGCCTTGGGCGATCTCGAAGGTCTGACCGGACGCGGGGCGCGCCACAAGATCGCAGTCGAGGGCGGCACCGCGCTGCTCGTCGATGAAAGTTATAATGCCAACTCCGCCTCAATGGCGGCAACGCTGGCGGTTCTCGGGGCGGAGCCCGCAGCACGACGCATCGCGGTGCTGGGCGAAATGCGTGAGCTTGGTGCCAATTCCGAAGCGCTGCATAGGGTACTCGCCGAACCCGTGATCGCCGCAAAGGTTGATTTCGCGCTGCTCGTTGGTGCGGGCATGGCGCCGCTTGCCCATGCGCTTTCGGGCAAGGTCGAAACGCTGCACGTCGCGGATGCCTCTGCTGCTCTCGATGCGCTGCGGCCGATGCTGCGCGCGGACGATGCAATTCTGATCAAGGGCTCAAACGCCGTCGGCCTTGGCCGTGTCGTTGCCAGCCTCGCCGGTGGGAACGACTGATGCTGTACTGGATCGCCGAACAACTGGGTTTTCCCGGTGTTTTCAACCTTATCCGCTACCTGACCTTCCGCACGGGCGGAGCCGTGGCGACGGCGCTCGTCATCGGCCTCATCATCGGGCCGAAATTCATCGGCTGGCTGCGCGTGCGGCAGGGCAAAGGTCAGCCGATCCGCTCGGATGGCCCGCAGACGCACCTCGCGAAGGTCGGCACGCCAACCATGGGCGGGCTGATGATCCTGACGGCGGTGGCAATCTCGCTGCTGCTCTGGATGGACCTGCGCAACGTCTATGTCTGGGCCTGCGTGCTGGTGACGGGCGGCTTCGGGCTGATCGGCTTCCTCGACGACTATGACAAGGTGAAGAAGCGCAGCACCAAAGGGGTCTCGGCGCGCGCCCGGCTTCTGGCGGAGTTCGCGATTGCGGGCGTCGCGACCGCGCTTATCGTCTGGCATTCGGACACCGATCTTTACCTGCCCTTCGTCAAAGGGCCGGTCGTTGATCTGGGCTGGTTTTACGTTATTTTCGGCGCGTTCGTGATTGTCGCCTTCGGCAATGCCGTCAACCTGACCGACGGGCTCGACGGGCTGGCAACCATGCCGGTCATCATCGCCTGTATCGCCTTCATGATGATCGCTTACCTCGTCGGCAACGCCAAATATGCGGCCTATCTGGGCATCCCCTATGTGGCGGGCGCGGGTGATCTCACGATCTTGTGCGGTGCCATCGTCGGGGCAGGGCTGGCGTTCCTCTGGTTCAATGCGCCGCCCGCCGCCGTCTTCATGGGCGATACCGGCAGCCTTGCGCTTGGTGGCGCGCTCGGCACCATCGCCGTGACCGCGCATCATGAATTTGTGCTGGCAGTCATCGGCGGGCTGTTCGTCGTCGAAGCGCTTTCGGTGATCATCCAGGTCTTCTGGTTCAAGCGCACCGGGCGGCGCATTTTCCGCATGGCGCCGATCCACCATCATTTCGAGCAATTGGGCTGGTCCGAGCCGACGGTTGTGATCCGCTTCTGGATCGTGGCCTTCGTCCTCGCGCTCGCCGGTCTGTCGACGCTGAAGATCAGATGATCGTCTCCGACGCCTTTCGCGGAAAACGCTACGCAGTGCTCGGCCTGGCAAGGTCGGGCCTTGCGACTGTCGGCGCGCTCGTCGCGAGTGGTGCCGAAGTCGTGGCGTGGGACAATCGCGAAGAGGCGCGCGCGCAGGTGCCCGCAGGGGTGACGCTTACTGATCCGCTGGAAATTGATCTCGCCGGTTTCGATGGCGTTGTTGTGTCGCCGGGCGTTCCCATCAACCGCCACCCGATTGCAGACCGGGCGCATGCCGCCAAGGTGCCGCTGATTGGCGATATCGAGCTGTTCGCGCTCGCCCGCCCGACACTCCCGCTGCACAAGGTGGTGGGCATCACCGGCACCAACGGCAAGTCGACGACGACTGCGCTCATCCACCACATCATTTCCGGCGCGGGCATTCCAGCGCTTATGGGCGGCAATATCGGCCTGCCGATCCTGTCGCAGGAGCCTCTGCCCGAAGGCGGGGTCTATGTGCTTGAGCTGTCGAGCTACCAGATTGACCTGACGCACAGCCTTGGCTGCGACGTCGCCGTGCTGACCAACATCACGCCGGATCATCTGGATCGCTATGACGGCTTTGCCGATTATGCGGCTGCCAAGGAGCGGTTGTTCACGCTCCAGCATGTCGATCAGGTCGCGGTCATCGCAACCGAGGACGATCCCTCGAAGATGATCGCCAGCCGCATCAATCACCGGCTCCACCGTGTCGCCTCGACTTCGGTGGGCGACCAGTCGGCATGGCCGTCGCTGCAAGGCCCGCACAATGCCCAGAATGTCGCCTGCGCCCGCGTGGTTGCCGCAGCGCTCGGCATTTCGGATGCCGACGTGGAGAAGGGCCTGCGCACCTATCCCGGGCTTCCGCACCGCATGGAGCGCGTGGCGGAGCGCAATGGCGTGCTCTTCGTCAATGATTCCAAGGCGACCAACCCGACGTCGTCGGCACCTGCGCTGGCGGCCTATCCTTCGGTTCACTGGATCGTCGGTGGCCTTGCCAAGACCGGTGATCTCGATGCCTGCACCCCGCATTTCTCGCATGTGAAGGCTGCCTATACCATTGGTGATGCGGCCAAGCTGTTTGCCGGAATCCTGGAGCCGCACATGCCTGTGACCATCAGCGGCACGCTGGAGGCGGCGGTGCGCGATGCGGCGGCGGCTGCAGTCGCGGGCGATGTCGTGCTTCTCTCACCCGCTTGTGCCTCGTTCGATCAGTTCAGCGATTATGAGGCGCGCGGTGCAGCCTTCCGGGCAGCCGTGGAGGCGTTGGCATGAACGCCGTGACGGGAAGCCCGACTTCACCCGGAACCAACCCCACCAAGGCGCGCGTCTCCCGGCTTGGTCGCTCGGATCGCTCGGCCATGGGCTTGTGGTTCTGGGAGATTGATCGCGTTCTGCTGCTCCTCGTCGTCGTCCTCATCTCGATCGGACTGATTGCCGTGGCGGCGGCGTCGCCCGCTTCGGCGCATCGCTATTCGGATACGGGATTCACGCTCTCACCGCTTCATTATTTCTGGCGCCAGTTGCTCTGGGTGTGCCTCGGCGTGCCGGTCATGCTTGGTATTTCGATGATGCCGCAACAGCTTGCCCGGCGGCTTGGCCTTTTGATGGCAGGTATTTTCGCGCTTTGCCTTGCCGCCGTGCCGCTCATCGGTTTTGAACGCAACGGTGCCACGCGCTGGATTGGTGTGGGCTTCTCGCAATTCCAGCCTTCGGAATTCCTCAAGCCCTTCTACGTGGTGTTCATCGCGTGGCTTTTGTCGCTCAAGGCGAATGACAATAGCCTGCCCGTTCTTCCCATTTCGGGCGCGGTCACGGCGGTTATTGCGGCGCTGCTGATGATGCAGCCCGATTTCGGCCAGACGATCATCTTCTGCTCGATCTGGTTTGCGATGGTGATGATCACGGGCCTGTCTTGGCGCGCCGTCGGCATCCTTGCAGGCATTGGCGGCGTAGGCATCACGGCCGCCTATCTTTTCTATCCGGTCGCGACACAGCGCATCAATAACTTCCTCTTTCAGAGCGGGGATACCTACCAGACCGACAGCGCGCACGCGACGATCACGGCAGGCGGCCTCTTCGGCACCGGGCCGGGCGGGGGTGAGATGAAGTTCCGTCTGCCGGAAGCGCATACCGACTATATCTTCTCGGTCATTGGCGAAGAGTTCGGCCTTGTGGCCTGTCTCGCCATTGCCGGGCTGTTCCTTGCAATGGCGATCCGCGTGTTCGTGAAGCTGCTCGACGAGGACGAGCCGTTTCTCATCCTCGCGTCTGCCGGGCTCATCACCCAGTTCACCGCTCAGGCGATGATCAACATGGCGGTCAATATCGGCATTGCGCCATCCAAGGGCATGACCTTGCCGTTCATCAGCTATGGCGGCTCTTCGCTGATCGCCTTGTGCGCAGGCTTCGGCCTGCTGCTCGCCTTCACGCGCAAGAACCCTTATCTTACGCGTTCACCCTATGTCGTGAAATGGAGCGGCCGATGAGCGGGCGTCACTACGTCCTCGCAGCAGGTGGCACGGGCGGGCACATGATGCCCGCGCATGCGCTTGCCGAAGAACTCACCAAGCGTGGCAATCGTGTTGCGCTGATCACCGATGAGCGCGGCGCGCGCATCCCCGGCCTGTTCGATGGGGTGCAGACGCATATCCTGCCCGCCGGGCGCATCACCAAGAACCCGATGAGCTGGCCCGCCGGTCTCAAGGCCATTCTTGCCGGGCGCACGATGGCGCTGCGGCTATTCGAGACGTTCGAGCCTGCGGCTGTCATCGGCTTTGGGGGCTATCCCGCATTCCCCGCGCTGCTTGCGGCACGGAGTGCTGGCATCAAGACGGCCGTGCATGAGCAGAACGCCGTGCTGGGCCGCGTCAACCGGCTGGTCGCGTCGCGCGTCGATGCGATTGCCGTCTCCTATCCGCAGATTGAGCGCCTGCCTGCAAAGCAGGTCGGCAAGACCTGGCTGGTGGGCAATCCCGTCCGCTCCGAAGTCGTGGCCCTGCGCGAGCAGCCTTTCCCGGCATTTTCGGAAGACGGCGTGTTCCGCGTGCTCGTTGTCGGCGGAAGTCAGGGCGCGACCGTCCTGTCGGATGTCGTGCCCGATGGCCTTGCGATGCTTCCCGTCGCGCTGCGCCGTCGCTTGCAGGTGACGCAGCAGTGCCGCCCCGAAGATATTGATCAGGTGCGCGCGCATTATGCCGAGCTTGGTATTGCGGCTGACCTTGCGACCTATCTCAACGACCTGCCGGACCGTCTGGCCTGGGCGCATCTGGTGATTGCGCGTGCGGGTGCTTCGACCATTGCGGAACTGACCTGTGCGGGCCGCCCCGCCATTCTCGTGCCACTGCCGAGCGCGACCGATGATCACCAGAGCGCCAATGTGCGCGAGATGGTGGCGATTGGCGGCGCCCGCTCAATTCCGCAATCAAAGTTCACGGCCAAGGAATTGGCAAAGCAGATGCAGAAGCTGGGGCTGGACCCCGAGGGTCTTGTCAATGCGGCGGGCCGTGCCCGCAGCATCGGTCGCCCCAATGCGACGCGCGATCTGGCGGACATGGTAGAGGGGCTTGACCGTCCGGCAGCGCCGCAGGCCGTGGGCGTGGCAAATGAATTCAAACTTGCAGGGGCTGGCGCATGAAGGCTGTTCCGACCAGCATTGGGACGATCCATTTTGTAGGCATTGGCGGCATCGGCATGTCGGGCATTGCCGAGGTGATGCACAATCTTGGCTATTCGGTCCAAGGGTCCGACATTGCTGAAGGCTATGTCGTTGAAGGGCTGCGTGCCAAGGGCATCAAGGTGATGATCGGCCATGCCGCTGGCAATCTTGGCGATGCCTCGGTCGTCGTGACTTCAACCGCCGTCAAGCGCGGCAATCCGGAGGTTGAGGAAGCGCTGGAACGGCGCGTGCCGATTGTGCGCCGTGCAGAAATGCTGGCAGAACTGATGCGTCTGAAGTCGACCGTTGCCGTCGCGGGAACGCATGGGAAGACGACGACCACTTCGATGATTGCGGCGATGCTCGATGCCGGTGGCATTGACCCGACCGTCATCAATGGCGGCATCATCAACAGCTATGGCTCGAACGCGCGCCTTGGCGATGGCGACTGGATGGTTGTCGAAGCCGATGAAAGCGACGGCTCCTTCCTGCGGCTCGATGGCACGATTGCCGTTGTCACCAACATCGATCCCGAGCATCTCGATCATTACGGGTCGTTCGATGCGGTGAAGAAGGCATTTGTCGAGTTCATCGAAAATGTGCCTTTCTACGGCCTTGCCATTCTCTGTCTCGATCATGCGGAAGTGCAGGCAATCATCCCGCGCATCCGGGATCGCCGCATCATGACCTACGGTTTTTCGGCGCAGGCGGATGTGCGCGGCGACAATGTGACGCCGTTTCCGGGCGGCAACTGCTTTGATGTGACGGTGCGCTCGCGTGATGGCTCGACCCGCGTCATCACCGGCATCGAATTGCCGATGCCCGGCCGCCACAATGTCCAGAATGCGCTCGCCGCCATCGCGGTCGGCCTCGAAATGGGCATGTCGGATGCCGACATCCAGCGCGGCTTTGGCAAATTTGGTGGCGTGAAGCGCCGCTTCACCAAGGTTGGCGACGTCGATGGCATTGC
>ENA-UOYA01001425-UOYA01001425.1-activated-sludge-metagenome-genome-assembly--contig:-NODE-1425-length-25486-cov-4.931068_pt1 | contig 25486 bp, 14 predicted proteins | sample MGYA00238163_ERZ764804 | MGnify/ENA primary metagenome ERZ764804 (study PRJEB28919, sample SAMN05720223) | activated sludge metagenome | isolation source: Anaerobic digester | place: Hong Kong... | reverse complement strand
CATTGCCGTTTGGACTAGAAGTAATATAATTAATCATATCCTGTTTTTCTGCAATAAAAGAGTCTAAACCATCAAAATTCTCAATAACCATTGCTGCTAAGTAAGTTGCAAATCCTTCATTGAGCCAAATATCTTTCCATGTACCACAAGTTACTTTATCACCAAACCATTGATGACCAAGCTCATGAGCTATCAATCCACGACTAAAACCTCCCATAAATGAAACTGTTGTGTGCTCCATTCCTCCACCCCATCCAAATTGAGCATGACCATACTTTTCATTGTGAAATGGATAAGTTTCAAATAACGTTTCATATAAATCCATAATTGGAACCGTTTCATCTAATTGACTAACTGCGGATGAATAATTTTCGGGATATATATAATTTATTATTGGAAAATTATTAGGCGATGTTCCTGCGGTTTGCTCATATACTTGATAGTTTGTAACCGCTATAGCCACTAAGTAGGCAGGAATTGGGTAGTTATGTTTAAAATGTGTTATTTTATTAGTTCCAGAAACAACTGGTGTGCCAATTTCAATTCCATTTGAAACGCTAACATATTGTGAAGGCGCAGTAATAAAAACATCTATGCTATCTGCTTTATCATTTAAGTCTTGCTTACATGGCCACCAATCTCTAGCTCCAAATGGCTCAGATAGTGTCCATATTATTGGCGTTCCGTTGTGTGTGCTTTTAACAAAGGCTTGTTCTCCAGAGTCTGGAGCACCAGAATAATTAATTTCAACAGTAGCAGAATTATTAGTAGTTAATGTTGATGGTAATGTGATGACCAATTCTTCATTTGCATTTTGTGAAAAAGTTAAATTAGTAGTTCCTAATTTAACACTACTAACCGTCAATTGATTGCTTAAATCAAAGGTAACGGTATTCATATTGCTAAGTGCTTTGAAAGTAGTAGAAACTTTCCCTGTTATAAAATATACGTTTGGATTGATTGTAAATTCTAGTTTATGATAAGTAATATCATAGTTTGCGGTATTAGGATTAGCCTGAAAATTGACCAGTTTACTCGATGCTTTCAATTCAGACTCTGCTATCATATGTCTTTCATTAAGATTTACTTGTGAAAGAACTACTCCAGTTACAAAAAAAGATATTAAAGTATAAAAAATTCTCATCAGCGGTATTTTTTTTTGCGAATATAATAATTCAGCAACTATTTGTATATTAAGTTTTTCACAAAACTCACCATACAATAAAAAAATATCCAAATTTTAAGAAAATCTATACTTTTTTAAAATCATTTTTACTAAACAATTCACTAAATTTGCGACCTTACAAATGAAAATGTCATGTTACAAGTTAGCCACATCCGAGAAAACAAAGAGCAAGTAATTAGAGCTTTAGCAAAAAGAAATCTTGATGCTACAGCATTAGTTGATGAAGTTATTGCGTTAGACGAAAAAAGAAGAAGTACTCAAGTAGAACTAGATAATACATTGGCTGAAGCCAATAAACTTTCGGCTTCCATTGGCGAATTGATGAAAAGCGGAAAAAGAGAAGAAGCCGAGTCAATGAAATCCCAAACTGCTTCTCTAAAAGAACGCAGCAAAGAACTTGCCGAATCTCTGGATATTTTTTCTAACGAACTACAACAAAAATTATATTTATTACCAAATACTCCAGCAGAAATTGTTCCTGAAGGAAAATCTGCAGATGATAATGTTAATGTTTTTCAAGAAGGTGAAATTCCGGTTTTGCATGATGGTGCACAACCACACTGGGATTTAATCAAAAAATATGACATTATCGATTTTGAACTTGGAACAAAAATTACCGCACCTGGGTTTCCTGTTTACAAAGGTAAAGGTGCAAAATTACAAAGAGCTTTAATCTCATATTTTCTAGACAAAAATACTGAAGCCGGTTACCAAGAATTTCAAGTTCCTCATTTAGTAAATGAAGCTTCTGGTTATGGAACAGGTCAATTGCCAGATAAAGAAGGTCAAATGTATCATGATGCAAAAGATGATTTGTACCTAATTCCTACAGCCGAAGTTCCTGTGACCAACATTTATCGTGATGTAATTCTACAAGAAAAAGATTTACCAATACTTGCCACAGGTTACACACCATGTTTTCGTAGAGAAGCTGGATCTTGGGGTGCACACGTTCGTGGGTTGAATCGTTTACACCAATTTGACAAAGTAGAAATTGTTCGTATAGAACATCCTGAAAAATCGCATGAAGCTCTTGACGAAATGGTTGAACATGTAAAAAATATCATGCGCGAACTAAAATTACCATTCAGAATCCTGCGTCTTTGTGGTGGTGATATGGGATTTGCCTCTGCCCTAACCTATGATTTTGAAGTATTTTCTACTGCTCAAGATAGATGGCTCGAAATTTCTTCGGTATCAAATTTTGAAACTTTTCAGGCTAATCGATTGAAACTTCGTTTCAAAGGAAAAGATGGAAAAACTCAACTAGCACACACATTAAATGGAAGTTCACTAGCACTACCAAGAGTTTTAGCTGGAATTATAGAAAACTATCAAACACCAGAAGGAATTGTTATCCCAGAAGTATTGAGAAAATACACTGGATTCGATATTATCAATTAAACGTTAATCTTATATAAATAATGTACTAAACTAGCGCAAAATGTGTTACTTTAGTACATTGTTTTTTTAGTCTATGAGAAAAATCATTATCATTTTTTTAATTCTCTTTTCAATTTTTGTCAATGCTCAAAACGAACAGTTGGCCAACAATTATTTTGAGCGTGGAGAATTTGAAAAAGCATTGGTTTCCTATGAAGATTTACTCAAATCTCAACCAGGAAATATGATTTATTTTCAAAAAACAATTGATTGTTACCAACAACTTCTACAATTTGAAAAAGCAGAAAAGGCTCTTCAAGATAGATTAGACAAATACAAACAAGCCAATCTTCTGGTTGAATTAGGTTACAACTATCAACTTCAAAAAAACTCTGACAAGGCAAAGAAATACTACGATCAAGCCATTGATAGAATTAAAAAAAATGCCAATGAAGTGTATGGCGTTGCTTACACATTTGAAAGAAAAGCACTTACAGATTATGCCTTACAAGCCTATCAAACTGCTGCAAATATCGACTCGAGATTGAATTTCAACTTTCAAATAGCAGTTCTCTACGGTCAAAAAGGAGAAACAGAACTAATGCTTGAAACTTTCTTGAACGAAAGTTATCAAAATCCGCAAAACCTGCCTATTATTCAAAATCAGTTGAACCGTTTTATGACGGAAGATACCAATGAAAATTTCAACCATTTACTCAAAAAAGCTTTACTCACTCGAGCACAAAAAACGCAAGATCTTTTTTGGAATGATTTCCTGAGTTGGTATTTTATTCAGTTGAAGGAATATGGTAAAGCGTTCATTCAACAAAAAGCCATTTACAAAAGAAGTCCAGACTCATTTGCTAATATTGTAAATCTTGGTCAAATGGCAATGGACGACAAAGACATGGAAGCTGCCAAAGAAATTTTGACGTTTGTGTTAGAAAACACCAATAATCTTGAATTACTCATTGAGGCCAATAGCTATTTACTCGAAATGAGAATTGAAAATGCAACCGAAAAAGATTATCCAGCCATAACTTCAGATTTGGAAAAACTCATCAAAGAATTTGGCATAAGTCCATATACTATACCATTACTGAAACTTGATGCCGAATTCTCAGCTTTCCATCTTAAAAATGTGGAAAAAGCCAAAACTATACTAAAAAATGCTTTAGAAATGGATTTGGATAAAAATCAAATTGCAGAAATCAAAATGGAACTAGCCGATATTTTACTTTTTGAGGAAAAATTCAACCAAGCGCTTATCTATTATTCTCAAGTGAATGATGATATGAGTGGAAGCATTATTGGTCAAGAAGCAAGCCTTAAAACTGCTAAAACTAGTTACTACAAAGCGGATTTTCAATGGGCATCACACCAGTTAAAAATTCTCAAATCGGCATCAACACAATTGATTGCCAATGATGCATTAGATTTGTTTTTATTGATTAGCGATAACACTGTTGAAGACTCCACACAAGTAGCTTTGAAAAAGTTTGCTCGTGCCGACTTTTTACTTTTTCAAAACAAAAAACAAGAAGCACTAGTTGCATTTCAAAATATATTAAAAGAACACAAAGGTGAAGAAATTGAACCTGTTACGTTATTGAGAATTGGGAAAATCTATGAAAAATTGGGTGATTTTACCAATGCAATAGAAAACTACTCAGCCATCATCAATAATCACAAGGATTGTATTTACATAGATGAAGCTTATTTTTATTCGGCAGAAATTTACAATGAAAAGTTGAAAGAATTTGAAAAAGCCAAACCTATGTATGAGGCAATAATCATGAACCACGAGGATAGTATTTACTTTGTAGAAGCTAGAAAAAAATACCGTCAACTGCGTGGCGACGCCAATTTGTAGTTTATAAACTTCATATTGAATTTGCAAAACATTAATTCTCAAATCAAAAAAACATGATATTATACAACGTTACCATCAATATACACGAAAGCGTTCATGACCAATGGATGCTATGGATGCAAGAAAAACACATCAACGATGTTTTGAGCACAGGTAAATTTTCATCAGCCCGAATGGTCAAAGTTTTGGTTGAGGAGGAAATGGGTGGAACAACCTATTCTATTCAATACACTACAGACAGCAAAGAAACTTTACAAAGATATTATGATGAAGATGCGCCACGATTGAGAGAAGAAGGACAAAAATTATTTGGCGACAAAATGCTTGCTTTTAGAACGGAATTGGAACTGATTAGTGAGCATTAACAAACAAAAAACAACATCGTAACTTTGCGACTCTGCGACTTTGCGAGAAATAAAAACGGTGAGATTGCTTCGTGCCTCGCAAAGACATTATGGAAAAAGTAAAAGCAAAAAAACACCTCGGGCAACATTTTTTGACCGATGAAAATATAGCAAAAAAAATAGCCGACACTTTACAATTGGACGGCTATGATTTGGTTTTGGAAATTGGTCCAGGAATGGGTGTTTTGACAAAATATCTTTTAGAAAAAAACATTGAAACCTATGTTATTGAAATCGATACCGAGTCTGTTGATTACCTGAACGCACATTACCCAAAATTGCATGGAAAAATAATCTCAAAAGATTTCTTGAAATACAACTTAAATGAAGTATTCAATGGAAAACCTTTTGCGCTAATTGGAAATTATCCTTATAATATTTCATCTCAAATAGTATTCAAATGCCTCGAAATGCGAGATCAAATTCCTGAGTTTTCAGGTATGTTTCAAAAAGAAGTAGCTGAACGCATTTGTGAAAAAAAAGGCAGTAAAACCTATGGCATTCTGTCTGTTTTAGCACAAGCTTTTTATGATGTAGAGTATCTTTTTACGGTTCATGAAAATGTATTCAATCCACCACCAAAAGTAAAATCGGGTGTCATGCGCATGAAACGTAAAGAAAACTATCAATTAGCATGCAACGAAAAGTTGTTTTTTACCGTAGTAAAAACCGCATTCAACCAAAGAAGAAAAACGCTTCGAAACAGTTTAAAAAGCCTCATTATATCTGATAATTTAAAAGAAGATAGTATCTTTGCACTGCGTCCGGAACAACTTTCGGTTGAGCAGTTTATAGAACTAACTCAAAAAATTGAAGCACATGCAATTTAAAATTAGCAAAGAATTATTAGAGCAAATAGAATCTCTCATTCACGACAAAAAAGACAGTGAATTAGAAGTATTGCTCAATGATTTGCATCATGCCGATTTAGCAGAAATTTTTGATGAGTTAGATGTGGATGATGCTATCTACATCTTCAAAATACTCGATAGTGAAAAAACCGCCGAAATACTTCTTGAACTCGAAGAAGACATAAGAGAAAAAATCCTTGGAGGTCTTTCCGCAAAAGAAATTGCAGAAGAAATTGATGAGCTTGACACCGATGATGCTGCCGACATTATAGCTGAATTACCACAAAGCAAAAAAGAGGAAGTTATATCTGAGCTCGAAGATGTTGAGCATGCAAAAGATATTGTTGATCTACTTCGCTATGATGAGGATACAGCTGGTGGATTAATGGGTAAAGAGTTAGTGAAGGTGAATGAAAATTGGAATGTGCTTACTTGTGTAAAAGAAATGCGAATCCAAGCAGAACATGTTACTAGAGTTCACTCAATATATGTTGTAGATGACGAAAATAGATTAAAAGGAAGACTTTCGCTGAAAGATTTATTAACTACATCTACAAAAACACCTATTAGCCAAGTTTACATTAAGAAAGTTGACTACGTAAAAGTCGATACCCCAAATACTGAAGTTGCCAGAGTTATGCAAAAATATGACCTAGAGGCAATACCAGTTGTTGATGAACTAGGAAGGCTTGTAGGTAGAGTAACGATTGATGACATCGTTGATGTAATCAAGGAAGAAGCCGACAAAGATTACCAAATGGCTGCAGGTATTACTCAAGACGTAGAAGCAAGCGATAGTGTTTTTGAACTCACAAAAGCTCGATTGCCATGGCTTTTGATCGGTATGGTTGTAGAAATTATTGCTTCTTACATTTTAAAAGGAAATGAGGTTGCATTTCACAAATTTGAAACTTTAATCATTTTTGTTCCTCTACTTTCAGCTACTGCAGGAAACATAGGTGTACAAGCATCAGCAATTGTTGTTCAAGGCTTAGCAAACGGAACGTTAAAAGAATTCAACAGAAACTATCTAACAAAAGAACTTTCTGTAGCAATGATTTCAGGAACTATTATTTCCCTAATGCTTCTAGCATTTCATTCGATTGTTTATCAACAATACCAAGTAGGTATGGCTATATCAATATCAATTATCGTTGTAATTCTTTTTGCAGCAATTACAGGAACGCTTGTGCCACTATTTCTTCATAAAAACAAGATTGATCCCGCAATAGCTACTGGCCCATTTATATCAACAACAAATGATGTTTTCGGGATTTTATTATACTTTACAATTGCCAAACTTATCTTAGGGATATAAAAAAACCTCCCATTTCTGAGAGGTTTTGTACCCGGAGTGGGAATCGAACCCACACTCCGAAGAACACGAGTTTGAGTCGTGCGCGTCTACCAATTCCGCCATCCGGGCAATTTTTGTTTTTATTGGTGGGTGCAAATGTAAAACATTTTTATACATTTTATCAAAAAAATACTCAAAAATATTCTTCTATAGTTAAATTTAATTCCTAAATTTGCACCGCTGAAAAGCAACACACAACTAACTAACTACATAACAACAAATTATAATGTCGCATCAAGAACCAGAAGCAAAGATATTTGCATGTTCACAAAGCGTCTATCTAGCAGAACAGATATCAAAACAATATGGTGTTCCTCTAGGTAAAGTTACGTTCTCTAAATTTAGTGATGGTGAATTTCAACCTTCTTTTGAAGAGTCTATTAGAGGTTTACGTGTTTTTATTGTATGTTCTACATTTCCTAGCGCAGACAATTTAATGGAATTACTGTTAATGATTGATGCAGCAAAAAGAGCATCTGCCAGACACATAACTCCTGTAATCCCTTATTTTGGTTGGGCAAGACAAGATAGAAAAGACAAACCACGTGTGCCGATTGGAGCTAAGCTTGTAGCCAAATTATTAGAAACAGCTGGAGCAACAAGAATCATGACGATGGATTTGCACGCCGACCAAATTCAAGGTTTCTTCGAAAAGCCTGTTGACCACTTGTTTGCATCTACAATCTTTTTACCGTATGTAAAAAGTTTAAAATTGGAAAATCTAACAATTGCATCACCAGATATGGGAGGTTCAAAAAGAGCTTATGCATATTCTAAGTTCCTAGAATCTGATGTGGTTATTTGTTATAAGCAAAGAAAAGCTGCCAATGTTATTGATACTATGGAATTGATTGGTGAAGTAAAAGGCAGAAATGTGGTTTTGGTAGACGATATGATTGATACTGGTGGAACACTAGCAAAAGCAGCAGATTTGATGATAGAAAGAGGAGCTTTGAGTGTTAGAGCAATTTGTACACACGCCATACTATCTGGAAGCGCATACGAAAAAATTGAAAATTCTAAATTAACAGAATTGATAGTAACCGACTCAATTCCGTTGAAAAAAGAGTCTGAAAAAATAAAAGTTGTTAGTTGTGCCCCTTTGTTTGCAGAAGTAATGCACATGGTACAAAACAATACTTCCATCAGTGGAAAATTTTTAATGTAAATTATTATTAACTATAAATATTTTTAAATGAAATCGATTACGATTAAAGGACAAGAAAGAGAAAGCGTAGGCAAAAAAGCTACAAAAGCCTTACGTGATGCTGGAATGGTTCCTTGCGTTATTTACGGAGGAAAACAACCAGTACATTTTGCTGCAGAAGACAAAGCATTCAAAAGCTTGGTTTACACCCCAAATGCGCATACAGTTGTAGTAGATTTGAATGGTAAAACTACTGATGCAATTCTTCAGGATATTCAGTTTGATCCAGTTTCTGATAAAATTCTTCACATTGATTTCTTCCAATTGGATGACAAAAAAGAAATCATCATGGAAGTTCCTGTAAAGATTACTGGAACTTCACCAGGTGTACTTTTGGGTGGTGAATTACGTCTTAATCAACGTAGATTGAAAGTAAAAGCTTTACCAAAAAATCTTCCTGATTATGTAGAAGCAAACATCTCTGAATTGCAAATGGGTAATAAGTTATATATTACTAAAGTTGAAACTAACAATTTCAAATTGATGCACCCAGATAATACTGTTGTATGTCAAGTGAAGATTTCACGTGCTGCAATGAAAGCTGCTCAAGAAGCTGCAAAAGCAGAAAAAGCTGCAACAAAAGGAAAGAAAAAATAATAAATTTCATTCTTTATATAAGAAAAGCATCGGAAATCCCGGTGCTTTTTTATTTTTAAAACTACATTTGCAATGATTGATTGGATTAAAATCATTTTTAAAAAACAAGAAGTTAAAACAAACTCTCAAATGAAAAAATTTCTAATAGTTGGGTTGGGAAATATTGGTTCAGAATATGCCAATACAAGACACAATATTGGTTTCAAAATATTGGATTATTTTGCTAATAAAGAAAATCTTTCTTTCCAAACTGTAAAACTTGGCGATTTAGCAGAACATTCTATAAAAGGAAGAAAGTTACTTTTTCTAAAGCCAAACACCTACATGAATCTGAGTGGCAAAGCGGTTAAGTATTGGATGGAAAAAGAAAATATTGAAAAAGAAAATATCTTTGTTATAACTGACGATTTGAATTTATCCTTTGGAACTATTAGAATAAAGTCAAAAGGAAGTGATGGTGGGCATAATGGGCTGAAAAACATTCAGCAAACGCTCAATTCTACCGAATATCCTAGATTTAGATTTGGGATTAGCGATCAATTTAAAAAAGGCCAACAAGTTGATTATGTTCTTGGCGAATGGAATGATGAAGAAAAATTAAAATTACCTGAGCGCCTTGAAGTTGCCAAAAAAGCAATTGAAAGTTTTGTTCTGGCTGGACTACCAATTACCATGAACGAATTTAATGGTAAATAAAAAAAGCTCCAAAAAGGAGCTTTTTTTATTATTAAAATATCGATTATTTTTTTATTAACTTATCTGATTTAAGAAGTTTACCTTCATTGTATATTCTTAAATAATAAATTCCAGATTGTAGTTCACTAACTTGAATTTTATTGTTAACCTCATCAAGTTTTTGTGTTTTAACTAACTGACCGCTTGTATTAAACACCTCTACAAAATCAACGTTAATTTGCGGTGAAGTAATCATAAAGAACTGACTAACTGGGTTTGGATAAACAGCAATCGCATTGATAGCTTCTTGTTCTGTCACACTCAAAGATTGGCAACCATTTGAAGTTTTTAAACTTGCTCTTGGCCCATTCATTGTTGCAGTTGCAATAGCTTTTTGTCCTGTAGTAAAAAACGCCATACAAGCATCTGGAACATAATCCATGTAATTCATAAACATTGCACCGTTTGTTGAAGTAGTACATGTATAATCATTATTAGGGAAAGTTACACAATCATAGTATGCATCATAAGTAGCAGGAGTATCGGCTACTCCATCATCTCCTGAACAAGTCCCATCTCCCCAAGGATGATCCAGTCCAAAATAATGACCTATTTCATGTGTTGCAGTTCTACCTTTGTTATAAGGAGCTAGTGCTGTACCTGTGCTTCCAAAAAATTGATCGCCAATACATAAACCATCTTGATTAGCCATAGAAGTACCAACAATTGATGGTAAATACGCAAACCCTAATAATGTATTATCAGTAAATCTTCCAACCCAAATATTTAAATATTTTGTTGGATCCCAAACAGGTAATCCAGCTGAAGTATAATACTGGTCCTCAAAAACAAAAGATGAACTCACAGACTTTCTTTCGATACCTGTCGTTGCTGTTCCATCTGGTTTTCTCGTTGCCATACAAAATGCTAATTCAAAATCTGCTCCCAAAGGTCTAAATGCTGTTGGCACAACTGTATTAAAATCAGAATTGGTTTTTCTGTAATCAGCATTTAAAATTGCAATTTGAGAAGCAATCTGAGCATCACTAATATTCTGTGTCGCATTTTTGTACAATACGTGAACAACAACTGGAATAGTATATACTGTATTTGGTTGTTGTCTATTAGCAGCTTGTACTTCTGGATTTCTTAAATAACTCATAGTTTCAGCATGATGCTGAGCAAAACTTGGGTCATTTGCTTTTAATTCTTCTAATTTTTGGTTTGTCCCACAAGTTCTTTGTTGAGCGTTCATAAAAGCACCAACAAAAACCAATGCAGAAATAATAATTTTTTTCATAATAATCTGTTTATCAGACAAAGTTAATAATTAATATGTAAACCTAAATATCCTTTAATAAAAAAGAGGTAAATGGTTATTTTTTTATTGTTATTCTATAATTAGTCTTTTTGTTTGGTTAATTCTTCCGTTGTCAACATTCAGCAAATAAACTCCTGATTGTAGATTGTCCAACTTAACATTTTCATTGAAATATGAACTTGACTCATAATTATTAGATAAAATTAATCTTCCACTAATATCATATAATGAAAGTTTAACTTTTCCTGCAATAGGATTTGTAAATTGAACATTAAAATCACCACTACTTGGGTTTGGATAAACTACTAAATCTGAAAATTCATTTTGATTAACTCCTAGTGTACATCCAAAATCTACACCCCAAGAAACTAAAGTTCCTGTACTATTGATGTTATTATCAGTAACTGTTAATGTCCAGTTACCTAGTGAGGATTTATTGTTGAATCCAGATAACGTTTGAAAAGAACGATAAGTTCCAGAAGTAGGACTTGCACAAGTAATCGTACTATATGCATCACCAAAAGTTACATCAATGTTGGAATAAGTTGCCGAGTTACAATTTCTACTCCATAGTGTTCTTAAAGTTCCGTCAGGATGAGTAATCTTAACAACTAAATCGCCAATCTTTGTATGGTTAATTTTTAAATTAACTTTCATATTACTAATTGTAATATTATCCGGAACGTTTATTATAGATGTGGTTGTAGCACCAGCCTGATTTGTTCCGACCCCATCAGCTATAGCAACATTCGGATTGGTTGTGTAAATATGACATTCATAACCTATGGTAAATGATTTTGGATTTACGGCATAATAAATATTATCAGTAGGTTCAATCAGGATTCTACAATCTCCACCAGTAATATTTGGCACTGTAATCACCTCTGAACCGTCATTAGGAGTATTTGAAGCTAAAACTGTATCAAAATTCAAACCTCCATCGGTAGATAATTTAATATTTACATTTGCAGAACCTGGCAATGAAGTTGTATTATTTACGTTCCATGTGATTGTTTCTTGAGTGTTCTGAAGCCAATTGATCCCAGTTGTATTTTGTGAAGTTACCTGAAAAGGTCCAGCTGTAGATGTAACTGATACAGCATTAGCATCACTGTTTGTCTGACCGCCATTCAACACATTATCACGAACAGTTAACGCAAATGTAAGGTTTCTTGACACCGAAGAGGTAGTTTCCCAAGTTGTGCTAACTGAACCAGCCAATACATTTGCTAAAGGTGGCATATATCTAATAGGAGTAGCGACTGGTGGTCTTGATCTAAAGTTAGGCCCATTAGTTTTTGTTGGTGACGGAATACAAGCTGTAGTTCCAACTGTACTTGCGTCATCATTTTGTTCCCAACAGTAACTTAATACTTCTCCATCACTATCACTTGCTGTACCAACTAATTTAAACGCTGTACTAATAGGGATTGTATAATCAAGTCCTGCGCTTACTGTTGGCTTTGTATTTGTAAATGCTGGATTTGTAGTACTATTGTATGAAATTGGGCAAGTTTTAGTATTCATATTCGCCTGAATTTGAGCAATACTTTTGTATGCAAAATAATCATCTGAGTGCAGTTGAATATCTATACCTGTTCCTCCTAATCCTGCGTATGCCATAATGGTTGTTCCAGAACCTGGTTCAACATTTACTGTATTATTTTCAGCCGTATGAGAAAATGTGTGGTTAGCTCCCATTTGGTGTCCCATTTCGTGAGCAACATAATCAATATCAAAAGTATCTCCTTGTGGAATCCCATCTGCTGGTGAGGTAAATCCAGCTCCTTTGTAACTGTTAGTTGAACCACCACCTGTTGATAGAACATTTGTACAAACGCAACCTATACATCCAGCGTTTCCTCCTCCTCCAGAAGCGCCAAATAAGTGTCCAATGTCAAACGCATCATCTCCTAAAACAGAGTGTAAATTATTCATTAATTCAGTGTTCCAAGCACCACCAGAACCAGTTCCTGCAGATGAATATGGATCTGTTGAAGCATTTGTGTAAACAACCACATCATTATTGGCAATCATTAACAACTTAACTGCTAAATCTCTTTCAAAAACCCCATTACATCTAGTCATAGTTGCATTCATCGCACTTATTGCCTGAGAAACACCTCCAAAATATGCACCATATTCACCTGTGCAAGAAAGTGCTAATCTCATAGTTTTGTATACTTGGTTACTAGCTCTATTTTGTGCAGAAATTGAATTTGATAGTTCTTGACTCATTTCCACATCTTGTGTAGCACAATTAAAAGGTAGTTGTCCAGAAATTCTAGTTTGTGAGTCAAAAAGCACATATACTGAGCTGTCCTTAGTGTATGGTTCGATAAATTCTGAACCAGTATCTGGGCGAAAAACCATTGTTTGAACACCATATGGTGAAAAACTAAAACGAATTGTACTGCCCGGATAATCTAAACTTTTACCAGCAAAAGCTCTAATTGAAGGGAATTTTGCTTGTAATTCAGGTTCAAAATTTGAAGACTCCCAAACAAGGAATTTTTCCATCTCTCCGTTGATATTTGGAAAGATAATTTCAACCCCTGGAAGTCCTGATTTTACATCAGCTACATTTACTAATGCTTGGCTGAGTTTTGAAGAATCGAAAACCAATAATTTCTGATTTTCTGAATATTCATTTATTCTAATTTTGTTGGTAAAAACCTGTCTGTCAGAGTCTAAAAAACTCCAAGAGTTGTTTTTTTGAGCATTCAATAAAGTTGTAAATGCTATAAAAAACAGGAAGAGTAGTTGTTTTTTCATTTTGTGGTTTGGTTAATAAACCGTCAAAGATACTTATCTTTCAATAATTTACAAATTTCGCAAACATTTTTAAGAAAGTTATTAAGAAATAACTTTACAAACATTGCTATTCAAAGAAATATGCAAGTATTTGATTATTTCTTTGAATATTTTCTGCATTTAAAATCTAAAAATTACTTTTGCAAAAAAAACATTTTGAAAATTTACAATTCAATCGATTCATTTACAAACGAGAGTAAGACTATAGTAACTCTAGGAACTTTTGATGGTGTTCACCTTGGGCACAAAAAAATTCTTGAAAAAGTTATTTTTTCATCAAAAAAAATGAATGCTGAGAGTATTGTCTTAACTTTTTTTCCACATCCTAGAACTGTTCTTCAATCTGTAGAGGAAATGAAGCAACTCAATACAATTGATGAAAAAATTATTTTGATGAATCAAATGGGAATTGATAATTTAGTCATCCATCCTTTTGATAAAGATTTCTCACGACTAACCGCAGAAGAATTTGTTAGAAATGTCCTTGTTGAACAATTTAACATTAAAAAAATAATTATTGGTCATGACCATCGTTTTGGAAGAAATAGAACAGCAGATATCAATGACTTGATTGCATTTGGTGAAGAATATAATTTTGAGGTTGAACAAATCTCAGCCGAGGAGATAAATGAAGCTGCAATAAGTTCAACCAAAATAAGAAATGCTCTCAACGAGGGCAATATTGACTTAGCTAATCAATACCTTGGTTATGAATACATGATATCAGGCAAAGTAGCTAGAGGAAAACAACTTGGAAGAACTATTGGGTTTCCAACAGCAAATATTCATATTGAGGAAAGCTACAAACTAATTCCCAAAGAAGGTGTTTATATCGTAAAGGTTCAGGTTATTGAAAAAACATATTTTGGGATGCTTAATATTGGAACAAACCCTACCACTGATACTTCCAAAAATCAAAAAATTGAGGTCTATATATTGGATTTTGATAATGATATTTATGACAAACCAATCACTATTTATTTTCAAAAAAGATTGAGAGACGAAAGAAAATTTGAAACAATTGAGGATTTAAAAAATCAGCTGAATTCAGATAAGGAGTCTACTATTTCTTTTTTTAGAAATAATCCTCTTTATTAAAAATATACTTTATCAAAAACATCTTTTCCTTTTGTTTCTTAATGTCAATTGATTATTTTTGATGCCATATACACTATTAGCTATTATGAGCATTACTAAACACAATTGGACAAAAGAAGAAATTATTTCAATTTACAATAAACCATTAATGGATTTGTTATTTGAAGCTGCTTCAATACATAGGCAACATCATGATCCAAATGTAGTTCAGGTTTCCACTTTACTTTCAATAAAAACTGGTGGTTGTCCTGAAGATTGCGGTTATTGTCCACAAGCCGCAAGATATCATACCGATATAGAAGGAAATGACTTAATGAGTGTTCAACAAGTGAAGGCACAAGCTCTTAGAGCAAAATCTAGTGGCTCATCTAGAGTATGTATGGGTGCAGCTTGGCGTAATGTAAAAGATGGACCAGAATTTGACCAAGTATTAGAAATGGTTCGTACAATAAATAAACTTGACATGGAAGTTTGTTGCACACTAGGAATGCTTACAGAAAACCAAGCAAAAAGATTGGCAGAAGCAGGATTATATGCATACAATCATAATTTAGATACTTCTGAAGAATACTACAAAGAAGTAATTTCAACGAGAGGATTTGAAGATCGCCTTCAAACAATAGAAAATGTTAGAAAAACTAACGTTACTGTATGCAGTGGAGGAATTATTGGTATGGGAGAAAGTATTGAAGACAGAGCTGGAATGCTGGTTGCGCTTTCAACATTGAATCCTCAACCTGAGTCTGTTCCTATAAATGCACTTGTGGCTGTAGAAGGTACTCCAATGGAAGATGAAAAACCTGTTGAAATTTGGGAAATGATAAGAATGGTTGCTACAACTAGAATTGTAATGCCAGAAACTCAAGTTCGCCTATCAGCTGGAAGAACAGAAATGAGCAGAGAAGGTCAAGCAATGTGCTTCTTTGCTGGTGCAAATTCTATTTTTGCTGGAGATAAATTATTGACAACGCCAAATCCTGATGTTAATGAAGACATGAAAATGTTTGAATTATTAGGATTAAAACCTCAAAAACCTTTCATAAAACTGATGCAACCAAAAACGGTTGAAGCTGAAGACTCTGTTTATGAGTCATTAGGAGAAAAACCAAGATGGTCAAGACCAGAACATAAAATTGAAAGAAATATAGAAGCATCTATCAAAGGAAAATAAGTTAAGAAATAATTAAACTTTTACAATTCCTAAACGTTTTCATAAATTTGCTCTCTGGGAAACCTGAGAGTTTTTTTATTAAAAACCATTTTTCTATAAAAATATGACTTCATTATCATTGACAGAAATAGAAAGAGTAAAGACAATTTCTAAGGAAGATTTTTTCAATAACTATGTGAAAAAGCAAAAACCTGTAGTTATTGAGAAACTAACTCAAGACTGGCCTGCATATGATAAATGGACACTAAACTATATAAAAGAAATCGCTGGCGAAAAAGAAGTTCCTCTCTATGATGATAGACCTGTTTCTCACAAAGATGGTTTCAATGAAGCACATGCCAAAATGAAAATGGCAGATTATATCGATTTACTTCTTTCAAAACCAACTAACTACAGGATTTTTTTGTATAATTTAATGAAAGAAGTTCCGAATTTGAAAAATGATTTCAAATGGCCAAGCTTGGGACTTAACTTAGTTAAACAACTACCTATGCTTTTTTTTGGAGGTGAAAACTCCAAAGTATTTATGCACTATGACATTGATTATTCCAATATCTTACACTTTCATTTTCATGGAAAAAAAAGATGTATTCTTTTCGAACCTAGTCAAACGCCATACTTATATAAAGTCCCACATGCTTTAATTTCTAGAGAAGATATTGATTTTGATAATCCAGATTTTGAAAAATGGCCAGCTCTAAAAAATGCTAAAGGTTTTGTTACTGATTTATCTCATGGTGAGATGTTATACATGCCTGAAGGATATTGGCATTATATGAAATATGTTACGCCCGGTTTTTCGATGAGTTTACGAGCATTTCCAAGAAATATAGGCAACCTTTCAAAAGCTGCCTATAATGTTTTCATCATGCGTTATTTTGATAATTTTATGCGAAAAGTGAAAGGACAAAAATGGATTGATTACAAAAATGAAAAAGCTATTTCTAACACCAATAAAAGGTTAAAACACTAATTAGCTATCACTTTCTTGGTAACCATAATTCCATTATTCAACTTTATCTTTACAATCAAACTTTGTTTTGTTTCGTTCAACATTGTTGAAAAAACATCAGCATTAATTTTTTCTTTAGAGAAAAGATTTCTTCCTAAAATGTCATAGACTTTTATAGATTCTATCAAATCATTTTTAGAATTTATTGTTAACTGATGATTATTTACATAAACTTGAACACCATAATCTAGGTTGTTCTCGGGGTTTGATAAGGCTTGTGAAGAATATCTCAATAAAAATCTTTCATTAAAAGTACCAGCATTTGTAAAGAAACTATAAGACGATTCTTTTAGATTATGGTACGTTTGCAATTCTTTATCTTCTAAAATTATATCATCAAGAGAATTGAACAAACCATCTTTTCTTTCAATAGATATTTCAAAATTTCCAGTAATTGTTGAACTATAACCCAAAGGAACAACATCTTCAGTCACAAATGGCAATGTACGACCTTGTATAGCCAATGTTTCATTATTACATATAGAGTAAAAATTAATAACATTGCCTGCAGCCAAAGTTGTTCCGTCAAAATCCCTATCGAGTTCATTGGTTGCGTTTTCAACATAACCAATAAGCGTTTGTTTAAACGCTCCTTGAGTATTTGTTAGATTTAACCAAAGTCTGTGTTTTTCTAACTCTCCATTACTCTCTTGATTGACTGACAATAGAGAATTTGTTCTGAAAAAACTATTGTTATTGCCCAGAACTCTCATGCTATTCAAGAAGGTTACATTTCCGTTAGCCAAAGCTTTTACAAAAAAACCTTGCCCAGAGGCAATTTTACCTGTTGGATTAGTATTATTTACACCTGAATTTATTGCAGAAGTACCTACTCCACCTACCAAGTTATAAACTGCATAATCGTTTGTAGTATATACGTTGTTAGTTAATGGTGTATTGTGAGTCCAAAGATAAATTGTACCGCCTATTACACCAGTATTTCCTGTATAACCCAAAAATAAATCGGCATTTATAGCTGACGGATAAGGATTCCCTATTAGGTTCCAATTACTTGTCCCATTAATAACTGGTATTTGAGTAAACCCATTATTAACGTTGCCTACAAACTGACCATTAAAAACTGCTGGAGTGGATGTAAATGAATTTGGTGAACGAACAATGTAACCTTTACCTGCAGTCATTGTAGTAGACCCAGCAGTAAATTGCCAATTTGCAATAGTCGGGTTGAACTCAAAAAAGTGTGTTGAACCAGGTGATAAAGCAGTAAGTGTTTGACCACTCACAGGAGATGACCAGTAGGTGTAATCATATAATTTCATTGGTGTTGTATCTCTCTTCATAGTTATTGAAGCAGAGTTTACTGCATAGTCATTTCTCTGAACTAGACTTCCAGAGTTTTCAATTACAATGGTACCATTGTTAACCAAATTACTTTGAATAAGCGCATTGGTGTTTGAAGAAACCGTTAATAATCTTCCAGAATTTATTTGGCACTTACATGCTGATAAATCCCCTTGAATTGAAGTGTTATAATCTCCATCTAAAATAGCAATTATTGAGGAAGTTGGCACTCCGTTGTTCCAAGCTGTGCCATTCCATGTTGAACTAACTTCTCTTCTTCCAAACAAAGTTACATTGTCTATAACCCACGCTTCATTAGCATTATTATTTATTGTAAATCTAACAGCTAAGTTGGCAACTTTTGGTAAATTAGTTAAAACTACAGTACTGTAACCCTCTGTAGTTTGGTAATTGATAGTTCCTGATGGAACCGTAACAGGACCAACCGTGCTAGGTGTATTTGTTCCTGTAAAAGATTTACTTGTAGATGCAATTCCAGAAACAAAACTCCATACAGAATTTACATTTCCTGTAACTCTAACTTCATCTGACCAAGTTGTACCTCCATTAGAACTAATAGAAACTTTTACAACGTCCGTCAAATCTAATCCCTCTGAAGCAGTTGCTGAAAAGGCACCAATTCTAAAATTCAACTGAACATCGCTAAATTGAGTGGTATTGATATTACTCATTGTTACATTACCAGTTCCGTTAACGTTTTGAAGTGCTCTTGCTCCAATAAATTTATTTGTTGCACCTCCATCACCAGAAACCGCATAGCCATTTGTAGTAACTAAGGACAAACTAGCCCCAGAATTTGTATAACCCCAAGTTGGTGTTGCAGGTGTTGTTTCAAAATCCTGAACGGCTATGGTTTCCAATATTCCATAGGAACACGGAATGTAATCAACCCCATATCCATTTATTGCAAAAACATATGGATTTTCATTCAAATCATTATTTACTATTGAAACTGTGGCATCTCTCAAACCCACAACCGAAGGATCAAATCGAATTACAAATGTTGTGCTTGCGCCAACTGCTAAAGTTGCCGAAGGAGATGTAATAACTGTATAATCAGATGCAGCAGCTCCAGAAATAGTTATAGCTCCAATACTCAAAGTGTGAGTTCCGTTATTTTGAATGGTATAAACTCTGTCTAATGTTGTAGCATTTATATTTACATAATCAAAAAAGGTATCGTTTACAAAAGAAGGAATCGTGCTTCCATTCACAATTGGTTGTCCATCACCAAAAACATCCATTTCTGGAGTTATTCCAACTCCTTGTATTAAAAAATCATAAGGATTTTCATTTGGATCATTATTAGCAATAGAGACAATAGCTGTTCTTATTCCAGGAGCTGTTGGGTTAAATTTAATACTAAAAGTTTTGAAAAAACCAGTATTAATTGTCCCAGAATTTGGCCATGTCATCAACGTAAAATCAGATGGATTTGCTCCAGAAATAGTAACATACGGACTTGCACCTGTTAATGTTAGCGCCATTGTTCCTATACTTCTTATTTTATAATCTTTTATTTCGCCTGTTCCACCGACAACCTGATTTGAAAAAAGAGTATTGTTTGATGTTATCGGAATCATACTGCCATCCACAATTATTCCAGTATTAACAGTATTTCCTTGTAAATCTATTTCTGGAACTGGATCAAAAGCATATCCTTGAATATTGAACACATAAGGATTTTCATTACTGTCATCGTTATATATGTACACTACAGCTTGTCTCAACCCTGGTGCGCTTGGGTTAAAAATTATTGAGAGTTCCCTAAAACTGATTACACTTCCCGAAACACCAGCTATAGTACCCGTTGGTGGTGGAGAAGCACCTGGAATATATATTGTGAAATCACTTGCATGTGGACCACCAATAACAACATTGGAAACATTCAAAGTTGCTCCACCAATATTTTGAATTCGAAAAGTAACTGTTTGTGTAGTTTCTGGACCAAAAGTTCTAATAGGTGACGAAGAACTTGCAAATTCAGTCCCATCAGCAATCCTTGGAGTTGTGTCACCATTAACTATAGTTATTCCATTTCCTGTAACATTTATTTCAGGAGCTGGAGCACCAAAAGTCCCAGTTATAGTAATATCATCAAGACCAAACTCATCTCTATCTCCTGATATGGTAACATCTTCACATGACCATCTCAAATAGTAAAATGCTCCAGGAGCAACATTTATTCCTGAAATAATTATTGAACGCGATGGTGAAACTCCTACACTAACCCATTGAAAAGGGTCTGCTGCATCAGGTGAAACATAATCTAGAGCAGACTCATTTTCATAGATTATATTATCTGGTGAATGCGAAAAATTGAACGAACTTGAACTATTTTCATCATTTCTAACAAATAGATTGTATGAAACCTCTATCTGAGTCAAATTTACTGTGTTCGTATTCTTTAATCTAAGTATGATACTTCCCGGCGCAAACTCTCCCGCTGCTGGTTGAACTAGTAGCGCTGGATTTGCAACTGAACCTGGCAATTCTGTATAGGCATAAATCCCATGAGATATAACTCCTGTATTTATTGAACCTCTACCAAATGCATCCACAGTTTGTGTTCCACCAAATCCAAGTGTTCCAAAGCTAAATCCTTGAATATCCCATGCATTAGAATTCAATCTACCTGCAATGGTTGGATTTGGAGAAAAACCAGCTCCTGCAAAAGCAGTGCTAGGGTTTGTCCCAACACTTGTTGGCATAGTACTAGAAAAATCTATAACTACAGGTGTAGTATTTGGGATATTTACCTGCGAATTTGATACAAAAGAAAACAATAAAACTGCCACAAAGACATAGATCTTCTGTACACAAATGCTCATTAGAGGTTTGTTATTCATATAGTTTTTTGTTTGATTTTGACGCAAATTAAACATTTTCAAAGATTTATCACATTTTTTTCTTTGAAAATGTACTTTTACCCGATAAATTGGAAGAAATTATCTAATAATTGTCTTCTTAATAATATCACTTCCGTTATCAAGTTTAATTTTCAAAATCAATGTTTCTCCAATGTTAAACATGTTTGAAGAATTATAAAGTTGAGAGTCAACATTTTCATCTTTAATTAATACTCTTCCCAAAACATCAAAAACCTCAATTGATTGAATGTTTTTTTCTAAAGATTTTACTGACAATATATTGTTAGAAGAGAAAACTATTACGGAATTTGCATCTGTTTCAAAAGATAGATTATTCAAGGAATTTGTAGTATATCTTAGAACAAATCTATCTTTGAAAATTCCTTTTGAAGATGTAAAACTATAAGGACTTTGTTTCAAATTATGGGTAATATTTAAATATTTATCTTCTAAATAAATATTTTGCTCGCCTGAAAAAATTCCGTCAACTTTTTTAATTGCAATAATATGATTTCCTTCAGCCACAATGTTTATTCCCATTGGAACCACATCTTGGTCATCAAAAGGTAATGGACGTCCTTGTATAATAAAACTTTCATTATTAATCAATGAAAATAAAGCCACCTCGCTTCTTGGAACAAATGGACAATCATAAAAATGATCTCTTTCTAAAGTTGAATAAGTTGAGTAACCCACAAGTGTTCTATCCATTTGACCTGATGCCACATTGATTACGTCAAGCCATATTCTGTTTTTTTCTTCATTGCTCCCAAGTGCTTGTGGAGCAGAAAGTCTGTAGAAATCAGAATTATTATAAAGTGTATAATTTGTTCCTTTTCTCAAATCATTATTGAAAGTAATTGTATTAGGCGTTGAAGCTGTTTCTAGCATATTGACCATAAATCCTTGTCCAGAAGCTATTTTACCCGCAAAAGTATCTGGTTCTGTTGAACCTAAACCATTATATTTGATATAATCATTTGATGAATAGTTGTTTACAAAATCTTGATAAAAAGGATCTGCTAAAACATTTGGAGCTAAACCGTGTTTCCAAATCCACACTGAACCTTCTATTTTAGTTTGATTTAAAACCAAAAATTCTTCTGCATCAATAGCTGATGGATATGGATTTCCTACCAAATTCCAGTTATCATCATATTTTGTCGTAAGTGCATTATTAGGGTTTCCTGGTTCAAGATCAATATCTGGTCCATTATATGTTCCTCTTTCTATAAGGAAAGAAAATTGCCCATTAAACGGTTTTCCTGTAAAAGAAACTGGCAAAGTTTGAGCAGTTGATGCTCCATTATTTGCTCTAGCTATATAACCTTTCCCTTTTGCCATATTAGTTGTTGTTGGTGCAACCCAATTCCCTTGAGAACCGTTTGTATTATTGTACAACGTGTTCCATTCATATCTATATGCGTTTGGCAAAGAAGCTACTGGAAAATTATCTGTTGGCGAACTCCAATAAATATAATCATAATTCTTGGCTTGCGCTTCTCTTTTTACTTCAAACTTGGTTCCTGTATATGTACCAGAGTTAGTATCTGTTTCGTCAACTTGAACAAATTGTCCATTGTTCTCAATAGTCAAATCACCATTATGTATCAATGATTTTCCAGCAACAATATATCCTGCTGAGTCAATATTTACAGTCTTACCAGAATTTATAGTTAGGTTACCTTCAGCGATTAAATCATTCGAAACAGAAGTGAAGAAATTATTGTCCAAAACCACATTATAAAACACTTCAGTTCCATAAGGAGTTACGTTGTTGATAATTTGATTAGTAGAACCTTTAAAATGTACTGTTCCCTCGCCTTGTTTGTATGCAGTTTCACCTGTAGAAGCATTATTAGTCCAATTTCCGTAAAGATAAATTTGACCGTCAGGAGTTCCATTAGTATTATCACTCGTTTCTAATGCTCCAGATGCTCCAATTGTAAGGTTGCCATAAACCTCAATCTTATTGTTTGAACTTCCATTCAACATGAGTTTTCTTCCATTAATGGTTAAATCCTTACATTGAGCGACATCAAGATATAAATCAGAATTAGCTGCTAAATAGCTTATATTACAATCATTGGTTGCAGTTGCATCAATTTGAACATCTGTAAATTCATCTGGAACAGAAAGCAAAGCCCAATTGTTACAATTAAACCAGTTCGTGTCAGAAGTTCCTGTCCATTTATTAAATGGATCTGAAGCAGTAATTACAAATGGTGATGGTGATGGGCAAACCCCATATCCTGTAGACCAATTTGTTGTATAGTTTAAAATACTACCAATCAAGAATGGTCTATTCCCAATAGTATATGTAGCTGGAGGTGAAACATTATAGCTTCTTGCATAGGTTCCAGGAGTTGTGTTTGCTTGCAATGATGCGCACTCCAATGCTGGATGCTTTCTAGAACGTCTAAGGTTTGCCGTTAAAGGTGAACTTAAACCACTCAAATCATCAGTCAAATTATACCAAGTTCCACCATCTTGAACTCCTGACAAAACACTTCCTACAAAAGTTGAACCTGCTGGATCGTAATTAAAATATCCTTGCATCAAAAACATTGAGTCAGGATCACTTGTTGAAACATTTACTAAATTATGAGAAGCTAATACAGTTCCATCTGCTCTTCTTCCTTGAATGCTAAAGTTTGTAAAAGAAACACCTGCTGGCGAAATTGCAGAAATACTTGTGTCAACTGTACCACCATTATCTGTCACAATACAAAATACGGATGCTGCTGGTATAACAGTTGAGCCCGAATAAGTAAACTCTATAAATGGAACATTTCCTGTTGGTGAAACATCATATCTACACTCATACCATTTATCTGTTCTATTATTTGCTGCTGGCGCTCCACCAGTTTCATAAGTTGCATTTGTCCACAAAAACTTTGTTCCAGGATTTATATCTACTAGAGTTAATAATCTAATATTATCATCTCCACCGGAAGCATTATTGTTGTAGGCAATAAGTAATAAATCTCCTGTTTTTAAAACCGTAGGAACAACATTAACTGGAGTTACACTCACCTCAACACCGCTACTCCACTCTGTTCCTTTGCGAACAAAAATTTCTATATAATAAGTAACTCCATTGGTCAATCCTGTAATATTAACAAAATTACCCGTTCCTTTAAAAACAACTTGATCAAATCCAGAAAATGCCGAATTGGCTGTATAAGCTGTTCCATCACCAGATGGAACAAATGTAATTCCAGCAGCAGAAGTAATTACTGCCATGATTTCGTCATAACATCCAGCCGAAGGATTTACCCAGTTTATACTTCCTGTTGTGTTTCCTGGGCTTGAACTTGCTGCAGAAACATTGGATAAAGCCATAGTTTGAGTAGTAGTTCTAGATGTAGTAGAATAGACCGTAAATGAACCACTATTTCTATAAGCGTATAATTCAAATGTATAACTCAACCCTGCAGTTAATCCTGTAATGGTTGCTGTAGTTGCATTACCAATATACAAAACTCTAGAAGTAGTTGCATTATATGTTGGTGCAAGAGAGAAATCAGTATTGAAAGGTTGGGTTGAAGCTACAATCGTAGTAACAGCATTTGGCGCAGCACCTTGTCTTGCCACTAATATATATCCATCAAATGAACCACTTGGAGCAGACCAATTCAATACAACTGAAGTATTCGAGATACAACCTCTAGTCATAGCTCCTGGAACATTTGGTGGTGATGCTGAAAAAGTTTGATCTCCACTAACAGTTGTACTTCCAGATTTATTAACAACTGTAGAAAAAACTACACTAGAAGTGGCAATCGCATTTATTCTAATCGTATTGTTGATGGTAGCTGATGCAGAAACGTCAATTGTAATAAAGAAATATCCTGTTGCTCCGTTTGCGATTGCTTGTGAAAATGCAGGGAAAGTTTTTGTTCCCGCTGCACCTGGAGCTGCAATTGTAGAGATTGTTGTATCACCAACATCAAAAACATTATCTGTTGAATAAACTAACCTTAAGTTGGAAACATCTGCAGCAATATATGTTCCTGCTGTAACTACAGCAAGATTAGTAAAGGTCGCACTATTAACTGTTACCGCCAACTGGAATTTATGCAAAACATGGCTTGTAGTTCCTTGTGCTACATAGGCAGCAGTTACCTGCGTTCCAAGATTTGACAAGGCAATACTAGGAGTCAAAGCTAGTGTAGTAAAATTGCCTACAAGTTCAGTTAAATGATAACAATTTGAAGCTGTATTAAATTCATAAATTGCGAAATGATAAGTAGTTGAAGCCGAAAGACCTGTAACATTGACAGATGTTCCAGTACCATTATAAACCACCCAGTTTCCAGTTCCAATTTGTGAACTCGGTGG
>ENA-UOYA01001422-UOYA01001422.1-activated-sludge-metagenome-genome-assembly--contig:-NODE-1422-length-25503-cov-7.439091_pt1 | contig 25503 bp, 22 predicted proteins | sample MGYA00238163_ERZ764804 | MGnify/ENA primary metagenome ERZ764804 (study PRJEB28919, sample SAMN05720223) | activated sludge metagenome | isolation source: Anaerobic digester | place: Hong Kong... | reverse complement strand
TTCGGAGTAACATCTTCCGATGATAAGGACGTTGTAACAGAAGAGGAAATTCTCATGATGGTCGACGCGGGCAACGAAACAGGTGTTATTGAGGAATCCCAGCGTGATATGATAAATAATATCTTTGAGTTTGAGGATTTGACCGTTTCGGACGTTATGACTCACAGAACTGATATTGTCAGTGTTCCTGATACGGCAAAGATTTCCGACGTTGTAAATGCGTCGATAAACAGCGGTTTTTCCCGAATTCCCGTTTATGATGGAACTGTGGATCATATTGTGGGTATAATTTGTATAAAGGATCTGCTTTGCCTTATTGGCTCGGGCTCTGCAGATGATGCTCAGGCAAGAGCATTTGTAAGAGAAACAGTATATGTCCCCGAAACCTTGTCCTGCGGAAGTATGTTCAGAAAATTTACTGAAAAGAAAATGCAGATGGCTGTAGTTATTGACGAATACGGTGGAACAGCAGGCATTGTTACCATGGAGGATGTTGTCGAATCAATAGTCGGAAATATTCAGGACGAGTATGACGATGAAAAGGAGGAGCTTGTTAAGGTGTCCGATGACACCTATACGATAGACGGTACTGCCGAACCGGAGGAAATCTTCGAAAAGCTTGGAGTCGAGCTCCCCGAAAACAAAGACTATGACACAGTAAGCGGATTTATTATTGATTTGCTTGGGCATATACCTGAGGAGGGGGAAACTCCTTCAGTTAAATACGGCAATATTTTGTTTACAGTCCTTATAACTGAGGATATGTGTATAACAAAATTAAAAGCAACTATATTAAAAGAAAATCCCATTAAGGAAAAGGAGAAAGATCACAATGAAGAAAAAGAAGCTTAGTATGCTGCTTGCACTGATTATGTCTGTATCGGTTCTTGCAACAGCATGCGGCAACTCCGAAAAGGAAGAAACCGTTTCATCCGTAACAACAGCTGGTCAGGAGGAAACTGTATTAGAAACCTCTGCTCAGGCTGAGGATACAACGACAGAAGCTGAAACTGCTGAAGATGCAGGTGAAACCGAAGCTGAAACAACTACTGCACAGGCTGCTGAGGAAACAACTACCGCTGCTCAGACAGACAAGGCTACTGAAACATCCTCTTTCGAATCAATTAAGGATGAGGCTGCAAAGCTGCAGAAAACCACTTGGACTGAAACAAATGTAAATCAGACAATGACTGTAAACACTTCCTGCTATTCAAGAAAGGGCGCTTATTCAGGAGCATCAAAGGCTGTATCCTATAAAAAAGGAACAACCGTTACAGTTGTTGCATTGACAAGCACCAGCTACTATAAGCTTGACGATGGTACATATATTTACTCAAAATACCTTACATTGGACAGTACTTCACAAACAACTACCACAGGTACAACTACATCAACAGGTGTGAAGCTTTCGTTCAAGTATGATTATACTAAAAGATATGCATATAATAAACTTAGCGACAAGAAAAAAGCTCTTTACAAGCAGTTTTATGATGCTGCTTTAAATCTTAACGGCGTTGTTGAGCCTAAGTATAGTTATACAAAGGAAGAAATTATTGAAGTTTATACGCTTGTTTTAAATCAGGAGCCTGAACTTTTCTGGCTTTCAACTGCTGCTCCTACAGGCACGAAGTATATTTTCATTACATTCCTTGAGCAGGATCCTGCTCAAATTGCAAAAATGCAGAAGGCTATTGACGCTAATGTAAAGACAATTATGGCTCAGGCAAACAAAGCAAAATCAACAGCCGAAAAGCTCAAAGTTTTCTATGACTGGATTGTTTATAATGCGGATTTTGAACTTAAAAGCGGCTATAATACAACAATTTATAACGGTCTTGGAGTAAAAGGCGGCAAAATCCAGTGCTCAGGCTATGCAAAGTCAATGCAGTACCTTTGTGACTATGCAGGCATTGAGTCAATGGTTATCGTAGGTACTAACAAGAAAAGTGAGTCACACGCATGGAATGTAGTTAAGGTTGACGGCTCATGGTATAACCTTGATACCACATGGGCAGATCCTATCTGCAACTACGGTTCAAGCTACATCCGTTACGAATTTTTCCTTGTTCCGGATGCATGGATTCATAATATTTCACATTTTAACGTAAATAAGAAGATTGATGGTACAAAAGTAACATACTTTACTCCTCCGGCATGTACGGCAACTAAGTATAACTACTTTAAAATTTATAAAAAGGAATTTTCAACAGAAGCTGCTGCTGAAAAGGAGCTTTATGCTCAGTTTGATGCAGCTGTAAAGAATGGTACCAATGTTGTTGAAATCAGAGTAACCTCTAAGGAACTTTATGACAAACTGCTTTCAAAAAGCAAGGCAAAGACTTACAATGCATATGCAAAGGGCCTTTCCACAAAGGTTAAGGGAATAAGCAAACAGACAGACGGCGACGGCGTATGGGTTGTTCATTACGATATAGTTTATAAATAATAATCTGAATATAGGCGGGAACAATACCCGCCTATATTATAATGTATGGCAAATGAAAGGATTTTTAGCGATGAAAAAGAAAATAGCGATGGTGACAGCACTGCTTTTATCTGTATCACTGCTTGCAGGCGGATGCGGAAAGTCGGACAAAGAAAAAGATGGCGACGTTTCTACAAACGTAATTACACAAAGCGGCGAATCGATAACTAGTGAAAACGGAGAAACAACTGCAGGTCAAACAATGTCTTCTGAGGAACTTTCTCAAATGTGGGATAAGTTTACCGCTGAAACAACTGCAAGAACAGAGGTTGTAACAAGCACTGTTGATTATTCATCCAGATATGGCTACAATTCTCTTACCAAAGATGAAAAGGAGCTTTATAAGGCTATTCTTGATGCGGCAACAACCTGTACTCCTAGAATTCCGGTGACAGATAGGGTGACAACAGAAATATGGGCAAAAATTTACGGAATGGTTTATAATCAGGAGCCACAGCTCTTTTACCTCAGAAGTAAAGTAAAAGTAGGAAAGCTTTATTTTACCGAGGTTGAACCGGCAGTTATTTCAAAAATGCAGTCCGAAATAGATGACACTGTAAACAAGCTTCTTGCAGAAGCAAATTCAAAAAGCTCGACTTTTGAAAAGCTTAAAGTTTTCCATGACTATATTGTTCTTAATAATAATTTCGGCGAATCTGATGATGTGGGAAATTATAATTCTTCTATTTACAACGCTTTTAACAGCGATAAGTCAGACCAACTTCAGTGTGCAGGCTATGCAAAGGCTATGCAGTATCTCTGCGACAGAGCAGGCATTGAAAGCATGGTTATAACAGGTGCAAACAGCAAGGGCTATTCTCATGCATGGAATGTTGTCAAGGTTGACGGCGCATGGTATAATCTTGATACGACATGGGACGATCCTATTCTTAACCCTCCAGATACAACAAACATCAGATATAACTATATGCTTGTTCCAGATTCGTGGATTCACAACAAAACCCACTTTAAAGTAAACGAATTGGATTTAAGCTCAAGTACAATAAAATTCTTTACTCCTCCGTCATGCACAGAAACAAAGGAAAATTATTTTGTCAAAAACAATAAGGTTTATTCAGATGCAGCGTCCGCTGAAAAGGCAATTAAGGATGCAATGCTTGCCGCTTCAAACAGCAAAACCCGTACTGCCGAAATAATGGTATCGTCAAAGGATGTTTACGACGCCATTCATGGCAAGTCAAAAGACCTTAACAAGTGGATTAAGGAAAATGGAAGCAATGTAAAGGGTATTGCCGACAGCTGCAATGAACATCTTCTCCTTATTGAATTCGACGTTATTTATAGCTGATAATGACTGGTAAATGCAAATTGCGTTATACAGCTGCTTCAGTATGCGTCATTATGGCATTGATGCTTTCCTCCTGCTCCGACATTAAGGAAACTCAGGAAACTACAACAATGCAGTTTGAGGTTATTGAAAACCAAAGCGGATACGGAAGCCTGTATGTATATGAAACTCTTTCAGATAAGGAAAAACGCTGCTATGATGCCTTTGTGAAAGGCGTTGAAGCACATCAGACCGAAATAAGACTGCCGGAAATTCTTAGTCCTGAAGAAATGCGAAAGATTTATGTTCTTGTATATAATCAGGAGCCCCAGCTTTTCTGGCTTAACAGTATTTTTGCTCCGCCAAAAACCGATACTGACGTTCAAACTATAAGCTACCGCTATACACGGGAAGAATGCGCTAAAATGCAAGAAAAGATTGATAACGCTGTCGGCAGGATTATGGCGCAGCTTCCCGAAAATGCAGACGACTACCAGAAAATCAAAACCTTTCATGACTGGATTGTAAAAAATGCGTCATTCGAACAGGATACCTATTACGGAAGCACTGTTTATGGTGCTCTTGTTGACGGAAAAGCTCAGTGTGAGGGCTATGCTTTTGCATTTTCATATGTCTGCGATATCGCAGGAATACAGAACATTGTTGTTCCTGGGAAAAATAACGAGGGCAGTTCTCATGTGTGGAACAAGGTCTGCATTAACGGCTTATGGTATAATGTTGACCTCACCTGGGATGACCCCATTATTCATTATGACAACCCTGATTTTATAAGACATGACTACATGCTTGTGCCTGACAGCGATATTGTCGGGATAAGCCATTTTCCGGATGAAAGCTATTATGTTCATCCGGAATGCACAAGCACTGACCTGAATTATTACAGGATAGAAGGACTTACAGCCGATACTGCTGATGAAGCAATTACGCTTTTTACAGAGCAGGCAAGGCTGACGGCAGAAAAGGGGGAAAAAGAAACGGAAATCCGTCTTACCTCAAAAGCTGAATACAGTACTGCAGTATCCCGACTTTTTGACGAAGAATATATTAAAACAATTTTTGCACAGGTTAATTCATCCTGCGGAACAAATATAAAAAACGCATACAAATACAACAACGACAGCCTGCTTATTATACATGTTTCGTTTATCTACAAATAACAGCATTAATATGGTAAAGCTATCTGTGATAAAACCGAACAAACCGTTAATAGAGAGGAAGCATACTGATTATTATGATAAAAAACAGATTTACTGCATTTATCACGGCAGTGCTTATTTTAATGTCGTTGTCCGGATGTACCGGAAACAGTGATGAGGGTATTGAAAATGCAAATACTCTTCCGACTGTATCATCAAGGGAAACCTCCACAGACTTTACGGAAATTGAAACTGAAACAGAAACTGAAACCATAACAGAAACCGAAGAAACCAGTTTTAAGCCAGAAACAACAAGCAGAGAAAGGTCAACCGAGCTTGCCACAACAACGACACCGATTGAAACTATAACTCTTGCGCCGGATACCGGAAGTATTTCAATTTCAGATTATCCTACTGCAACAGGTACCGTTAGTGAACAGCTTAACGAAATAACTGTATCACGGATAACCGTTCCCGAAATTGACGATACTTTTGGAACTGTTACCTCAAAACCAATTTCAAAGCTTTCACCATATACCGCAAAGCCTGAAATCACAAGACCTTACAGCTATTATCAGATGTCCTCAACGCAACAGTATATTTACGACAAGATTATTTCTGCCGCAAAAAAATATGAGCAGAACATCACATTTGATTTATCTAAAAAAATTACCGTTTCTGATTTGTATTTTGTATATCAGACACTTTTCATAGACCAGCCTGACATATTTTATCTTGACGCAACTATTCAGTACCTTAGCAATTCCTCGGGATATATAAGCAAAATGTATCTTGAATATCTTATAACACAGAAGGAAGCGGAAATGCTGCTTTCAAAAACTGATGCCGCTGCAAAGAAAATTATTGCAAAAATAACTCCGTCTATGTCGGAATATGACATTGTAAAGCTATTTCATGATGAGCTGGTTAAAAAATGCAATTACAACGAAACAGCCGAACATTCAATCGATATTTACGGCTGCCTTGTCGACGGTCAAGCTTTATGTCAGGGCTATGCAAGAGCGTTTGTGTATCTTTGTAATAAAATGGGGATACAGGCGCTGCTTATTTCCGGTACTGCAGGAAACGAGCCGCATATGTGGAATATGGTTAATATTGACGGCGACTGGTATCATATTGACCTGACTTGGGATGATGCCAATAAATCCGAATATCCAAACTTTGTACGATATGACTATTTCTGCGTAACCGATTCGTTCATAAACAGAATAAGAAAAGTAGACTCCCAGTTCTACAGCTATCCTAAAGCAACAGCGGATAAATGCAATTACTATGTGTATAACGGCTACGTTGCAAACAGCGCCGAAGAAGCCGAACAGCTTTTAAAGACAGCAGCTTATAATGCTTCTGTCAATAAGGATTCCGCAGCACAAATAATCTGTTCCTCAAAAGACGTATATGACGAGGCATCGGAAAGACTTTTTAATCAGACTAACGGAACTGCTCTCAGTATTCTTGAAAGCGTCTATGACAAGGCACCGAACAAATTTGATACGGAGTCGCTTGTGTATAACAAAAGTAGTGTTACATATACGCTGAAAATTTTGCTTGATTATACCAATTAAACAGCTGATTATAGTTTTAACAAAACCGGCAGCTGCCGGAAAGGAGGATAGCCGTTGCACAAATCTGTAGTATTAAAAATTATACTGACTTTTATGGCAGTGCTTACTCTGTCCTCATGTACTGAAGCTTCTGATAGATATGATACAGCTGAACATACGAACGACAGCGTTAAAAGCGGTTTGGAAAGCTATACAAATGTATCTGACGGTGCAGACAAAAATGCTAACGAGAATAATGACGATAACACATATCACGTTGTATCCGGCGGAACCTCAGTAATGGAATATCAGAAGGATGAGCCTAAATATACTCGTCCGGATTTTGTTCCGGACAACATGGTAACGTATTACGGCTACTATCAGCTTAATGACTATGAAAAGACCATATATAACGAGCTGACTGAAATGCTTGGAAATTATGAACCGACTGTTCCGCTTATGACTGATACTGAAACTTTTGAAAAAATACTTGAGATTATCAGAATTGAACAGCTTTCGTATTCTCATGTTTCCGGCAGAGCGTTGGGAGAATACAACAACGATACAAAAATGTATGATGTCAATATTACGTATAGGTTTTCTGAAAATCAGCTTAAACAAATGAATTTTGAGGCCGAGAAAAAGGCTGATGAAATTATGGCGAATGTAACTGACGATATGAGCGATTACGACAAGCTTAAATACTTTCATGATTATCTTATACTTAACTGTCAAAGTGATACTGAGGACGAATACGCTGATACTATATACGGGACATTAATAAGAGGAAAGGCTCTATGCGAGGGCTATGCAAAGACCTTTTCTTATTTGTGCAACAGGGCTGGAATTGAAAATATTATCGTAACAGGCCGTACCAGCGTCCCTCATATGTGGAATATGGTTAAGGTTGACGGTGAGTGGTATCACATTGATGTTACATGGGATAAGCCCGACAAGAATATTTCACCATACTGTCCCGGACTTATACTTTATCAGTATTTTATGGCAACTGATTCCGTTATGGAAAATTACCGTGAAATTGATAGAACTTTATTTACTCCGCCAAAAGCAACAAGTACAAGGCTATACTATTTTGTGAAGGAAAACCTTGTTGCCGATGATTTTGACAGCACCTACAAAATAATGAGGTCGGAAATAATAAGGGCAAAAGCAACCGGTAAACATTACGTTATGATAAAGTTTAATTCAAGCGATATATATATAGCGGTTTATAACAGTATTACCAGCCCTGATGAAAACGGAAAATGTACGATTGACTACCTTTCAAATGAACAGCAGGTACCTATTATAGCAATAAGCTATTATTCTCTTGACCGTGTACTTCTGCTTGTGCTTGATTATTAAGATATTAAACAAAGACACGGTATTATTTCATTTTACCGTGTCTTTGCTTTTCTGTTAGAAATATAACTTTTTTAAAATAAATAAATATTAGCAGTATCTTTTTTATGTTTTTTATGCTAAAATAATAAGTGATATATAATAAAAAAGGATTATTTTATAAACATGAAAACTTTTAAAATAGGAAATGTTGAAATAAATAAAACTGCCGCTCTTGCGCCAATGGCTTCCGTTGCCGACAGAGCTTTCCGCACAGTCTGCAAGGAATTCGGCGCCGCCTACATGGTTTCGGAAATGATTTCGGCTAAGGGGCTGTGCTATTCTGACAGGAAAACGGAGGAGCTTTGCACAGTTACAGAAATTGAACGTCCTTACGCCCTGCAGCTTTTCGGAGAAGAACCGGAATTTATGGCAAAAGCCGCAGAAAAGCTGCTTAAATATAAGCCTGACATAATTGATATAAACATGGGCTGTCCGGTTGCAAAGGTTGTCGGAAATGGGAGCGGTTCTGCTCTTATGAAAAATCCGGAGCTTGCCGCTGAAATTGTAAGCGCAGTTGTAAAGGCTGTTGACATACCAGTAACTGTGAAATTTCGCAAAGGCTGGGACGAATGTCATGTCAATGCTGTTCCGTTTGCAAAGCTTATGGAACAGGCTGGAGCCTCTGCTGTTGCTGTTCACGGCAGAACGAAAACCCAGATGTATCACGGTAAAGCAGACTGGAGCATTATCCGTCAGGTTAAGCAGGCAGTAAGCATTCCGGTTATTGGGAACGGAGATGTTGTTTCTCCGAATACTGCTGTTCAGATGTACGAGGAAACAGGCTGTGACCTTGTCATGATAGGCAGAGGAATTTTCGGCAGACCTTGGCTGTTCCGCCAGATTGAGCATTTTATGGAAACAGGCGAACGTCTGCCTGAACCGACACTTGAGGAACGTCTTGATATAATGCTGAAGCAGACAGAGCTTGCCGTCAGGTTCAAGGGCGAACGCATTGCAATGAGCGAGGCAAGGCGGCAGTGTGCATATTTCCTAAAGGGAATGTCGGGAGCAGCACAGCTTCGTAGCGAATGCGGTACTCTGTCAAGGCTTGACGATTTAAAACGTATGTGCAAAAATATTATCCTTGAGCACAAGCGTGATAATTTGTTTATCGGTTAACCACGCAAGTCCCCCAACTTCAATCTCGTTAGTTTAACGGAGTTTTTCTATGAATTATAAAATTGTTCCAATGACAATTGATGATATTAAGCAGGCGGCGGAAATTGAACGGCTTTCCATTTCCCAGCCCTGGAGCGAAAATGCTTTTCTTGCGGAGCTTTATAATGAGCAAGCTGTTATGCTGTGTGCGAAAAATACGGACAGCGGCGAGGTATGCGGATTTATTGCGGCTTCGTATGTGCTTGACGAGGTTAACATAAACAGCATTGCAGTTGCTGAAAAATACAGAAAAAACGGTATTGGACAAGCTCTTCTATACAGTCTTTTTGAAGCTGTAAAGGACTTTGCCGCTTCGGTTATGCTGGAGGTTCGGCAGAGCAATTTTCCTGCAATAGCCCTATATCAAAAGGCAGGCTTTGCTAAAGTCGGTATGCGTAAGAATTTCTACGAAAATCCGAGCGAAAATGCTGTTCTTATGACTAAATTTATTGGAGGCAGTAACCTTGAAAATACTTGCAATTGAGTCTTCCTGTGACGAAACAGCGGCTTCCGTTGTTGAGGACGGGAAAGTTATCCTTTCAAATATAGTGGCTTCACAGATTGAAGAGCATAAAAAATTCGGCGGAGTAGTTCCCGAAATTGCGTCAAGACGGCACAGTGAAAATATTCTTGATGTTGTAAGACGTTCACTGGAGGAGGCAAAATGCACTCTTGACGATATTGATGCCTTTGCAGTAACCTATGCGCCGGGACTTATCGGCGCTCTGCTTGTCGGAGTGAGCTTTGCAAAGGGACTTGCACTGGCAACAGGAAAGCCGCTTATTCCTACTCATCATATTGCAGGGCATATTGCGTCAAACTATCTTGGAAGTGCAGGCTCTGCCGAACCGTTAAAGCCGCCTTATCTCTGCCTTGTTGCAAGCGGAGGACATTCGCATATTATCGAGGTACAGGACTATACTAAATTCCATGTTATCGGAAGAACAAGGGACGATGCCGCAGGAGAGGCTTTCGACAAGGCGGCAAGAGTTCTTGGCTTCCCCTACCCCGGCGGAGTTCATATTGACAAAGCTGCACAGCAGGGCTGTCCTGATACCTACAAGCTTCCGCACCCCAGCGTTACCGGCAATAAGTACGATTTCTCATTTTCGGGACTGAAAACCGCTGTTATAAACATTGCTCACAATGCTGAACAAAAAGGTGTTCCAATAATCAAAAACGACCTTGCGGCAGCTTTTCAGAAAACCGTTGCAGAAATTCTTGTGAGCAAAACTATTTCAGCCGCTTTGGAATATAACCACAAGGTTGTCGCCCTAGCAGGAGGAGTTTCTGCAAATTCGGCTGTGCGCTCACTTTTACAGCAGGAATGTGACAGGGCAGGCTTGAAGCTTTATATGCCGCCGCTGTATCTTTGCGGAGATAATGCGGCAATGATAGGCTGTCAGGCTTATTATGACTATCTTGCAGGGAAACGTGCGGATCAAAGTCTGAATGCTGTTGCAACGCTGTCGATTGAAAACATATAGGGAGATATTATAATGAATACTTGTAATAGTTTAGATGAAGTCAGAAAAAACATAGATAGAATTGATAATGAAATTGTTAAACTTATAGCAGAAAGAAGCTATTATGTAGGTGAGGCTTCAAAATTCAAAAAGGATACTAATGACGTAAAAGCGCCGAAACGAGTAGAAGCTGTTGTTCAGAAAGTCCGCAGCATTGCAGAAAAAAATAATCTTAATCCCGATATTATTGAAAAAGTTTACAGAAACATGATAGATGCATTTATTAATATGGAATTATCTTGCTTTAATGAAATGAACAGTGAAAATTCAACTGATATGTCTGGAGGACTAACATGAAATTTCTTGCCATTGACGGAAACAGCATAATGAACAGGGCATTCTACGGAATAAAAATGCTCTCAAACAAGCAGGGAGTTTTCACTAATGCTTTGACAGGCTTTATGAATATTTACCTAAAGGTAACGAGCGATATTTCTCCCGACTATGTTGCTGTTGCATTTGACCTTCGTTCGCCTACCTTCCGGCACAAGGCTGTCGACTCGTATAAGGCTAACCGAAAGGGCATGCCTGATGAGCTTGCACAGCAAATGCCCTTAATAAAACAGCTCCTCACTGCTATGGGTGTTACAGTTATCGAAAAAGAGGGCTTTGAAGCTGACGATATTCTCGGAACACTTTCAAAGCTATGCGCCGACAGTGATAATGACTGCTATATATTAACAGGTGACCGTGACAGCTTACAGCTGATAAATGACAAGGTTACCGTTCTTCTGCACTCAACAAAGGAGCTTATTAATTTTACACCCGATAAATTCCGAGAGGTGTATGGTCTTGAGCCTTTACAGCTTATTGACCTTAAAGCGCTTATGGGCGACAGCTCGGATAATATCAGCGGCGTTAAGGGTATCGGTGAAAAGACAGCGGCGGAGCTTATTAAGAATTATCACAGCGTGGAGGAGCTTTATGCCGAGCTTAAAAATGGTAATGTTTCCGCAACAAAATCGGTACTTGCAAAGCTTGAAGCAGGTGAACAGGCCGCTGTTCAGAGCAAATGGCTTGCAACTATCGCACTTAATGCACCCATTAACAATGATATTGACAGCTATAAAATCGGAGCTGGTGACAGGGACGCCTTGTCCTCTCTTCTTACGGAGCTTGAAATGTTTAAGCTGCTAGAAAAGCTTGAGCTCAAACCTAGTGCTTATGTCAAAAAGGAAACTGAGGTTAAAGCCAAAGAGATTTCCTATAAAACAGGGGAACTTTCCGATAGTATTCTTGATGAAGTCTGTAAAACTGACAGTATAATTTCGTATATTTATACTGATAGTATTATACGATTGGTATATAAAAATAATATTTATACTATTGATGATAAAGGAAAACAACTTTTGTTCCTTTCAAGCAGCTGCAGAAAATATACTTTTGGTGCTAAGCCTGCATATAAATTCTGCTTTGAAAACGGTACTGAACTGAAAAATATTATTGCTGATGCAGATATTCTTGGATATCTTCTTAATGCATCCTCGGCCGAATATACAATCGAGAAACTTTGCGCAGAATATAACTCTAAGTATTATTCTGATATGGGGGAAAATGCAGATATTGCAAGTTTACCGCAGCTTTGCGATGCTTTGTTAAAAGAAGTTGACAGAACAGGCATGAAAAGTCTTCTCACCGAAATTGAACAGCCTCTTACTGAGGTTCTTGCCTCGATGGAATGTTACGGCGTTCGGGTTGACGTTGACGGCATAAAAGCCTTCGGCGACACGATAAATGCTGACCTTAAAGCTATAGAACAGCAGATTTATTTTATGGCAGGCAAGGAATTCAACATAAGCTCTCCGAAACAGCTTGGTGTCATTCTGTTCGATGAAATGGGACTTCCATCGGGGAAAAAGAACAAGACAGGTTATTCAACCAACGCTGATGTTCTTGAAGAGCTTCGGGACAAGCACCCTATTGTTGACCTTATTCTGCAGTACAGACAGCTTGCAAAGCTAAGCTCAACCTATGTTGACGGACTGCTAAAGGTTATTGCTGACGACGGCAGAGTTCACAGCTTTTTCAAGCAGACTGAAACACGCACAGGCCGAATTTCCTCTACTGAACCGAATATGCAGAATATTCCTGTACGCACGGAGCTGGGCAGGAATATGAGAAAATTTTTTACCGCAAAGGACGGCTGTGTACTGCTTGACGCTGACTACAGCCAGATTGAGCTGCGTATTCTCTCTCACATGAGCGGTGACAAAAATATGCAGAATGCTTTTTTAAGCGGTATGGATATTCATACAGCAACAGCGGCACAGGTTTTCAATATGCCTGCGGAAATGGTTACCTCTGAAATGCGCCGTGCCGCAAAAGCCGTTAATTTCGGAATAGTATACGGAATAGGTGCATTTTCACTCTCAAAGGATATTGAAGTATCGGTTGCTGAAGCTGATAAATATATCAAAAATTATTTTGCCAACTACCCTAAGGTAAAGGAATTCATGGACAGCACAGTCGATAATGCTGTTAAAAACGGCTTTGTTACAACCATGTTCGGCAGAAGAAGATATATTACTGAGCTTTCTGCAACTAATAAAAATGTTCAGGCTTTCGGAAAAAGAGCGGCTATGAATGCTCCTATTCAGGGAACTGCGGCGGATATTATAAAAATTGCAATGGTTAAGGTTTATCAGCGGCTAAAAGTTGAAAAGCTCGACGCTCACCTTATTTTGCAGGTTCACGACGAGCTTATTATAGAAGCCGCTGAAAAGGACGCAGAGAGGGCGGCGGCTGTTCTCAGCGAAGAAATGAACAATGCTGTTAAGCTTGCTGTTCCGCTTACTGCCGATGTTGGAAAAGGTCACAGCTGGTATGACGCTAAGGGGTAACACTTGCACTGCCTATATAGCATTTCCATCTTGGATTAAAACAAATCTCCACGCACAAAACCCATATATCAAAGCTTTTGCGCGCGTTTCTTTGATTAATCTCAAGTGGAAATGCTATAACTTCAAATTTTTCAGCTTATCTCCCCCAAGCTTCATCCATTCAAAATAGCCCTTGTTGTACTCCGCTTTTTCATCTCCCGGCTTGAATTCTAACGCTATATCATTGTATTTTATTGCATTGTCAATATCTCCAAGATGAAAATAGCAGCAGCTTAGCTCCATGTTGGGTATATATTCGTAAAAATCACGGATAACAGCTCCCCATTCGTTCTCAGGAATTTTAAGATTTGCTGCAAGACCATACCAGAAAATTGCCTTGACATAATCCTCCTTCAGCTTATAATAAAAGCCTATCTGGCAGCAGATTTCCGCTCTCGGCAGGTCATGCTCAAAGCTTTTCAGCAAGGCTTTAAGAATGTTTTTTTCATCTCCGACAGCTTTATAGCAGTTTGAAAGGTCAATGCTTGCATCAATATAATTTGAGGCAATTCCGCTCGTTGTTTCAAGAAAACGATTATAGTATGTGATTGCCTCCTCAAAGCGTTTATTGAAATAAAGCTCTCTTGCATAATAAAATAGGTTCCTGTCGGAAAGAGGTTTCCCCTGTGCAATAATTTTTTCAAAAATTCTAAGGTTTCTGTCAGAGCGTTCCTTTATTTTTTTATGTGTAATGCAAATATTAGTATTTACAATTTTACCGCTGAATGGTATATATTCATGAACAGGGTCATTCCATTTAAATCCCTTCTCCCTTTTCAGCAGCCTTTCACGCATAAACGAACAGGTGGGAAGCTCTGAACTGTCTGTTCCTAGGTTATATCTCATCATAGCAACATCAAAGGTGTTGTCGGGAAGCTGCTTGAAAAATTTCAGCTTTTCCCTGTCGCTTTCAAGTATAACATCATCGGCATCAAGCCACATTATATATTCCATTGTGGCCTTTGAAAAAGAAAAATTTCTTGCAGCGGCAAAATCGTCAATCCATTCAAAGTCGTATATTTTATCAGTATATTTTGCGGCAATGGCTTTTGTGCTGTCAGTTGAGCCTGTATCAACAACAATTATTTCATCGACTATATCGCATATACAGTCAAGGCACCTTCCGAGCGTCAGCTCTTCATCCTTTACAATCATGCATAAGCTTATTGTCATTTTCTCATCTCCATACAATTTCCGGTCAGACAGCTTTTGCCTGACCGGATTTTTAGAAATACGCTGGTTAAGCGTTAATTTGATAACAGTTTAAAGTTAAACAGCTTTATAGTCGGAAGCATTGAAAATATTGTAAATATCCGCAACACCTGCAGTCTGTGCTATTTCTGACGAAACCTTTGTATTGCAGTCGATATTCAGAACCTGAATCTCAAGGAAGTCATCCTTTGATAAGTTTGCATTAAAGTGTATAGTTGTTGCGGAAACTGCTGCCAGTGTAAAGCTTACATTATATATCAGAGTACCCACTGTCAGTATTTGCTTAGGGGTGTAGCTCAGGTCATAAACCCTGACATTATATAAGTCGGACACGCCGTTTCTATTGTTAAGAACACTTACAAAAAGGTCACCGCCGTTTTTGCTTACAAGGAACGGGCCGGAGGTTACCTGTGTCGGACATTCAAAAGCATGAGTAATTATTGCATCAAGTGTCTGCTGAATCTGATAAACCTCAGTTTTGATTTCTGCAAGGCCATACTGTGAATTTCCAATAGCCTGCTCAATATTGTAAACCTCGGATTTAATTTCTGCAAGGCCGTGAGATGGACTTCTAACTTCCCTCTCAATTAGTCTGACCTCATCTTTGATTTCTTCAAGACCATATCGAGTGCTGTTTACTGCCTGTTCAATGCTGTAAACCTCAGACTTGATTTCTGCAAGGCCATATTGGGTACTTCCCATAGCCTGCTCAATATTGTAAACCTCGGATTTAATTTCTGCAAGGCCGTGAGATGGACTTCTAACTTCCCTCTCAATTAGTCTGACCTCATCTTTGATTTCTTCAAGACCATATCGAGTGCTGTTTACTGCCTGTTCAATGCTGTAAACCTCAGACTTGATTTCTGCAAGGCCATATTGGGTACTGTTTACTGCCTGTTCAATTGCATAAACTTCGGTCTTAATTTCTCTCAAACCATAGAAAGGATTTTTTACCTCGCGTTCAATTTCTATTACCTCATGTTTGATTTCTCTCAAACCATGTTCAGGACATTTAACCTCATGCTCAATTTCTCTAACTTCGTCTTTAATTTCCTTCAGACCATAGCGTGGATTATTCAGAATCTGCTTTATCTCACATATTTCTCCCGTACAAGGGCATGGAGGAGGACATGGGGGGTGCGGAGGATGTGGAGGAAACGGAGGACAGTTGCTTGCATCCGATATTTTAACCGGTGGGTTTTTGAACTCTGACATTGGAACATAAATGCAGTCGTCTGATTCATTGTTTTCACGTCTTCTATCTATAAAATTTCTGTTGTTTCTGTTAAGTGCCATTTATTACGCCTCCCTGGTGATTGTAAAATATTGATAGCTTATTTTCACCTATATTATAATATGGCGCAAAGCCGTACTTAGCTACAATTTTTGTATAATATTTTAATAAGTATTACATATGATAAATAAAAGTGTAAAAAACTTACACGTTTAAAACAGCGAGCTTTAACGAGCTTTAACGAGCTTTTGGAAGTTCTGTAAAACTGTTAAGGAAAAATGCTTAAATCTATTGACATTTATGCGATTTTATCGTATTATTCAAGATGTGAATTTGTGCAGTGAAAGGAACGTGAGGATAGGGTTGAACGAAAAGCTTAAGCTTTATGGCTTTAATAACCTTACAAAAACTCTCAGCTTTAATATATATGATATATGCTATGCTAAAAGTGCCCGTGAACAGCATGACTATATCAACTATATCGATGAGCAGTATAACTCTGACCGTCTGACAAAAATCCTATGTGATGTGACCGAAATGATAGGCGCTCATGTGCTTAATATTTCAAAGCAGGATTATGTTCCGCAGGGAGCTTCGGTAACCTTGCTTATCTCAGAGGATTATCTTGAAAATGACGAGATAGATGAATCCTGCAACATGAGAATTGCTCCGTCGGAGGAACGCCATATCGACAAGCAAAGTATTGCGGGACATCTTGATAAAAGCCATCTTACAGTTCATACCTACCCAGAGTTTCATCCGGATAACGCTATAACAACTTTTCGCGTTGATATTGATGTTTCAACCTGCGGAAAGATTACCCCGCTTAAATGCCTTGATTACCTTATCGGAAGCTTTGACTCTGATATTATTACCATTGATTATAGGGTAAGAGGCTTTACAAGGGACGAGCACGGCAAAAAGCTTTTTATTGACCACGATATTACATCAATACAAAATTATATTGCAAATGATACGCTTGAAAAGTACGACGCTATTGACGTCAACGTGTATCAGTCAAATATTTTCCATACAAAGATGATGATAAAGGAAATATTTTTGCAGAACTATCTTTTCAATACGGATACCTATGAGCTTGCGCCGAAACGCCGTCTTGAAATTAACGACGCATTAAGAAGAGAAATGATTGAGATTTTCAGCGGCATGAACATCTATTAATTAACTACATTATAACTGCATTATAAAGGAAGATGAAAAATGCTTTCACAGGAAAACGCTCCTATCTACGAGGCGTTAATGAAATATAAAGATGCAAGGGTTGTTCCGTTTGATGTTCCCGGGCATAAGCACGGAAAGGGCAACCCTGAGCTTACTGAGTTTCTCGGGAAAACCTGCATGTCTGTTGATGTTAATTCCATGAAGCCGCTGGACAACCTCTGCCACCCTGTTTCAGTTATCAAGGAAGCTGAAGCACTTGCGGCGGAAGCATTCGGAGCGGCTTACTGCTTTTTTATGGTAAACGGAACAACCTCCGCCGTACAGTCAATGATTATGTCTGTCTGCAAGGCAGGAGATAAAATCATCATGCCCCGAAACGTTCACAGAAGCGCAATCAACTCCCTTATAATCAGCGGAGTAATACCTGTTTACGTTAACCCCGGTGTTGACAAGCGGCTTGGGATACCTCTTGGAATGAGCATTTCCGACGTTAAAAAGGCTATTGAAGAAAATCCTGACGCAAAGGCGATTTTTGTCAATAACCCTACTTATTACGGAATATGCTCAAATATTCGTGAAATTGTTAGACTTGCACATGAAAACAATATGGCTGTGCTTGCCGACGAAGCGCACGGAACACATTTTTATTTCGGTGAAAATATGCCTGTTTCCGCTATGGAGGCAGGGGCTGACCTCGCGGCTGTTTCAATGCACAAAACAGGCGGCTCGCTTACGCAGAGCAGCTTTCTTCTTGTAGGGAAAAACGCTGCTGTTTCAGAGGGGCACGTCAGAGCAGTAATAAATCTTACGCAGACAACAAGCGGTTCATATCTGCTGTTGTCCTCTCTTGATATATCAAGGCGAAATCTTGCCGTAAGAGGCAGACAGATGGTCGCTAAGGTTGTTGAAACGGCGGAATATGCACGGGCTGAAATAAACAGAATAGGCGGCTATTATGCATATTCTGAGGAGCTTGTCAACGGTGATGACATATACGCCTTTGATACGACAAAGCTTTCGGTTTTCACTCGTGACATAGGTCTTGCAGGAATAGAGGTTTACGATTATCTTCGTGATAATTACGATATACAGATTGAATTCGGGGATATCGGGAATATTCTTGCAATCATTTCTGCAGGAGATATGTGGAAGGATATAGAGCGGCTTGTTTCGGCACTATCTGAAATAAAGAGACGTTTTTGCAGGGACAAAGCGGGAATGTTTGACCATGAATATATTACCCCTATTGTGAGAATTTCTCCGCAGGCTGCATTTTATGGCAATCAGGAGGTTTTGCCCATTAGTGAAAGTGCAGGACGCATAAGCGGAGAATTTGTTATGTGCTATCCTCCGGGAATACCTATTATTGCGCCGGGCGAGCTTATCACAGACGAAATTCTTGACTATGTTGCATATTCAAAGGACAAGGGCTGTTTTATGACAGGCACTGAGGATATGAACATTGAGAAAATAAAGGTGCTTTGTCCATGAATAAAAACAGCAGGAACTGGAACGGATTTAAGGTTATAGCTTTTTTGCTTTTATATATTGGTTTGAATATTTACTTCTGCTTTAATCCCATCCATGTTGAGGGTTCAGCATTACGTGTAATGGGCTCAAAGTATATACCATATATATTTGCGGTATTCGGTGCAATAATGCTTATTGCTTATATTTTTGACAAGGAAAAATAATCCGCTTACTACGAAAGGATTTGTTTATGGAATTATGGTTTACTGAAATGCACAGTGATAATGTCAGGTTTTCCATACGTGTTAACCGACAGCTTCACAGCGAGCAAAGTGAATTTCAGCGCATTGACATTTTTGAAAGCGATGAATTCGGACGTTTCCTCACTCTTGACGGACTTATGATGCTGACCGAAAAGGACGAATTTATTTACCACGAAATGATTACTCACGTTGCTATGGCTTCAAACCCTGCTGTAAAATCTGTTCTTGTAATAGGAGCAGGCGACGGCGGAACAGTAAGGGAGCTTGCAAAATATAATACCATTGAACATATTGACATGGTTGAAATCGATGAACGTGTTGTTGACGTGTGCAGGGAGTATTTACAGCAGACCGCCTGTAAGCTTGACGACAGCAGGGTTAAACTGCACTTTGAGGACGGACTTAGATTTGTCCGCACAAAGGGAAACTGCTATGACCTTATAATTGTTGACAGCACGGACCCCTTCGGACCGGGCGAGGGACTTTTCACAAGCGAGTTTTACGGCAACTGCTTTAATGCTCTTACCGAAAACGGCATACTTGTAAATCAGCATGAAAGCCCCTATTACAGCGATGACGCAAAGGCTATGCAGAGAGCGCACAAAAGAATACGTGAGTTTTTCCCTGTTTGCAGGGTTTATCAGGCACATATTCCGACATATCCGTCAGGGCACTGGCTTTTCGGCTTTGCTTCAAAGACTATTGACCCTCTTTCCGCTGACACTGAACAGTGGAACAAGCTGGGCATAAAAACACGATACTATAACACGGAGCTGCACAAAGGCTGTTTTGCTGTTCCGAATTATGTAAAGGAGCTTCTTGAAAATGCAACTTGAGAGAAATGCTTTTATCGGCTGTGATTCAGATTACGAAAATTCACACATAGTAATATTCGGAGCACCGTTTGACAGCACAACCTCCTACCGTCCAGGAACACGCTTTGGGAGCAGGGCAATCCGTTCCGAAAGCTACGGAATAGAAACATATTCCCCGTATCAGGATAAGGACCTGACTGATTATTCTGTTTATGACGCAGGCGATTTGGAGCTTTGCATAGGCTCGTCAGAGCTTGCCCTAAAGCAGATTGAGGATACTGCCAATGAAATCCTGTCCGACAATAAAATTCCGCTTATGCTTGGCGGAGAACATCTTGTCACACTTGGAGCAGTAAAATCAGCATACAGAAAGTATAATGATTTATATATAGTACAATTTGATGCACATGCTGATTTAAGAAATGACTATCTTGGAGTGAAAAATTCTCATGCTTGTGTAATGCGCCGCTGCTATGAGCTTGTCGGCGAAAAGCATATTTATCAGTTCGGCATAAGGAGCGGAGAGCGTGAGGAATTTACCTTTGCACAAAAGCATACTATTATGAACAGGTTTAATCTTGACCGCATTGATGACTGTGTAAAGGCGCTCAAGGGGAAGAATGTTTATCTTACAATTGACCTTGATGTTTTAGATCCGTCAATTTTCCCAGGAACAGGAACCCCCGAAGCAGGAGGAGTATCATTCACAGAGCTGCTAAACGCTGTTATGAAGCTGAAAGAGCTTAACATTGTCGGACTTGACATGAACGAGCTTTCTCCGCCATATGATGCAAGCGGAGTTTCAACTGCTGTTGCCTGCAAGCTATTGAGAGAAATTCTGCTCATGATGTTGTAGCATATCATAAACGTCAGATAATTACACTTACAGTAATACCAAAACAACGAAAGGAGCATCATTATATATGCTGATTATGGATGAATTACGGCTTGAGCTTGAGGGCTACCGCAAGGATATGAAGGAGCTTTACAATATTCTCGATATTGATAAGTGCAAAAAAGAAATAGCCGAACTGCAGGAACAGTCTGCCGCTGACGGCTTTTGGGACGACCTTGAAAAATCTCAGAAAACTATGCAGACCATTAAACGAAATGAGGAAACAATCGATACCTATAACAAGCTTAATACACGTCTTGAGGATACCCTCACAATGATAGAGCTGTCAATGGAGGACGAGGAGGACGAAGCCCTTGTTTCCGAAATAAAAAGGGACGCTGAATCATTCAAGGCTGACCTTCAGACAGTTAAGCTGTCAACTCTTCTTACCGGTGAATACGACAGCAAGAACGCTATTCTGACATTCCATGCCGGCGCAGGCGGAACAGAGGCTCAGGATTGGGCAGAAATGCTGTTCAGAATGTACAACAGATGGGGTGAACGCCATAACTTTAAGGTTACAACCCTTGATTATCTCGACGGTGACGAAGCAGGGCTTAAATCTGCCTCCATACTTGTAGAGGGACTTAACGCATATGGCTTTTTAAAATCGGAAACAGGAGTTCACAGGCTTGTGCGAATTTCTCCGTTTGACAGCTCAGGCAGGCGCCACACATCGTTTTCATCGCTTGAGGTTATGCCTGAAATAGGCGACGCTGATGTGGATATTGAAATTCGTCCGGAGGATTTAGAGATAGATTTTTACCGTGCCAGCGGTGCAGGCGGACAAAAAGTAAACAAGACCTCCTCCGCTGTAAGACTTACACATATTCCTACAGGTATTGTTGTATCTTGTCAGACGCAGCGAAGCCAGTATCAGAACAAGGATTATGCAATGAAAATGCTTAAATCAAAGCTTGTTGAGATTAAGGAAAGAGAACACCTTGACAAAATTGAGGACATCAAGGGCGTTCAGAAGGAAATTGCATGGGGTGCACAAATACGCTCCTATGTATTTATGCCGTATACTCTTGTAAAGGATCACAGAACGAATTTTGAAAACGGCAACATCAATGCCGTTATGGACGGCGATCTTGACGGCTTTATTAATGCATATCTGACAGCACTTTCTCATGGAACCTTGGAAAAATAAACAAAGCCTCCGTTTAAATTATTGAGCGGAGGCTTTTTAATATTAAAAATAACTTAAAAATATTTCTTTTGCAAAAAACACTTGACAAATATAAAATAAAGTGATAAAATATAAAAGCGTTAAGTTAATGCACACAATTAATATATCGCGGAGTGGAGCAGCTAGGTAGCTCGTCGGGCTCATAACCCGAAGGTCGTAGGTTCAAATCCTGCCTCCGCAACCAACGTAGATAAGCCGTTTGAGGTAATTCAAGCGGTTATTTTTTATTTCTAAAAACATAAAAAAGACCAACAAAAAACCAACAGCACAAAAATCAGACCAACTGTGACCAACTAGCATTCACTGTATTACCCCCAATTATACGTGTTTTCCAAATATGGCATCAGCAATACATTCGGCTGATCTCTCGTCAGCCTGCTTGATAATATGGGAATAAAGGTCGCTGGTGGTTGAAGGCTTGGCGTGTCCGAGGCGGCTTGATATGCTGATAGTGTCCATTCCGTTGAAATAAAGGATACTTGCCATAGTGTGGCGGAATGCGTGAGGGTTGATATGAGGAAGTCCATATTTCTCCGAAAAATCCGCACACCAGCCTGTTATGCTGTCCGGATGGATAGGATATCCGACCTTGTCACTGTTCTCCTGATAGAAAAGATAATCATTTATAGCGCTGTGCGTAGCTGTGTTCTCACTGTTATGTGCAGCGTTTCTTATACTGTCTTCATCAGGCAGGTCGATATAGGCATTCCACATTGTTCCGTAAGTTGAACGTGCTGCAAGCCATTCCTTGCGATATTCCCTTAAAAGCTGTATGGTTTCCGCAGGCAACTTGATAAATCTGTCTGATTCATCGGTCTTGGGCGAGCTTGTGTACATTCCAACGTCCTTCTTATAAAGAATGCTGTGACAAATATGTATCTGTGAACGCTCCCAGTCAACGCAAGACCAGCGCAGCCCGGCAAGCTCCCCTCTGCGTATGCCGGTAATAAGAAGCAGATGCACCATTACCTTTCTGCTCATAGGCACATTTTCAAGAGCATCTCTGATAGCAGCTACTTCTTCCGGCTGAAAATAGTTTGGATGCGACTTTTCAACCTTCGGCGGTGTAGCCTTTGAAGCAGGATTGTACTGTATGAGCATCTCCTTTTCAGCCTGTGCAAGTACAGCAGAGATAAGTCTGTGATGCTCCACAACTGTTTTTGCGGAAAGCGGCTCATTGTTCACGATGATCTCAAAAAGCGCATTCACAGGCTTTACAAGCACATTTGCAATTGATTCAGCCTTATCGTAAGATATGATCTTTTTGCTGTAGCATGAAGATATGGTTGTGAGGGATACTTCCGCAGATTCGGATAGACTGTCCTTTGTTATTCCCTTTTCTTTAAGCATAGCTTTAAGATCCACTTTACAAATAGCCTTCTTGTTATTTGCCCTCATACCATTTTGGGAAAGCTGTTTGTAAAAGTTATTCAGATGCTGCGGTCTGATGTCTGCGATCTTTATGTGTCCGATCCCTGCATTGATGCGTGGCAGCATATCACGATAACGTGTTATAGTTGTATGCTTCATTCCATTTCGTTCTTTTAGATCAATTACATAATCCGCATATTGAGCGAAGGTCTGTCTGTTGTCAAGACTGAAACCAAGCTTGCACTGTTCCTCAAAGGTAACTGCTTGTTTATTCAGTTCCTTTTCGATCTGTTTAGCTGTCATTCCGGGCGTCGGCTTCCAGGTCTTAACGTAAGGATTGAGCTGCTTGCCGTTTTCATCTCTGCCCTTGAAAACGCGTATCTCATAGCTGACGATCTCACCGTTCTTATTCTTTTTTGGTCGTATTGATGCCATCTATATTCTCCTCCCATTCTCTGATAAGGTCAGTCATTGATGCATTATCTTCGTTGAAATGCTCTAACCATTTGCGCTCACGTTCATTCAGTTTTTCGCCGTTTTTCATCTTTTTTTCAATCAATGCGTACATATAAACTATAAGTCCGTTATAATAACCTCCTGTGGTGCAGCAAGCATCGTCATATAAACCAACAAATCCATCTTCGGCATGTCGGGTGTCCAGACTTACATCAACTATGTTTCCATCCTCATCCTCATATAGATTTTCTGGTGGAGTAAGCTTCTGAATAACCTCTTGAAAATAGTGTCTGCCTTCGTCTACGACGCTTTGAAAGAGAAATCTTTTATAATAATAACCGGTAAGAACAGTTCCGTTTCCATAGATCATATCCATAAGAGGTTGCTTTTGATCATTTTTTCTTTCATTATCTATGTCTGAAAGCTCATCCATAATTTCTTCTTCATTTCCTTCGTTAATATCAATTACAGCAGCATGTTTAATATTACCGATCATCTCGTCGTATGAATCGAGAACATCTATCATAGTAGATATAATATCAATAGTGTAAGGATAATTGACCTCTTTATCATCATCCGGTTCATTAAGCTGCTTTTTTAATCGCTGCACTTTCTTACTTAATTGCTTGACCTTATTCAGCTCCGCAAATAATTTAATATTTGATTCAGATAGTCCCGTATAGTCGCATACAGCCTTCAAATCGGTATTTGTGGAACGCACATCACTCGCCCCGGCAAGATAATCAACGGACACTCCAAAGAATTTTGCGACTTTAGCAGTTGTGAGGACATCGGGAATGCTGTCACCGCTTACCCATTTTCCCACGCCTTGCCGAGTCACTCCGACAGCAGACGCAACATCCTCGTGAATACAGTTCCTTTCCCTTATAAGTTGTCCCAGACGTTCTGCAAATATATTCACATTCTTTTTGGCAGATGGTCTTGCCATTTCTATTACCCCATTTCGTTTTTTCGGTTGCTTTTTCATTAATTATTTGAGTCAAAGAAAACATTTTTGCTTTATGTGTAAATTAGGAAAAATGTATTGACTTTAGCAGCAGCCTATGATAATATACATTATAGCAAATAAAGTTACAAATGTCAATAAAAAGAAAATATATTTTACAAGAGATTAGAGATGATTTTGCAATGTGAGAAAACAACCTTGAACAGAATAAAGGGAATAAAAGAATGATCAAACAAACTTTATTTGATAAGGAAGGAGAAAACAAAATGAAATTGACCGTACCACACATGGAAACAATCAAAGCTACATCCAAGCTCACCGGGCTTCCCGAGCATTTTATCCGCCAGAAGGTCCTCGGTGGAGAAATCGTGTCCGTAAAAGCAGGCAGTAAATATCTTGTCAATGTTGATAAATTCATAGATTATCTCAATACCTGCACCGTTGAAACAGCCGGAAATAATACAGAATCAGACAGCAAGATCACGCCCATTCCTGCTAAACTTTAAGGCGGTGCATTTATGGCAGCACGAAGAATGCTTGCGAAGGTGATTATGGAGTCGGATAAGTTTCTTGAATTGTCGTTTTCCGCACAATCATTGTATGTACAGCTTGGACTAAATGCGGACGATGACGGCTTTGTAAACTGTGCTATGAAGGTATGCAGAATGATAGGCGCCGATCCCGCTGAACTTTCACTTCTTATTGAAAAGGGGTATATCATTCCGTTTGAAAGCGGTGTAATAGTGATAGCTCAGGATATCAGCGATGCTGTGCGCCGTACTATGCTGAGGCCGGATATGCGCATGGGGGTCATAAATCGGCCAGCGATCCATCTCCGTGTAGAGCTGCTTGACCAATGCAGAATCCATCCTGCCCTCCTGTTGTGTGCAATGCGCTGCTACGCCATCGCTTGGTGCAGACTCAGGCAATGTTGCTCCCAACCGCCCGGGTTGTCAAACCCTGCTTGGGCGGCGTGATGGGCAGGCG
>ENA-UOYA01001421-UOYA01001421.1-activated-sludge-metagenome-genome-assembly--contig:-NODE-1421-length-25509-cov-6.301053_pt1 | contig 25509 bp, 24 predicted proteins | sample MGYA00238163_ERZ764804 | MGnify/ENA primary metagenome ERZ764804 (study PRJEB28919, sample SAMN05720223) | activated sludge metagenome | isolation source: Anaerobic digester | place: Hong Kong... | reverse complement strand
GGCCTTTCTGTCTGTTGGATTTTTTCCCGAAAGATTACCTTACCGTGATTGACGAAAGTCATGTTACCATTCCGCAGATTCGTGCCATGTACGGCGGCGATCATTCGCGCAAACTCAACCTGGTGGAATACGGTTTCCGTTTGCCTGCCGCTATTGATAATCGCCCGCTTACGTTCGAAGAATTCGAATCGCTCACGCCGCAGATTATTTTTGTGAGTGCCACACCGGCCGACTACGAACTGGAAAAATCGGAGGGGGTTATTGTGGATCAGTTGATTCGTCCTACGGGTTTGCTCGATCCGCCTATCGAAGTGCGTCCTACTCTTAACCAGATTGATGATCTCATGGAGGAAATTCAGCAACGGGTGGAAAAAAACGAACGGGTGTTGGTAACCACGCTGACAAAACGCATGGCGGAGGAATTGACCGATTATCTTTCGCAGAACGGTATTCGGTGCAGTTATATTCATTCGGATGTGGAAACGCTTGAACGCGTGAAAATTATGGACGAATTGCGGAGCGGCGTTTTTGATGTTTTGGTGGGGGTGAATTTGCTGCGTGAGGGACTGGATTTGCCGGAAGTTTCGCTGGTGGCTGTGCTCGATGCCGATAAAGAGGGGTTTTTGCGTTCACATCGTTCCCTCACGCAAACGGCAGGGCGTGCAGCGCGCAACGTAAACGGGAAGGTTATTTTTTATGCCGACAAAATCACCGAAAGTATGCAGGCTACCATCGACGAAACCAATCGCCGGAGGGAAAAACAGTTGAAATATAACGAGGAGCACGGCATCATTCCGCAGCAAATCAAAAAAGCCAAATCGTCGGCTCTTGCCAAACATGCGGTACCGACAACAGAGTCACAAGCGTATGTTGAGCCGGATTACTATTCGATTGCTGCTGAGCCGGCTGCTCCATATGAGGTGGAAGAGGATTTGGAAAAACGCATCGAAAAAACACGCAAAGCCATGATGGCGGCGGCCAAACGATTGGATTTTTTGGAAGCTGCCCAATTGCGGGATCAATTGATCGTATTGGAGTCGAAATTAAAGGAGAAGTCTGCTTTATAATCTGAAGAGCAACGGCATCGATTTTGTTGCTTCCTCACCCCTTCGGAAGAAGAAAAGGAAAAGGAAGAAGAAAAGGAAAAGGAAAAGGAAGAGCAACAGTAACCTTTGGAGACGACAGAATGCACCAAATAGAAGTGGGGCAGGCAACGTGCCTAACGGGAATTTTGCCGACTAACCCTATTGAAAAATGAACGAAATATGAAATCGGATATTGAAATTGCACGCGAAACGCCATTGAAAAAGGTAAAAGATGTAGCCGAAAGCATCGGGATTCCACGAGATGAGGTTCACAATTACGGCCCTTTTATGGCTAAAATACCGCTCCGGCTTATCGATAGTGAGCGGGTGAATAAAAGCAATCTGATCCTGGTAACCGCTATTACGCCCACAAAAGCAGGAGTGGGGAAAACAACCACCTCTATCGGTTTATCGTTAGGGTTGAACAAAATTGGCAAAAAAGCCATTGTGGCCTTACGAGAACCCTCACTCGGCCCGGTGTTCGGCATGAAAGGAGGCGCAGCAGGAGGCGGTCGTGCACAGGTGCTTCCGATGGAAAATATCAACCTGCATTTTACGGGCGATTTTCATGCCGTAACTACGGCTCATAATACGATTTCGGCGTTGCTGGACAATTACATTTACCGTGTACAGGGTTCGGCCGGGCAACTCAAAGAAGTATTGTGGAAGCGTGTGCTGGATGTCAATGACAGGAGCTTGCGTCACATCGTGACCGGATTGAACGGTTCTGCCAACGGCATTCCGCAGGAATCGGGATTCGATATCACGGCTGCATCGGAGTTGATGGCCATTCTTTGTCTGGCGGAGAACGAGAGCGACTTGCGCCGTCGCATCGAAAATATTTTGTTGGGTTATACGATGGACGGCAATCCGTTTACCGTGAAAGATTTGGGCGTTGCGGGAGCCATAACCGTATTAATGAAAGATGCCATTCATCCCAATTTGGTGCAAACTACCGAAAATACGGCGGCATTTGTGCACGGAGGTCCTTTTGCCAACATTGCTCATGGTTGTAATTCGGTATTGGCTACAAAAATGGGCATGACCTATGGCGATTATGTGGTAACGGAGGCCGGTTTCGGGGCGGATTTGGGTGCCGAGAAATTTTTCAATATCAAATGCCGTAAAAGTGGCATACGACCCAAACTGACCGTGATCGTGGTTACTTCTCAGGGGCTGAAAATGCACGGGGGAGTTCCCGAAACGAAAATCAAAGAACCCGATAGAGAAGGGTTGATAAACGGGCTGCAAAATTTGGAAAAACATCTGGATAATTTGGCGGCGTTTGGACAAACCGTGGTGGTGGCTTTCAACAAATACGATTTCGACAGGGAAGAGGAAATCGATGTTGTTCGGCAGTATTGCGCTCGAAAAGGAGTGCGCTTTGCGGTTAACGAAGCTTTTTACAAAGGGGGAGAAGGTGCCGTGGAATTAGCCGAAATGGTGGTAGATGCTATTGACAACGAGCCCTCACACGAATTGAAATTTACCTACGATGATGCGGATACCATCGATAAGAAAATCGAAAAAATAGCCCTGAACATTTATGGAGCACGCGATGTGGTTTTCGGAGAAAAAGCAATGAAAATACTGAAAAAAATCGAAGGAACAGCCCTCGAAAAAATGCCGGTATGTATTGCCAAAACGCAATTTTCTTTTTCGGCCGATCCTAAAGCGTATGGTGTAGCCAAAAATTTTCAGTTTAAAATCAATGATATTATCATCAATCAAGGGGCGGAATTTATTGTGGCTCTTGCCGGCGAAATGGTACGTATGCCGGGTTTGCCTGCCGATCCTCAAGCAAAACGCATCGATATCGTGAACGGACAAATTGAAGGATTGAGTTGATAAGAAATGAGCGTTGATTTATAACGGATAATTGACTTTATGACCCCTGAAAATCAATAAAAAAATGAAACCGATTGTTTTAACTTTAACATTTTTTTCTTTGGCAACATTGCTTATTGCCGGCGATGGAACTCTTTACACGAAGGAAGACAAGGCAATTTTTGATAAATATGCGTTGTATATCGAGCCTTTTCGCGATCAACCGATGGAAAAAGTGATGGAGAAAACGGCCGAATTTTTTCTTGGAACGCCTTATGTGGCTCATACCTTGGAAATGACGCCGGGAGAGACGTTTGTCATTAACCTGCGGGAAATGGATTGCGTTACTTTCATGGAAAATGTCGTTGCTTTATCGTTGACGGCCAAATCCGGTGAACTTTCGTTTGACAAGTTCATGGACGAATTGCGCAAAATGCGTTACCGGAACGGCAATATCAAAGACTACGCTTCGCGATTGCATTACACCACCGATTGGTTTTACGAAAATGAAAAACGTGGTTTGGTGAAAAATATCAGTGCGTGTTTGGGCGGGGTGAAAGAAACCAAGAAAATCAACTTTATGTCTGCTCACCGCGATGCCTACCAACCGCTGCAAAGCGATGACGCCATGTGGTGGAAAATAAAAACGTTGGAAGATGCGATCAACCAACGTGGCGGGTTTTATTATCTCCCCAAAAATGAAATTGCAAAAGCCGTTCCCCAAATTCCCCACATGTCTATTATAGCTTTTACGACTTCTACGGAAGGGCTGGATGTTTCGCATGTGGTGTTTGCTTATCGTAAGGGAGACAAACTGACGTTTATTCATGCTTCGAGTACTGAAGGGAAGGTGGTAATCGACGAGAAAACGCTTGTTGATTATTGCAATTCGCAAGAATCATGTACAGGAATAATGGTCGTTAAGGTCAATGACCGTTAAGATTCCGTGATCCCTAAGGGACGGTTTTCTGTACGGTTTTTTCTGCATGCTCCGTAAACTTTTCCATGGTTTCTTTTTCTTCCTTACTGAATGGAGGAGTGATCGCTACCCGGGAAAGGGTTGTCGGTATGAGCACATAGTTCGTTTTTTCCTTATCCCGATATTTTCGTACCCAAATAAAAGAATACGCATGCGATTCGATTTCGGCAGGAGCTTCATCTGAGGTTTTACGGATAACGATTTCGGCAATCATTCCTCCTTCGGTATGAGGGTGTTGTTGATTTGAAATAAAATTTCCGAGAGAGTAATAGACCACATTTGCCGGTTCCTTTTCTTTTCGGTAAACGGAGACAGGTTCCACGACGTGGGGATGATGACCGATAATCATCCGTACGCCGTTATTGATCAGGAATTGAGCCATTTTCCGCTGTTCTGTCGTGGGGTAGGTGAGGTATTCCTCTCCCCAGTGCATGTTGGCAATAATAATGTCGGGCTTGTATCGTCGGGCTGTCCCGATATCTTTTTTGATAAGAAAAGTATCGGTAAAATTTACGATACTTGGGTTTTTTACCGGAATCCCGTTGGTCTTATAGGTATAATTCAGCAGAGCAATGCGGATTCCGTTTTTGATCAGCATAAGCGGGTAACGGAGAGTGCGTTCGTGCGGCGATTTGAAGGTGCCCGTATGCTTTATTTGCAACGAATCGAGCACGTCTATCGTGCGCTCGAGACCTTTTTGTCCGCCATCCATTGCATGATTGTTTGCCAGAAAGAAAACGTCGAATCCTGCATTTTTCAATGCGGAGGCAAACTCGTCGGGGGAACTAAAGGTAGGGTATCCCGTGTAAGGTTTTCCGCCTAATACGGTTTCGAAGTTGACGCAGGCAATATCGGCCGAAGCGATGTTGTCTTTAATCAGATAGAAACACGAATCGTAATTGTATCCGTTTTCTGTTTTTGCGCTATGTACTTGAGGCAAGTGCTGCATGGCATCTCCGGCAAATAAAAGACTCACCTTTCTCTCTTGCGAAACAGCAAATTGTCGGATAGAAGAAAGAAAGAGACAACCGGAGATCCAGAGAACAAGCAGCCATCGCATGTATGCCGTATTACCCTTTTTTGCCGGATGCGGAATCCTTGGCCGGTTGTAAAATACGGCGATAGGTATCGCCATCGGTGAGCACCTCGATGGCTTTTCGGTACACGTTATCTCTTTGTAAGGTATAGATGAGTACGCCTTTTTTGTAGTAATAACGTTTTACGATTTCGTTGGCGATCAGATCCTTGATTTCGTCCTTAAAAAGTTCGAGATCACGATTCAAATCAGGAACGAGTTTTGCTTCGAGCGCTTTAAATTCTTCTTCGGCTACATCCATGTAACCTTCAAATTTCATGACTTCTTTCAGGGTCTGCATCGTTTTTGCGCTCATCTGATCGTATTTAAAATCTTTCGATTTTACGAATTGCTTGAAGGATTCGTAATCGGCATCGGTGAACGCGAACTTGTCGGGGGGCGCAATCGTAGGATGTTTTAAAACCCAATCGGTGACATAATCGAAAATGACATTTCCCATTACCAGGTAATAGGAGATCCGCCCCAGTTGTTCTTCTTCCACGATGATGTCCGGTGTTATGCCGCCCCCTTCGCGTACTTCACGACCGTTTTTTGTATAGAAAACATGCGTGAGGCTGTCGGGTATGCGCGCCACACTGCCATCGGGATTGCGGTGTGAATAATCGAGGGTTTGGATGCATCTTCCACTGGGGATGTAGTATTTTGAAGTCGTAAGTTTGATGCTGCCTCCATAAGGAAGACTGCGGGTAGTTTGCACCAATCCTTTTCCATACGAACGGTTTCCGATGATAACGGCTCTGTCCAGATCCTGAAGCGATCCCGCAAGGATTTCAGAGGCCGAAGCCGAGCCGGTATCGATGAGCACCGTAATCGGGATCAGCGTATCGAGCGGTTGTTCGTCGGTACGATATACGCGGTCCCATTGTTTCACTTTTCCTTTGGTGGAAACCACTTCCTGACCTTTGGGCACAAACATGTTTACGATGCTGACGGCTTCTTCCAAAATGCCTCCGCCGTTTCCTCTGAGGTCGATAATAAGGGATTCGGCTCCTTTATTTTTCAGATCGAGAAAAGTACTTCTCACTTCTTTGGCGCTGTTTTCGGTGAAACTTCCGAAATGGAAATATCCGATATTTCCGTTTACGATATTGGCATAGGTAACGGGGTGGATGGTGATTTTTTCGCGAACAATTTTCACAACGAGGGGCTTATTTTCGCCGGGACGTTGAATTTTCACCTTGACTGTTGTGCCCGGAATGCCCCTTAATGCATTGCTTACCTCCTGAACCGTTGCTTTACGCATATCTTTATCGTCGACTTCCAGAATAATATCGCCGGCTTTCAACCCGGCTTTTGCCGCCGGTAGTCCTTCGTAGGGTTCGTTGACGATGACATGCCCGTCTTTATACGAGATCACGGCTCCGATTCCTGCATATTCGCCGGTAGTCATGAATCGAAAATCGTCCATATCTTCTTCGGAGTAATATTCGGTGTAAGGATCGAGCCCGGAGAGCATGTTTCGGATGGTACCCTGCATCAGACTATCCACTTTTATGCTGTCGACATAAAACATGTCCAATTCTTTCAATACGGAGTTGAAGATGTCGATATTTTTATTGATGTCGAAATAACGTTGATTTTTATTCGGTTGTAGCGTAGTCTGTGCCGGAAGGTACAGCCAGATAAAGGAAATAAGAATTGTAAAAAGAGTTTTTTTCATCTGCCTGATTTTATGAGTTTGCTTCACATTTGAATGGTTAATGGTGTTTGTAGAAAAATTGCTTTTTCTTTATCGGCAAAGAAACGAATTTTTTGTGAAATTAGAGGAATGTTTTCGTTATATGTTTTTAAAAATGTATTCATGACTTCGAATATTCTGTATCTTTACGGCGTTTTATGGGAAAGTGGCAGTCAATAAACCGATATTTACGGCATTTACTCCTTCCGGGAGCAATAGGTGCGATTATTTTTCTGGGGACTTGCATTTTGAGTTCAGAGCAGGTGCCGGACTTGCCTCCTGTGCTTCCGTGGGATAAGATGGTTCATGCCGGTATGTTTTTTGTGTTGTCCGCGGTTTGTTATTACGATTATTATCATCTTTTTAATGGGAATGTGAATCGGAACAAATGGATTTTTTGGTGTTTCTTCATTCCTGTGATTTATGGGGCAGGCATCGAATTGCTGCAGCAATTTGTGTTTACTTCTCGTAGTGCCGAATGGGGCGATTTTATTGCCGATGTAATCGGTGCGTTTATAGCTACCGTCGGAGCAATTTACTATCTTAACTATCGGAATAAACCAAAAAAGACGTTATCTTTGTAGCCATACGGAAAATTACGATTAAATGCATCCTTTATGAACAAAAATTCCGCATATCCGGTTACCCATCCAACGATTAACAACCTAAAAACAATGTCGCTATGAAATACGAAGATTTAAAAATTCTGGCCGAATTAAGAGAAAAAGGCAGCATTACCGAGGAAGAATACGAGCGCGAAAAAGCAAAAATATTGAACGAGGAGGAGAAGTCCGGCTCTTCGGGAGGTTTCAGAAAACCCTTATTCGGACTGGATGAAAAATCATACCTTACGTTGATGCATATTTCTCAGCTTGCGGGATTTCTGGCTCCTTTGATCGGGTTTATCATCCCTCTTATCATGTGGATTACCAATAAAGAGGAGAATCCCAAGGTGGACAAGCACGGAAAAAACATCATGAATTTCATCATCAGCTTTGTTATTTATGCGGCAATCCTTTGTATTACCATCATCGGCATTCCGTTGGCCGTTGTGGTAGGTATTCTTTATATCGTATTTGTTATTATCGCGGCGATTAAAGTCAACAATGGCGAAGATTGGAAGTACCCGTTGACGATAGAATTTATTAAATGATGTCAGATGAGTGAAGAATTACTTGTAAAATACACGGATGTAGTTCTTAACAGGGAGGAAAACACGATTTTGCGCGATGTGAATCTCACGGTCAATCGGGGTGATTTTCTTTACATAATCGGAAAAGTCGGCTCAGGAAAGAGTACCCTGCTGAAGAGTATGTATGCCGAAATCCCCATCGAGTCGGGCGATGCACAGGTCTTTGATTATCGTTTACAGAAGATCAAACGGAAACAGATTCCTTATTTGAGGCGAAAAATCGGAATTGTCTTTCAAGATTTTCAGTTGCTCATCGACCGATCGGTAGAGAAAAATTTGGAATTTGTTTTGCGTGCCACGGAATGGAAAAATAAAACCATGATTAAGGATCGTATTCACGAAGTTTTGGTACAGGTGGGCATGCAAAACAAAGCGTATAAAATGCCGCACGAACTTTCGGGTGGGGAGCAACAACGGGTGGTTATTGCACGGGCATTGCTCAATTCTCCTCCTCTTATTTTGGCTGATGAACCTACGGGCAATTTAGATCCGGAGACCGGATCGCAAATTGTGGCGTTGTTGCATGCCATTTCGCAAAAAGGTACGGCGGTGATGATGGCTACCCATAATTATTCGATTGTGCAGGCATTTCCCGGAAAAATCATGCGGTGCGAGAATATGCATTTGATCGATATGAATGCAGTGTAACCCATCTTATTTTCCTGAAAAAGGGTTTGGGGCGTTTTCGAAGAGATTTATAGGGTTATTTCAGGGAATAGGGTTAACTTTGCCTCCAAAAAAGAAAAATGAATTTAAGGGTTAAAAGAAAAGAGGCGGTTATCTACCCGGATATTAATCGGGTATTTGCTCGATTTTTTTTCAATGGCGAAGAGCGTGCCGAGATGTTGATAAAAAATATCCTTGCCATGCCGGATTCTCAGGTCGATGTTTTACTCATGCAGACCCTTCGGGAATTTTCGAAACGCCACCGCAGCATTACCGGCATTTTTAAAAAACATTTCCAAAAGGTAAAATACATTGTCGACAGGGTAAATACCGGAAAAAATGTTTCCGAAATCAGGAAATTGCTCATCGGCTCCTATTTTACCATGGAATATGCGGTTGAGTCGGCTGCCCTTTTTAATCCTTCCATTGTGGAAGATATCGATCAAAGTGGCCTGCAGAAAGGCGAAGTCAGGGTTATCTTGAGTCTTCGTGCAACCGGTGAAGGCCATATCTCATCGTTGGTTTTTCGTAATGCGGTTATCGATGCCGATAATAATGTGATTGTACAAGAACCGGCAAATCATATAGGGACCGCTGAAGTAATTAAAGACAAATTGTATGAGAAAAGGCGATTCATCAGCAAGTTGAGGGACATGGAGGTTTCCGAAGAGCTGTATAACCTCGTGTTAAAACAGCTTCCCGATAAATTTACTTACGACCAGCTTTTCAGTGTCGTTAATGAAGTTTTAAAAAGCAACAATTTAACGATGGAAAAGCAAAAAGTTATGGAAGAATTTCTTTGGCTTGCCGAATCGCATACCGAAGTACGATTTTCATTGGATACCGATTTGAGTGAGCGTGCAATTTTCCCTATTTCGCAATATGAAAAAAACGGGATTGAAGATGCACGTTTCGTGAAGTTTACGAAAGATAACGGCGATTTCACCTATTATGGAACGTATACTGCTTATGATGGCTATCATATTCTCCCGAAACTGATCGAAACCAAGAATTTTTATTCGTTCCGAATTATGCCTTTGCATGGTAAATATGCCGTGGATAAAAATTTGGCGCTATTTCCGCGTAAGATTAACGGAAAATATGTCATGGTCAGCCGCATTGACGGAATCAACAATTACATCATGTTTTCCGATAATTTGCAGGTTTGGTCTCATGCCGAAATTTTGCAGCAGCCGCTTTATCCGTGGGAACTGGTGCAGATAGGCAATGCCGGTTCGCCCATCGAAACCGACAGAGGTTGGTTGTTAATTACGCACGGTGTGGGTCCGGTGAGGAAATATTGTTTAGGTGCATGCCTGCTCGATTTAAATGATCCTACCCACGTTATCGGGCGCACCAAAGAACCGTTGCTTGTGCCGGCCGAAAACGAACGGGCAGGGTATGTGCCCAACGTGGTTTATTCTTGTGGAAGCTACGTTCATAACGGCGAACTGATCATCCCTTATGCCATGAGTGATTATGCTACTGCATTTGCCAGTGTCGATTTGAACGATTTGCTGGATGAGATCATGAGTTGATATTTTATTCGGCGCACCGGTCATGAAGCTTATTTTTCAAGGATCTTTCGATAAACTTTCAAATAATCGTCCACCATTTTTTCTTTGCTGAAATTTTCTTCTGCCCATCGTCTGCAATAAGAACGGTCGATTTGGTGTATCAGCGGAATTTTTTCGACCGCTTCGTCGATGGTATTTACCAAAAATCCGGTTTTCCCTTCGCAGATGAGTTCGCTCATCGATCCTTTGTTGAAAGCAATCACCGGCGTTCCGCAAAACATGGCTTCGGCAACACTCAGTCCGAAAGGCTCGTTGAAGTTGATGGGATGGAGTAGGGCATACGCATTTCCCAGCAATTCGTCGCGTTTTTCCGGTCCTGCGCTTCCTACGTAAACAACATCGTCGTTGTTCAGATAAGGAGCCACTTTCTCGTCAAAATACGCCTTGTCCTGAATAATTCCGGCGATGATGAGTTTCATCTTGGCCTGTCGGGCAATTTGAATTGCCTCCCACGTCCCTTTGTCGTGATGGATTCGTCCGAAATAAAGCAAATAATCGCCCGGCTTTTCCCGAAGAGTGAAGAAACTTTTGTCGATCCCGTTGTACACGGTAGCGATATAATCGAGCTCTGGGCTTCTGTCGGCATTGCTGATCGAGACGTAATTATTCCACGGATTGTATCTTTTATAAACGGGAATGATTTTGGGCGACGAAAAACCATGTATGGTAGTCACCATCGGCGTTTTTATCAATCGCGAGTAGGTGAGGGGAAGAAAATCGAAGTGGTTGTGAATGAGGTCAAATTCGGAAGCTTTTTCCATCAGATAACCAATATGCAGACATTCGGCAACCTTCGGATCGATTTCTTTATCCTCCTCGTATCCTCTTTCGATGATGCCGTCGAGTTTTCCTTTCGTGATTGAATCCTTGGTGGCAAAAAGGGTCACGTCTACACCCCTTTCAACCATCCCTTCGGTAATATTGGAAGCTACTTGTTCCCACGGACCGTAGTGACGAGGCGGTGTGCGCCATGCCACAGGTGATAATAGGGCTATTTTCATTTTTACAAGGGTTTTCGGCTATTTGTTAAACATAAATCAACCAGATCGTCAATGGCGGGCTGCACCCACACACATTACCGTATCGGCTCCGCCCCGGTAGATTTTTACCGTACCATCGTCTTCGGGCAGAGCACCACAGGTAAATACCACGTTATGTACATACCCGGTAATTTCATAGGGTTCTTCGGGTTGAAGAATCCAATTATCGCCCACGCCGATGATTTTGGAGGGGTCGTCCAAATTGTGCAGAGCCACCCCCAGGCGATAAACGCTGCCGTCCATCGACCGAATTTGGTTACGCCGGCATTGTGAACAGTTGCTACTTCATAGGGCACGTCATTTTTTGTAAGAATCGGATGGTGTTTATATCGTGTGATCAATGTCATAAGCAATTTTTTTAGTAAAGGATTATCTCGATAAAAGTGCTTCATGTTCTTGAGCAGCCAAAATGGTAAGGTGCGAAATCCAATAGGCCAACGTACTTTCGGCACCCTGATTTCGGTTTATTCCTGTTTCTTCCAGTCCGTCGCAACACCCTTTTGTTTCGTGGTCGTACAACGGCAAACGCAGCGAGTTCTCGCCCAAGAACCACAAATAGCATTTAAACATTTTCTCCAGATATTCGGTTTCTTTTGTGATTTGAAACAGCTGATAGTAAAGCAATATCATTGCCATGACGTCAATCGATTGCTGCGCATATTCCGATACGGTGCTGCCTTTTCTATACCAACTTTTGTTCCCGATCGGCATGAAATAATCGGCTTTCATAGTTAACGATTCCAAGAATCGGGTAGTTTTCAGTCCGATATCGAACCATTCGCGATTTCCGGTAATTTCGTATGCCGAAAACAGCGCCAACGGAATGATGGCATTATCGTAGGTGACTACCTCCTCAAACCAGTCCCAATTTTCGGTGCTATTATTTTTATAGGATTCCGTGATCAGCGAAACCAAGTCGGTCATGCGATTTACCATTGCTTCGTCGTCCGGTGCTCCTTTCAGATAATGGCTGATGCCGATAATGGTATTGGCTGCGCCACGTATGCTTTGTATTTTTTCGAAATAGGGAACGGTGCGGAAAAACAATTCCCTTCCGAGTTGCCGAAAAGCGTCATGGGGTGGAAATCTCAGCAGGTATCCCAGTGCCCAGACCGTCCTTCCGAATGAATCTTCCGAACCTTTTTCATCGAGATACTGTCTGTTGAAACTAAGAAAATTTCTGAAATTGCCGTCAGCAAGTTGCATATAGTGAATAAAACTCAGGTAAACAGGCATAAGAGAGAGCGTTTCCCGGTCTTTGGTTTGTCGATAAGCCATTGTTGTCATCAGCAACGCTCGCGAGTTATCGTCCACACAATACCCTTCTTTAAGGTTGGGAATGCCGTACTTGGCATGTTGAACAATGCCCGTATCATCCGTCAGTCTGCAAATGTGTTCCAGCGTGTAAGAGGGCAACAAGCGAAGATCGATTACCTGTTTTTCGTTTAATTTTTCTTCTTTTTTTCGGTCGTCTTTTACGTCTGCCGAAAGAGACAAGTACTTCTTCCCGATTTTAGGCCAGCGGATTTTTTTGCCGTATTCGTATGCTCGCTTACGAATTTCCTGTAATTTTTTTTCGTCCTCAAACAATTCGAGCAATATTTCGGCAAGTTCGTCCGAATTTTTAAATCCGAACAATCGTCCTCTTCCCTCATCGAGTAATTCTTGTGCATGCCAATAGGGCGTAGACACTACGGCACATCCTGCTCCGATGGCATAGGTAAGCGTTCCGCTGGTAATTTGGGCTTCATTCAAATAGGGAGTAATGTAGATATCGCACGCTTGAAGATATTCAAACAGTTGTTCTTCGGTGACAAATTCGTTGTTGAAATAAACATTTTTTTCGAGATTGAGTTTTTTTACAAGCCGCAGCAGGTAGTCGCGGTATTCTTCTCCCGAGTGTTTTAACACATTGGGATGAGTCGCACCCAACACCAGATAAAGCACATCGGGATGTTTTTCCGCCACCTTTGGAAGGGCGTTTATTACCGTTTCGATTCCTTTGTTGCGGCTCAGCAGACCGAAAGTCAGCAATACTTTTCGACCCGTAAGTCCGTGTTTGTGTTTGGCTGTTTGGCGCGACATTCTTTCAAATTCGGGCACACCGTGTTCAATGAGGGCAATTTTTTCGCGCGGAATATGATAGATTTCTTCCAAAAAATGAATCGCGCGCTTACTCATTACAACAATACGTGCTGCTTTTTTCCCGATTTCTTCAACAATAGCCCGCTGCGTGTAGGAGGGTTCTTTCAAAACGGTATGGAATGTCACGATGAGGGGAATTTCGAGTCGGTGTAGCAGGGGGAGAATAAAAACCCCATCGTCGCCGCCAAAAATACCGAATTCGTGTTGAAGCACACATACATCGGCATCGCTGTAATTGATAAATTTGGCAGCATTGATGTAATCGGGTTGGTGATTTTGCCGGATAACGAATTTGACCTCTTCGGGATACTCATATTTTGCGTCGTCTTCGTTAAGGGCAATTACCATGGCATGTTTGGTAATTTTTTTACTTGCGGTATTTTGCACAATTGCTTTTATAAGGTTATGGGTAAATGTCCCGATGCCACACTGGCGGGGAGGATAAGTTCCAATAAATGCTATTTTCATTTCGTTCATTTTTTATTTTCTGTATATGTTGTATTTTTTATGATGTCGATTTAGAAAAATAAGGTTGTTTATTTGACAACGCCTTACCGGGGCATAAAGTTCGCATGGGGCAGAGGTAAGTTATTAAACTTTTTTAAAGAACGCGATTTTCGATAAGGGCAACAAAAAACCACCGATTTGCCGGTGGTCTTTTGTCTGTAAGAGGGAAAACGAATCTCCCTGATTTTTTATCTGATTTTCTTGTAACCGTAAACCGCGCGGTTGCCAAGTTCTTCTTCGATACGAAGCAACTGGTTGTATTTGGCCATACGGTCCGAACGGCTCAGCGAGCCTGTTTTGATCTGACCGGAATTGGTGGCTACGGCAATGTCGGCAATGGTTGCATCTTCCGTTTCGCCCGAACGGTGAGAAGTAACGGTGGTGTAACCATGACGTTGAGCCATTTCGATGGCATTTAACGTTTCGGTGAGCGTCCCGATCTGGTTTACCTTAATGAGGATGGAGTTTCCGCAACCCATTTTGATCCCCTTTTCGAGGAATTCCACATTGGTGACAAACAAATCGTCTCCCACCAATTGACATTTGCTGCCGATTTTATCGGTAAGCAGTTTCCAGCCTTCCCAATCGTTTTCGCTCATACCGTCTTCAATAGAGTCGATGGGATATTTTGTGATCAGTTGTTCCAGGTACTCAACCTGTTCGGCAGAAGTTCTTTTTTTGCCTTTATTGCCTTCAAACTTCGTATAATCGTAAATGCCGTCTTGGTAGAATTCCGATGAAGCGCAGTCCAGCCCGATCATGACATCCTTGCCCGGTTCGTAACCGGCGTTGCGGATGGCAGTGAGGATAGAATCGAGGGCTTCTTCGGTACCTCCGGCAAGATTGGGCGCAAAACCGCCTTCATCACCCACAGCCGTACTCAACCCTTTATCGTGAAGAACTTTCTTCAGGGCATGAAATACTTCCGCACCCATGCGTAGTCCTTCGCTGAAAGAAGGAGCGCCTACCGGACGAATCATGAATTCCTGAAATGCAATGGGAGCGTCGGAATGCGAACCGCCATTTATGATGTTCATCATGGGAACAGGCAGTACATAGGCATTTGCTCCGCCGATATAACGATACAGCGGCAGTCCCAGATAATCGGCTGCAGCTTTGGCAACTGCCAGCGAAACACCCAAAATGGCGTTAGCACCAAGATTGGATTTTGTTTTGGTTCCGTCCAGTTCCAACATTTTGGCATCAATTCCGCGTTGATCCAATGCGCTCATCCCGATTAATGCGGGTGCAATTACTTCGTTGACATTCTTCACCGCTTTTAAAACGCCTTTGCCACCGTATCTTTTTTTATCTCCGTCGCGAAGTTCCAACGCTTCGTTTTCGCCTGTAGATGCCCCGGAAGGAACAGCGGCACGACCAAATGCACCCGATTCGGTGTAAACATCTACTTCAACTGTCGGATTTCCTCTCGAATCCAGAATTTCGCGTCCTAAAATACTTACAATTCTCATGTTGATTTGATTTTATAAATTAATGAACTATTTTTTTATCTGTTTTTTGTTTCGCAAATGTACTTATTTTTATTGAAAAACTACGAAAAAGAAGCAATGAGTGCACGCATATTCGATGTGATTAAGCGGATGGAAATGGCCATGAGGATGATACCGAAAAATTTGCGAATGATGTAAACCCCGCTGACTCCCATCAATTTTTTCACGGCATCCAGGTAGCGCAACACAGCGTAAACCAGTGCCATATTGAGGGCAACGGCTATAATGATGTTGATGATATGGTATTCTGCCCGCATGGAAATGAGGGTAGTAAATGTTCCGGGTCCTGCTATCAGCGGAAAAACCACAGGCACCAGGGTAGAAGAACCATCGCCGTCGGGATTATCGTTTTTAAAGATTTCCACCCCGAATATCATTTCGATGGAAATAATGAGAATGACTAATGCTCCGGCAACGGCAAACGAGGATACATCAACCTGAAACAATTTCAGAATCCCCTCCCCGACAAAAAGAAAAAGGAGTAAGATAAAAAACGAATAAAGAGCCGCTTTGGTAGGATGAATAATCTTGTTATTGCTCCTTAAGTTCAGAAAAATGGGTACCGATCCCGTTACGTCGATAATGGCAAACAGAACCAGAAAGGCACTTACTATTTCTACTCCGTTTAATCCGAACATAAATGCAATTGTTGAATTTAGAATAAATAAAGCCGGCGACTATATTTTGAATACAAAAATACGTTTTTATGGCTTAATTTCCAATATATATTGAATAGTTGTTACGGCAAGTATCCAACGTTTCCAAATTAAAATAGCTTTGATGTGCAAAATTAAGATATTTTATAATAAAAAAGGCATTGAAATGGTGAAAAAACCGTTTGCGGAATGAAACGATGGAGGCACAGTTGGCGTTGCAGTCCAAAATGGCGTCCTGCATATGATTGCGCCGGATAAATTCTTGCAAAGACGGGTGCAGTTGCTCGATTTGTTTCTCAACTTCCCTTTCGGGTTGTTTAAAAAATAGTGCAATTCGGTCGAAAAGTTCTTTCAGTGCCACAAAAGCATCCATCGAATATACGTTGATTCGGCCGTTGGGTTCGGCGATGATTTTTTGCAATGCCGGACCTGTACCAAACGGCACCCTTTCCGAGAAACGTGCCATCGGATATACAAATACCTCATCCAATACGGCAACTTTTCCCATCGGGAATATTTTTTGCAAGAAATAAAAATCTTCCCCTCCTTGCTGCCTTCCCATTCCTCCGGCACGTACATAGGCATCGGCAGTGACAGCAAAAGCCGACCCTATGGTGTGATAGTAATACGGAAAGCCGGTAAATTTCAACGCTTTTTCGAAATACCGAAGATAAGCCTCATACTCGCGTATGGCTTTTTCGATAGTTTCGTCGTTGTTTTGTACCCGGTGATGAAAATTGTGGATGCTGCAGCACACCTTTTTGTCTTGAAAAGCCCGGTGAATATCCCGAAGATAATTTTTCGAAACGGTACAATCGGCATCCAACGAAACGAGTATTCCCTCAGGGTTACCCGTTTTGTAAAAATAATCGACCGCCAAATCCATACCGATTTTTCGGGCTAATCCCACGCCACCATGCTTTTTAGGAAGATTTTCAACAATAACCGGCACAAAAAGCATGCGGTCGGTTGAGAAGGTTTGGGAAAATTGCTGCACTTCACGATACGTTTTTCTGTTTTGATCCACTACTTCTTTGCTCGATTTCACCGTCGAATTTATCACCACCACCACTATGGTGTTTGTATCGGGAGGATCGCAGGCTGTAAGGTCGGCAAGGGTGAAGTTCAGCTCATATTCGTCGTAACACGGTATGACCACCGCCATATCGGCCAAAAATCTTTCCGGAAGCGACGGTTGGAGATATTCGCTTCGCTGTTTTTGAAGATATGCCGGCCAATGTTTCATAAACGATCACAAAGGTACGAATAAAAAATGAGGTTCTTTTTCAGGGAAGAACCTCATTTTTGGTATGGCGTTAAACGCCCATTTTATTTCTTTTTTTCTGTAGCCGGAGCCACGGTCGTCGGACCGTATTTGTTGTTCAGAAAACGTATGACTTCTTGGGTAATGTCGTATTTTTTATCGGCATACAGGATATTGTCGGATGCCGTATTGCTGAAAATGATTTCGTAATTCTTATCCTTATTAAATTCAACAAGATTGGTTTTAATGGTATCGGCCAATTGAATGTTCAGCTTTTGTTGCTCGATTGCAAATTCTTGCGATAGTTTTTGCGCAATCTGTTGATATTCTTGTTGCATTTTCAGAATGCGCTGTTGTTCCTGTTCAGCCCTTTCCTGGCTTAAGAAGGCATTGTTTTGCAATTTGCGTTGAAATTCCTGAGCTGCCGAATTCAACTGGGCTTCTTTTTGGTTTAACGTTGCCCTTGAACTTTCTTCTTTGCGCATCAATGCTTCATTCAGATCCTTAGCAAAATTATAATTGGTTAAGAGCGAATCCACATTAACATAAGCAACGGGCAATATAAAGGAAGAGTCGGCAGGATTAAACCGTATTTGCATTTTTTCGCCGGAGGAAGGTCGCGAAGTAAAAAACAAAATGTAAAGCGCAATAAGTCCGGCGGCCAATACACCATTAATTATATAAAAATAAGAATTCTTCATTATTCCTTCAATTTTTATTTATGGTTATTCGATTTCAACATAAGTTCCACAGGACTTACTTTAGCTCGCATTTGTGCATCTTGCGAGGTAGCACAACCGATTCCTCTTTCCTGCATAGCTTTATTTTCGCCAATGTGAATCTCGGGAAATTTCCCTTCTTTGGTGAAGAAAACTTTCACACCCATGAATAAAACAGCGATAAAAAGTAAAGCGGCACCCATAAGAATTGTTTTTAACATCATCTTTATTTTTAATTATTCGCTAAATTGTACCGCAAAGATAGTGTAATTGCAGAATTAAACCATATTTTTTTGGTTATAATGAGCTATTTTTTTGTCGGACGGAACTTTTCTTGTATTTTTAGCACATTAAACCAAAAGTGGATGCGATTTTAGCGCAAATACAAATTAACCGAAAAATAAACGATTATGACGATTAAAGAATTGGATCCCAAAGAGGTTTGGGGCTATTTTTATGAAATCACCCAAATTCCCAGACCTTCTAAAAAAGAAGAAAAAATTCGGGCCTACTTACTTGATTTTGCCCGTAAACATCAGCTCGAAGCCAAACAGGATAAAGCGGGAAACGTGTTGATCACCAAGCCTGCTGTACCGGGGAAAGAACATGTCCCTACCGTCATTCTGCAAGCACACATGGATATGGTATGCGAAAAAAACAGCGATGTGGTTCACGATTTCGACAACGACCCCATCGAAACGGTTATCGATGGCGAGTGGGTAAAGGCCAAGGGTACTACTTTGGGTGCCGACAACGGCATAGGTATCGCTGCAGCGTTGGCTGTATTGGCATCGAAAGACCTGGCACACGGAAAAATCGAAGCCCTTTTTACCGTCGACGAAGAGACCGGGCTTACGGGAGCCAATTTGTTGGAAGAAAATTTTCTCACCGGAAATATCTTGTTGAACCTGGATTCCGAGGAGGAAGGTCAAATTTATATCGGTTGTGCCGGAGGGAAAAATACCTGTGCTCGTTTTACCTACAAACCCAAAGAAATTCCCGAGGGTTATTTTTGGTTTAAAGTACAGGTGAAAGGCCTTCGCGGAGGGCACTCGGGCAGCGATATCGATAAAGGCCTCGGCAATGCCAATAAAATATTGACCCGGTTTTTATATGCTTTCCTCGACGAAAAGTATAAAATGGCGTTAGCCGAAATTGGTGGCGGAAATCTGCATAATGCCATTCCGCGTGAAGCGTATGCCATAGCCGGCGTAAAAGATAAATACAAAGAAAACGTACGCGTGAAATTGAATACTTTTCTTGCCGAAATTCAAGAAGAATATCAAGCGGTGGAGCCGAATTTGAACATGCTGCTCGAATCGGTGGAGCTACCCTCAGCGATTATTGACGGCAACACGGCAGAGCATCTGATTCTTGCATTGTATGCCTGTCCGCACGGCGTGATGCGAATGAGTTACGCTATTCCCGGTCTAGTGGAAACGTCTACCAATCTGGCTGCGGTAAAGATGCTCGATAATCAGGTGATTGAAGTCGTCACTAGTCAGCGCAGCTCGGTAGAATCGAGCAAAGAAGACGCGGCAAACATGGTGACCTCGGTATTTCGTCTTGCCGGTGCCGAAGTAAGTCAAGGTGAAGGTTATCCCGGATGGAAACCCAACCCCGATTCCGCAATATTGAAGCAATCCGTGGAGGTGTATAAAAAATTGTTCAACCAAGAGCCCGAAATCAAAGCCATTCATGCCGGACTGGAGTGTGGTCTCTTTCTTAAAAAATATCCCTATTTAGATATGATTTCCATAGGTCCAACCATGACCGATGTGCATTCACCCAACGAAAAAGTGCATATTCCTTCCGTTGCCAAATGGTGGACTTTCTTGGTGAAGATTCTGGAAAACCTTTCGGCATAAAGCAACGGTGCAATCGACTATGCGCATTCGTCACCCCCTTTTTCGCTTACCCGTCGAAACCGTGGTTTTGAGTGTGTTGATGATTCTTCTGAGTGTGAGGTCTTCGGCTCAGGAAAATTTCAGGATCTTGTTTTATAATGTGGAGAATCTTTTTGATACGCTCGATGATCCCGCAAAAAACGATGAGGATTTTCTTCCCGAAGGAAAACGCCGTTGGACAGGATGGAAATATAGGGAAAAGCTGAAAAACATTGCGCGCGTGATAACCGCTGTCGGCGGTATGCAGTCGCCGGCACTGGTCGGATTGTGCGAAGTGGAGAACGATAAGGTGATTTTCGATCTCACCACAAAGTCGCCCCTGCGTGCGCAGTGCTACGATTATATCGTTACCGATTCGCCCGACAAACGGGGAATGGATGTGGCGCTCCTTTATCAGCGCCACCGCTTTAACCTTCTCGAAAAGAACGAATATCGCATTCATTTTTCCAAGCCTGCTGCCCGGCCCTCACGCAATATTCTTCATGCCGTAGGCCAACTGGTAAATGGCGATACGCTCGATGTTTTTGTTTGCCATTTCCCTTCGCGCAGCGGTGGCCGTTTGGCAAGTGAACAGGCTCGCGGCGATGCAGCTGCGCTGTTGCGTAACAAAACCGACAGTTTGTTTCGTCTGCGAGGGAAAGCCTATATCGTCATCATGGGCGATTTCAACGATCAGCCCGACGATAAAAGTCTTTCGCGCATACTCGGTGCGCAAAAGGTGAGCAATCCCATCACCGAGAAGGGGTTGTACAACTTGTTTTATCATCGCATGAAAGAAATCGATTTCGGTACCTATAAATTTCAGGGACATTGGGAGGTGTTGGATCAGTTTATCGTGAGTGGAAATGTGTTGTCGACAACTTCTTCCGTTTCGCTGAAGAACAACGAAGCAACGGTTTTTAATGCCGATTTTTTGTTGGAGGAAGATAAAAACGGAAAGAAACGACCCTATCGTACCTACATGGGACCTGTTTATAAAGGGGGTTTCAGCGATCATCTGCCCATATACATCGATTTGCGGATCAAATAAAAATTATTTAGCCTGCATTTTAAAACTTTATCTTAAATTCATTGTCCATTTAAAGAATTAATTCTATTTTTGTAGGCAATAGCAATTAACAAATTAAACAATTTAGCAACAGCAGACTTATGAATCCATTACTTTTTAATTTAAACGGTTGGGAAATACCTATTATCGTTTTGGTTGTTTTGCTTTTATTTGGAGGTAAAAAAATTCCCGAATTTATGAGTGGGTTGGGAAAGGGTATTCGCAGCTTCAAAAAAGGCCTGAACGATATCGAGGAGGATATTAAATCCGATCCCACCGAGAATAAATAGTAAAACCGCCTCCACTTGATATACAAAGGGACGTACCAAATACGCGCAATACGATGTTTGCGTATCGATTTTTCTCCATTGATATGCGAAACGCAGACGTGGTGAGGAGGAGGTTGCGCGTATATTTTCGGATATTTTTATCGGAAACAAAAAATTATAGGGACAATAGAGATCGATGAGTGAGAAAGAAATGTCCTTTTGGGATCATCTTGAAGAATTCCGATGGACTTTAATACGAATTATTATAGCCGTTGCCGTTCTTACCGTTGTGGGGCTGATTATCATGCCGAAAATATTCGATTCCGTTATTTTGGCTCCTCGTTCCTCCGATTTTGTTACGTATCGTTTCCTGGAAAACGCAAGTAAGTATATTCCTTTTATGCCGGATTTTTCTGCGGAGTCTTTTAATGTCAAGATATTGAATATTAACATGACGACGCAGTTTATGACCTACATTTCAACTTCTTTTGCTTTTGCCATTCTTTTTTCCATTCCTTATATTTTGTATGAAATATGGAGATTCATCAGTCCGGCTCTCTATGAAAATGAAATCAAAGGGATCAAAACCGCTTTCGGTTTTGGCGGATTGATGTTTGTTTTGGGATGCCTTGTAGGTTATTTTATTGTTTTCCCCCTTATTTTCCGCTTTTTGATTACCTTCGAATTGAGCGAAGCTATTGAGAATATGATTTCGCTCGATTCCTACATGAGCAATTTCTACACGTTGATTCTGATTATGGGAGTTGTTTTCGAACTCCCTCTGTTGTGTTGGCTACTGTCTAATCTCGGACTCATTTACCGTTCTTTCTTCAAAAAATATCGCCGACATGCCATTGTCGGAGCATTGGTACTCGCCGCTCTTATTACGCCTTCGGGAGACCCCTTCTCTCTTTTTGTGGTAACCATCCCGCTCTATTTGTTGTGGGAAATCAGTGCGTTGATCGTTAAGAAAGATCCGGTGGAAGAACCGGAACAAGATATCGTGCCGACCGTATTCGAATAAAAATCGTCATTTAACGGCAATACCTTTCATTCCCATTTTCCTCACGTTGGTGTGCGTAATCTAGGGGTGCCTAATCGTTAAAGATGTTTTGCGGCAATAACTTCAATTTCCACCAATGCTTGTTTGGGAATGGCTTTCACGGCAACAGCCGAACGAGCCGGGAATGTTCCGGTAAATTGGGTGGCATATACCGCATTCATTTCGTTGAAAAGCGACATGTCGGCTAAAAATACGGTGGTTTTTACAATATGATCCATCGTCAAACCGGCTTCAGCCAAAATGGCCTTGATGTTTTTAAACACCTGTTCGGTTTGTTCTTTTATCTCGCCCGGCACCATCGAACCGGTTGAAGGATCAATGGGCAGTTGACCCGAAACAAAAACCAAGTCGTTGGTTTCAACTGCCTGTGAATAAGGACCTATGGCTGCCGGAGCCTCTTGTGTAGCAATCGATTTTTTCATGCGAAGAGTGTTTTAAACGTTTTACCTTTCTTTTTTTGCTTTTTCCTGACGCTGTCGGATTACCTCATAAATCAGAATGCCTGCCGCCACCGACACGTTGAGCGATCCGATGGTGCCAAACTGCGGAATCCTGACCAACTCGTCGCTGATGCGCAGAATTTCGGTCGAAACTCCTTTGTCTTCCGAACCCATCACGAGTGCCGTAGGAACCGAAAAATCGCATTCGGTATAATTTCTTGCCGCTTTTTCGCTGGCAGCAACCACTTTTATTCCGCTGTTTTTCAGATAGACAACCGCTTCTTTCAGATGTTGTTCCCTACACACCGGGATGCGGTGCAACGCTCCGGCCGAGGTTTTTACGGCGTCGGCATTTGCCGAAACACTACCGCGCGAAGGAATGACGATGGCATCTACTCCCGCCACTTCACACGTACGGGCAATGGCGCCGAAATTGCGCACGTCGGTTATGCCGTCCAATACGACGATAAACGGATTTTTCCCTTGTTCGTAGAGCAGCGGAACAAGTTGATCCAAGCGCTGATAGGTGATTGGCGATGTAAAAGCAATGACGCCTTGGTGATTTTTTTGCGTGAAGCGGTTGATGCGTTCCACCGGCACTTTTTGCATCGGAATTTCGTGTGTGCGCAGTACGATCTGCAATTCGTTGTACAGCTCACCCTGCAAGCCCTGTTTTACCAGCACTTTATCGATATCTTTTCCGGCTTCGGCAGCCTCGATGACGGCACGAATGCCGAAAATCATTTCTTTTTCTTTCATTATGTTAGTCATTGAGGGTTGTCGGCGTCAACCATTGACACCAAGCATAACCTTTGCATTTTCAATTGCTTCTGCTGTTGTTTCGGCGCCACTGAGCATTCGGGCAATTTCCGGTACACGTTCCTCTTCCGAAAGTTTTTTCATGTACGTATGGGTGCCCTCGTCTTTCTCTTCCTTGTAAACCACGTAGTGGGTATATCCCTTTGAAGCGATTTGGGGCAGGTGGGTGATGGCTATGACCTGCATATCGCTGCCCATTTGTTGCATGATGGAGCCCATTTTGTCGGCCATTTCGCCGGAAGTGCCGGTATCTATTTCGTCGAAAATAATCGTGGGCAGTGCCGTTGCACCTGCAATCAGGGCTTTTATGCAAAGCATCAGGCGCGAAATTTCGCCTCCCGAGGCAATTTGTTCCAGGGGCTGCGGCTCGGTATTCTTGTTGGCCGAAAACCAAAACCGGATTCGGTCTATTCCGGTTTCGTCGGGCTGTGTCTTTTCCGCTATGCGGATTTCGAAGCGTGCATTGGGTATGCCCAGGTAGGCAAGCATTTCGATCAGGCGGTTCTCGATGGAAGGAACAGCGGCGCGCCGTATTTCGCTCAATCGACGGGCTTTTTCGAGCATATCCTCGCGTTTTTCTTTCCCTTCTTTTTCCAGCGCGGCAATTTTCTCGTCCAGCGATTCGCTGTTTTTCAGCTTTGCGGCAATTTCCTGTTGAAGGTCGATAAGCGCTTGCACACCCGATACGCCGTGTTTTTTCTCCAGACCATAAATCAAACTCAACCGGTCTTCAATCCACTGTTGACGCTCGGGGTTGAAGTCCACCTCTTCAAAAAGCGCTTCGGCTTCCTGTCGCACATCTTTCAGGTCGATGTAGGCCGACTCGATGCGTGCGGCAATATCCTCCGCTTTCGGGAAAACATGCCGTATGCTTCGTGCACTGTCCAATGCCGATTTCAGCATGGATTCCACGTTTTGTTCGTTTCCCGAAAGCAGCGACGTGAGTGCAAACAATGCCGATTTGATCTCTTCGGCATGGGTAATGGCTTCCAGTTCTGCCTCGAGGGTTTCTTGCTCTTCGGGCTGTAATGCGGCGTCGGCCAGTGTCTGAAACTGAAACCGCAAGTAATCCTCTTCCTCTTTGTTTTTTCGGGAAAGCTCCCGCAGGTTGTTCAACTGCTTTTCGGCAGAACAAAATGCCGCATAGGCCTCGGCATAGGCGTTGCGCAACCCCTGCGTTTGTGCCAGCGAGTCGATCACCATCAATTGAAAAAGCTCATCGTTAAGGGCAAGATTCTGATGCTGCGAATGGATATCGATGAGGCGGTTTCCCAGTTCTTTCAGATCGTTGAGATAGACGGGCGAATCGTTCACAAACGCCCGCGATCTGCCGTTCGACCATACCTCGCGACGCAAGATCAATTCGTTTTCGTCGTATATCCAGTCGTGCTCTTCAAAAAACGACTTGAGGTCATATTTCGAAATGTCGAAAACGCTTTCAACCGTACATTTGGTTTCCCCCTGCTTGATGTGTCGGCTTTCGGCACGTTGACCAAGCACCAGCGAAAGTGCCCCCAAAATAATGGATTTCCCTGCGCCGGTTTCTCCTGTGATGACCGAAAAACCGGGACCGAAATCCATGTCGAGATGATCGATTAATGCGTAGTTTGTAATGGTGATCGATTTGAGCATAAGAAACAATGTTCGCGACCGGTCTTTTTTATGAGAATAGCGATTTATAGAACCGCAGTTCGTTTTTCAATTGTTGAATTTCTTCCTGAAGCGTTTTCACCTTTTCGAGCAAGTAATTCAGCGCCTCGATACCTTCTATGTTGATGTCCAAATCGTAATACCAACGCATAAACTGTTCTAGTTTGGGAAGTTCTTCGTAATCGATATATCTTTCTTCATCTTGTGAAACAACATGGATCAATCCCGACTCGCTGAGCGAATCGATGAAAGTGCTTTCCACATTATAAATCCGGATGCACTCGCTGTATAATAATTTGTTCGTATTCATCGCGTTCTAAGTTTAGCTAGTTCGGTAAACAATTCTTTTTCTCTCGGGGAAAGATTTTCGG
>ENA-UOYA01001420-UOYA01001420.1-activated-sludge-metagenome-genome-assembly--contig:-NODE-1420-length-25516-cov-7.273556_pt1 | contig 25516 bp, 20 predicted proteins | sample MGYA00238163_ERZ764804 | MGnify/ENA primary metagenome ERZ764804 (study PRJEB28919, sample SAMN05720223) | activated sludge metagenome | isolation source: Anaerobic digester | place: Hong Kong... | reverse complement strand
TTATATATTTTTTGTAAATATATAAAATCAATTTAAAACAATTTGCAGTTATTTGTTATTATTACGGGAGAGCTGCTGCTTTTTCATTTTAACAAGCTCTTTAGTAAGTGTTTCAGCCGTATGCTTATCATTCAAGTATAACACTGCCATAACTGTTACATATATAACCAAAACTGTTATAACAACAGAAATAAGCACAGAAAAGTTAGTAAATGCATGGTTAATGTAATTAAGAAGCAAAACCATTGCTTCAATAAGAATTAACTGAATTATGCTCCTGATTTTAATTTCGGTTACAGATAATTCTCTTTTTGAGTATTTAACCAGTGAGGGCAAGGATGTAGCAAGTCCGATAATTGCGGGAGAGAATAAAGCTTCATAACCGAATTTCTGATCCGGTATGAATATAAAGCCTAAAATCGGAATTGCAATCGATATGCACGCTGTAATAATAAAAAATGGCAGAATTGTATTTCTAAATAAAAAGCTCCTGAACTCTGACATAGTGAAACACTCCTTATTCACCAAAAATAGCTTTTTTTAGTTGAGGAACATATTGCCTTGAAATTATTATCTTTTCACCATTCAGCATATGGGCAAAAAATCTTCCGTTCAAAGCAGGGCTTATACTTTCCACAAGAAAAACATTAATCAGAACCGATTTTGAACATCTTACAAAATGATATGACGAATACAGATTTTCAAGCTCATACAGACGTTTTTTGACTTCATATGTCTTATCGGCGGTATAAGCAAAAACATGCTCGTCAACCGCTTCAAAATAGCATATATCATCAAGCTTTAAACTGTATGTGTGTTCTTCATACCCAAATACAGTCAACTGCTTGCCTTTTGAGAGGATATAACTTTTTATATCCTCTATTTCAGCAGTGATTTCGGTGCATTCGACTATCGCTCTTTCGTTTTCAAATCCGGTTTTGATTTCAACATCCATAAATTAATATTCCTTTTCAAACTGAGGATCAGGCGCTCCTTTAAGGTGACAGTCAAAAAATTCACGGATAAGCGTATTAGTTTTAGTTATACAGTATCTGCTGTCAACTGTTCCGACACCTAGCTTTTTTGCAAGTATAGGTGAAAACAGCGGCAAGTCAGTAAAGTTTAGGTGTCCGGAATTTTTTATCATAACATTGGTTACACTGTTGGAATTTTCTGTAATAATAAAGTTTGCGTAGTTCCCCTTTAATTTTAATGCTCTTGTATAGTGGTCCTCACCAAATATATCAAGCATAGGTACAGGATAAGGCTCCTGATTTATTATAGTTTCATCATTTTCATAAGCAAGCTCTTCACCAAGGAGTGTTCCGTCAATATCTATAACAGCAGTAATATCATCCCTTTCACGTCCGATTTCAGCAGCAGCAGCTCCGCCTAAAGAGTGACCGATTGCACCGATTTTATCAGTATCAATCATAGCAAAAATTTCGTCTGAACCCTCATCTGCTCTTTCCTTAATTGTATCAATTACAAAATTCATATCATCTGTACGAAGCTTTAACCACGCATGGGAATTTTTGAATTCTTCTTCATCGTTTTCGGTATTCTGTATTGCCATAACGCTGTTAATAAAGTTAGTATCAGCAGTAACAAGCTTACCGTATGCGTCAGTATCAAAAAATGCATGATACGGGTGATTAATGCTTGCTACTACATAACCGTTTGAGGCAAGCTCTCTGTATGTTGAAAAGTTTGAGCCGTAAAAACCAAAAGCCCCATGTGAGAATACTATAAGAGGATATTTTTCCTGTGCATTTTGTGTATTTTCCGGATAAAAAAAGTCGACGGTAACAGAACGGTTTACACCGGCATCTGAAAATTCTTCAATTCTGCTTTCGTCAGTCATAACATACTTTTTTTCTGCAACTGTATATTCTCCGGACGGGGTAATCTGTTTAAACTGCGGACAAAGTATTGCAAGAATAAGTGAAAAGCTGAAAAGCACGGTATTTCCTAAAGGTACAAGGATATTGCCGGAAAGCTTGTATTGCTTCTCCTTTTTCTTCAAAAGATTTATTACAGAAATAAGCGTGTATATTCCAAGTACGGCGGAAATCATAATATATCTGAAGCCCCACTCAAGAACACCAGTAATCAATAGAATAACCAGAACGGAAAACTCACATATGCGAACAATATTTTTTTCTCTACTGTGACTTTTTTTGGTAACAATATTAAATACCATAAAAAATATTTCTGCAGCAATAAGAACAAGAAGTAAAATTACACCCATAAAACAACTATCCCTTCATATAAATTATTTGCTTAACTTATAAAATAAGCTTTGATTATATTGTAATCAAAGCTTATTTGTTTTGCAACAAAAAACGGATAAGCTGCATTTTTGAAGGATAAAATGCATTATAAGCAGGTGGTATTTTAGCCGTTGTACTTAAAGTTCATTATTGTAATATCATCAGTATTTTTGCTTTATAATCATTAAAATCAAGCAAGAAAATTTGTATACACTTGATATAAAGGCAGGTACTATACTAATGGTCTTAGCAAGTAAGTTACTTATGAAGATTAATAAAATAAGACATAATATCCGGACCTTTTTCTATAAAAAGCCCTGTTTCTGACGCAGTTTTTTCACTGAAGCTGTTTTTGCCATTGCACTTAACACTTTTTGTATAAATCAGAAAAGGAACGGGATCGTTTGTGTGGGTTTTTAAAGCAAGCGGTGTTGCGTGATCGGGCAGTATCATAATCTTGTAGTCATCATACTTGTCAAGCTCGGGAAGAATATACCCAAGTATTTCTTTGTCTATCAGCTCAAGCGACTTAACCTTATTGTCAATTTCGTGTCTGTGACCGCATTCATCAGGAGCTTCAACATGGATATATACAAAATCCTGTCCGTCCAAAAGCTCTTTAACGGCAGCCTCTGCTTTACCCTTGAAATTTGTATCTATGTAGCCGGTGGTACCGTCAACATTGACAACCTTCATATCTGCAAATTTCCCTATGCCCTTGAGCAGGTCAACAGCAGAAATCATTGAGCCTTTAAGTCCGTAGCATTCAGAAAAAGGCTTTAGCTGTGCTTTTTTCCCTTCTCCCCAGAACCATACGCAGTTGGCAGGACGCAGACCTCTTTTTATTCTTTCAAGGTTTACCGGATGGTCTTTCAGCAGAGAAATACTCTTTTTCATCATTTCAAATAGTTTTTCAGCGTTAGGGTGTTCAGGAAGATAATTTGTAACCTTTTTGCCGGTTATGTCATGGGGAGGAGTAAGAGTACCCACATCAAGGGTTCCATTATTCCAGATAAGACAATGGCGATAGCTTACACCGCTGTAAAGCTTAAATTCGTCATTGTTGAAATGCTTCGCAAGATAGTGTATAAGCTGTTCAGCTTCGGCTGTGGAAATATCGTCAGCGCAATAGTCAACAAGGGTTTTCTGTGAAAAATCATCTTCGTCCGATACTGTAACGAGGTTACATCTGAATGAAATATCAGTCGGCTTCATATCTATGCCGATTGAACCTGCCTCCAACGGAGAACGTCCTGTATAGTATATTGCAGGATCATATCCAAGAACAGAAAGGTTTGCAACATCGGAGCCTGGCTTCATTCCGTCGGCAACCGTTTTAACAAGACCTATAACAGAATCTTTTGCAAGCCTGTCCATATTAGGGGTAACGGCTTTGCTCATCGGAGTTTCTCCGCCAAGTTCCTCAACGGGATAATCAGCCATTCCGTCACACAGTAAAACAACATATTTCATATTTATGACCATTCCTTTCTGAGTTTTGTGTTTTGCATAAACAAATCCAGGCTTAAGCCGAATAAACAAAACTCGTAGATTGAAAGATTTACCCTTCAATCTTATACTCCTTTTATATTTTATAATGATTAATAAAAATTTACAGTATATGTATTCAATAACATGTTTTTAAAATGTCATAATTAAAACAGTCCGGTTTTAAGAAAACTAAAACCGGACTGCATTTGAAATCATTAATAAATTTAATATTCCGATTTTTTATATTAAGCAAAATTATATTTTATTATTTAACTGATTGTCATTTTAAAATTATACCATAACAAACCGTTGAATACAAGACATATAGAATTGATTTTTGTCTAATTATGCTTGATTTTGCAGTAAATCAGCTGTACATTCCGTTCTGAGCCATAAAGCTGTAAATTTGTTCTCCGTGCTGTTGTTCTTCTTTTTGAATATGATTCAGTGCATTACGTAGGTTTGGGTCTTTAAATTCAAAAATACAGGTATCATAAACCGAAGATACATGCTTTTCTGTTGATAATGCATCCTGACAAAGATACTGGTCTTTCTGCTTGCTTTCGGCAGTGTAGTCGGCTTTTAACATTTGTGCGGAAGAAGAATTTTGCTGTTGGCTATTCCCTGCAGATGTCTGTGGAACTGTTCCTCCTATAATCTGATTGATTGTGTTAAGGTGCTGCTGTTCAATGCTGCTTAAGTGACTGAACAGGTTTTTCAGTTGACAGCTTGTTGCATCGGATGCGTATTTTGAGTATTTTTCGACACACAGTTGCTCATGTGATTTTAAATCCTGAAGCAATGTATTTTCTTTCTGACTAAGTGTCATATTGAGCCTCCATAAAACATTATTGATGAAAAAACAGAATAATCATCTGAATTTATTATGTAAAGCCTTAAAATAATTATGCATATAAATTGTTTCACTTTTCAGTATTATAAATTAAATATATGTCAATAATTTAATATGTAAGAAAATTATTCAAATTGTAATTTGTATTTATAAGTAAAGTATGGTATGATAATATATAGACTTATAGTTTTGGGGAGATATAAAAATGACGGTAAATAAATCAAATTCTGATATTATTTTTATGGTAAAAGATATAATTTCTGAGGTAAAAAAAGCTGTAATCGGCAAAGATGAAATTATTGTAAAGTCAATGCTTGCAATACTTTCAAGGGGACATATCCTTCTTGAGGATATTCCGGGCGTAGGGAAAACTACTCTTGCGGTTGCTTTTTCAAAGGCAATGTCGCTTGACTATAAAAGGATGCAGTTTACTCCCGACGTTCTGCCAGCTGATGTAACCGGTTTCAATATGTTTAATAAGAAAACACAGGCTTTTGAATATAAAGAGGGTGCAGCCGTATGCAGTCTGTTCCTTGCTGATGAAATTAACAGAACGTCAAGCAAAACCCAGTCAGCTCTTCTTGAAATTATGGAGGAGGGTTCTGTTACTGTAGACGGCATTACAAGACCGCTTCCTAAGCCGTATATAGTTATTGCAACGCAGAATCCTATCGGCTCTGTCGGAACGCAGATGCTGCCGGAATCACAGCTTGACCGCTTTATCATAAGGCTGTCAATGGGATACCCTGATATTAACAGTGAAATAAGCATTATGAAATCAAAAGGAACCTATAATCCTCTTGAATGCATACACCACGTCGTAGGTGCAAGCGATATTGTTATAATGCAGAATGCTTGTGACAATATTTATATTGACGATAAGGTTTACCGTTATATAGCAGCGCTTGTTTCGGCAACAAGAAAGCATCCGATAATAAAGCTGGGAGTAAGCCCAAGAGGTACTGTTGCCGTTGCCGCAATGACAAGGGCAGCTGCTATGCTGAGAGGACGTGAATATGCTTTGCCCGATGATGTTAAATACATTTTTAAGGATGTATGCTCTCACAGAATACTTCTTTCCGCAAAAGCCAAAGCTGGAGGAGCGACGCCTGACAGACTGCTTGATGATATTCTTGCAAATGTCAGTGTTCCGTCACTATAAGCCATGAGAATATTATATATTTTACTTCTTGCAGGAGCGGCAGTGTTTTATTTGTTATATAGCGATAATCTTTCGTTTGTTACGCTTATTATGCTGATGGTTTTTCCTGCAATACTGTTTATTCTGCTGTTGATTACTTCAATAGGTATTTCTGCGGAATTTGAAGATGAACATATCATCGCCGAAAAGGGCAGGCCATTCAGCATGAATGTAAAAGTAAGAAACAGAACATTTCTGCCGATTTCAAATGTCAGAATATATGTCCGTTATTCTAACAGATTTGACGGGAAAATATATAAACGTATTGTAAATATACCTGCTTCTTCAAAAAGCTGCGAAACAGTCAGCTTTAATATGAATTATGCACATTGTGGAGTAGTGGATATTGAAATAAAAAAGGTAGTCATTTTTGATTTGATTAAGCTTTTTAGAATACCGAAGCGGATTTTAAAAACTGCTTATGCAACGGTTCTTCCGGAAGCTGTTCCTGTTACAGCTGAAGTGACAAGCTGTGCGGATACCGACATGGATTCGGATACATTTTATTCTGACAGACCAGGTGACGATCCGTCGGAGGTGTTTGACCTTAGAGAGTATTATGATGGAGATAACCTTAACCGTGTTCATTGGAAATTAAGCAGCCGCAATGATGAGCTAATTATCAGGGAGTTTTCAAAGCCTTATACAAGTACAATTCTTATACTTCCTGAAATATCGGACTGTCATTCTGAAAATGAGGCGGATGCTGTACTTGGGATAATGAATTCAATCGCTGTTTATCTTGTTGAACAAGGGATTGAACTAACTGTTGGCAGAGTATTACCGCAGGACGGAGGTGCTGTATTTGAAAAAATACAGCATAGTGAGGATCTGCTGTATTTTTGCTGTTCGATACTTGAGGATATGCGTGCTGACAGTATGACTAAGCTTGCAGATAATGCTGCAAGCTCTGAAAATACGATGAAAATATATTCTCACATTATATATATTTCGCCAGATTGCGATATTGATTCTCTTTCAGCTATAAAAAATGCCAGCTCCGCACGTTTGACATATATACAGCCGGTTTCAGATGTAAAACAAAAGAGAAATGCTTTTTCCGAAGCTGATGAGTATATTCCTGTAAGTCTTTCGGATATCGGCAGCGGACTAGTAAACATTAATTTATAAGGACATTGCATTTATGGTTAAGTCTAAAAATAAAAAGCTGATAGGTAGTATCAGCTTTGAAGCAGTTATTCATATTGATGAAAACAAAAAAACGCCTGCCTATATAATTCTGATACGGTATATACTTGTCCTTATGGGGGCGTTTGGAACAATATTTTGTTTTTTGACATCTGTTGAAATGAATTGTAATTATGCTTCAGTAGCTGCTGCAACAGGAATATTCTGCACGCTGTTTTCAGCAATATTTATGCTTGAAAAAAAACTAAGCAGCATTTTAGCTTCTTTGACAATGGCAGTGTACCTTATAATTGTATTTCTGAATAAAATGATTTTAATTAACGGTATGCTTAATACTGCAAATATCTATCTTGCAACGGTAAAATATTACTACAGAGATAACAATTATGCAGAGCTTGTTTTTAATTACAATGTAAGTCAGCACACAACAATATTTTTAATTGCCGTAGCTTTTCTTATATGCTTTATGTTATGCTGGGGAATAGTTTACCGTACTAACATAGTGCTTGTATTTTTGACGACATTTCCTGTATTTGAGCTTGGAATGTATTATGGGCTTGTTCCAAATTATGCATTTTTCATAATGCTTATAGCTTGTTGGGGAGGCGTGCTTTCATCTGAAATAACAGAGTTTTCAGCAGTAGGAAGCGGCTGGAGGTATTCTTTTTTTAAAAAGGTATCATCACAGGGAGCAGCTGCTGTTTTTGCAGCACTTGTTATAAGCTTTTCAGCGGCGCTTGCTTATGTAAGCTTCAGCGGATATACAAGACCTCAGAAGCTTGATGAGGTAAGAAACAGAGCAGAGAATTATGTAAATAACTTTTCTGTTGAAAAGCTTAAAAATGATATTTCTTCATATAATCCATTAAATAAAAAATCAACAGGTGCAATAAATCACGGCAATTTGAGCAAAAACGGGAATATTAGCTTTAATAACGAAACTGTTCTTGAGGTTACAATGCCAAAATCATCCGAAACAGTTTATCTGCGGGGATTCACTGGTACAGTTTACACAGGTTCGAGCTGGAAAGGTATGCCTGAAATAAGTGCTAATGAATTAAGCATAATAATTGAAAGATTTAAAAATGATGGCTTTACTCCATTACTGTTAAACAGCTACTACTGGAATATGAAAAATTATGACAATATATCCAATATAAAGGTAAATAATGTTTCGGCCGATAAAAATTATATGTATCTTCCTGTTAATGTTACACCGGATTCTGTCAGCGGATATAATATTGTAAATGATGCGTATTTCAAAGGTGAAAGCAGCAGCTATTCAGCGGATTACTACAGTATAAGCAATTTTATGGATTATGAAATACAGATTAATTCAATTCAAAGTATAAATTCACAGGATTTGTCCAAAGATGAAAGGCTGTACAGAGATTTTGTTTATAATACTTATCTTTCTGTTCCGGAGGATTTTCCGGCAGCAGATGTCGTTTTTGATGACCGATATAAAGAGGGCCTTGAAGCTGAGCTTAAAGCGTTACATGGCGGTAATGCACAGCTTTTGTATAATTTATGGTATGTGAAAACATGGCTGAAAAACAACTGCAGTTATAGCCTTAATGCAGGCAATCTGCCTTTTGGCAAGGATTTTGTGACTAATTTTATAGTTGATACAAAAAAGGGCTCATGCTCTCATTTTGCGTCAGCCGCAGTACTTCTTCTGCGGTATCAGGGGATTCCTGCAAGGTATGCAGAGGGTTATATAATAAAGCCTTCAGATTTCAGTACAATGAAAAATGAAGGCGAAATGGATACTGTTGACGTTACTGATGCAAGGGGACATGCATGGGTTGAAGTCTATATAGACGGTTATGGCTGGTATCCTTTTGAGGTTACATCGGGTTATGGCAATACCCGTACAGAGGAAACAACAGCAATTTCTGAAACTGGACCTGATACAATTCAGTCGGAAAAAATTCAAACCGAAACAAGCAATGAAATGGTCACATCATCGACTGATAACACAGAAATTGCTCCTCAGCATGAAGAGAATATTAAAAGTAGCAAGGTCGGAAAGCTATATATTGTATTGCTGATTTTAGCTGCTGCTGGAGCTGCTATTTTTGCAGCGGTTTTGCGAAGATATATTATTTTATTGAACAGAAGATACAGATTTAGTTTATCGATCACAAACAAAGCTGCTCTTTATATTTATAAGTATTTTAAAAAAATATTGTTTTTTAGCGGAATAGAAAAGGGTTCTGAAACATATGAAGAATTCTGCCGCCGTATTAGGCAGTCGTCTGATTTGTTTGACAATGATATGTCAGATACTATAATAAATCTTGCGCTTAAAGCAAATTACAGCGGACAGCAGGTTACTGACGAAGCAATATCTGAAGCTGTAAAAGCTGTTCAAATTATCACAGGCAGTGTGTATAAAAGCTTAAAGTGGTATAAGAAAATTGTTTATAAATATTTGTTATGCTTAATATAATTTGTTAAAATACCCATTTCATATTTAGCGTTAATATATCTGTTTAAATTAGAATAAAGCACGATATTGACGCATTCTTTCTTCTCTTTCTTCTTCCTCTTGTTTGCGGGCTTCTCCATAACGTTTAGCCCTATTATCAGCAGCCTGCTGTTCATCTACTATAGCTAGTGCGCTTAAAATCACTGCAATAACGGCGTAACTTATATTTTTATTGGCTAAAGAATGGCGGGAGAGCCTATTGTTACAAATGTGTATTGTGGTAGATGAACAATTTATATTTGTATTGTCTGAATGGTCGTTAATTACTAGCATAGCAGCATTCATAAGACGATGGCTATAATTATTTATATTCCAGTCACCTAAACTTTTCTGGGCAGATAAATAATCATCTGCTTCTATAATATCATTTATGACTGCACCACTGTCAACTGAAAGCATAGCAGCTGCTCCCAATATGGGTAATTCATTACGAATTCCATAATTTCTGCCCTTTTCTTTAATAGCGAAAAAGAGATTATTTACTTTATTACATTTCTCATCAACTGTTCCCTCACCAAATGAAAGTACACATGACAAGGACCGAACTGCATTGCTGTAGCTGAATGAGTTTTTCATAACTGTATAGATGTTCATAATCTCAGCAATCAGCTCATCATTAGATTTATCTGATGATGCCATAAGTATTGAAAAAACGCTATCCTTTTCTGTTGTCAAAAAAGGGCATTTTTTCTTTATACTGGTGTATATTTCTTTGCCGCGGCATATGTATTGATCTACAGCATCAACAGAAATTGTATCAGCCAATATCATCGCTGCAATTGCTGTAGATTCTGTTTGAAAAGATTCTGATACAAATTTCTTGTAAATTTCCATTGCACATTTAAACTTTCCTTCTGGGTCAGCGGATACAGCCAGCATAGAAATTAACGGCAGCTTTGAAGTTCCACTAAAACATGGGATTCCACTTGCACCATTCCCCAAAATCTTTGCACATTCTTTTAGTTTTTCTAAATCAGCAGTAACATTTTTGTACAAAAAAACATGAGCGCAGGCATGAATAAGACTGCAGCTTTCCATCCTGAAATTTTCTTTTAAAATATCTCGGTTTAAAATAAAACTATCACATTGTGACTTTAATGAATCTCTCATTATATCTTCCTCCAAAAAAATTTATCTTAAATAAACTTCAACTTTTTATATTATATTATTAATTTTGAAAAATAACGAAATGGTTATTTTAATTTTGGGTAAAGCTATAGTGGCTGTATTGAAATTTTTTACAGATTCGAGAATGTAACGTTTTTGCTATAATTATTTATTTTTATTATTAACTTTACCCAACATATTTGAAGCAGTAGGAAGAATAAGACCTACAATTAAAAATATAATTGGTATAACAGCTGACGAATCAAAGCGGAAATCTTTCGGATATATTGTCGGGATTGAGCCGAGAACAAGTCCTCCGAGAATACAGTAGGTCACAGTCCGCCATTTGTTCAAAAGAAAGGACATTATTCTTGCTGCAATAAATATACCCGTAATAACTCCAAGACCTATTACAGTCATTGTAAAAATATCAAAGCTGTTCAAGGCATTTATAGCAATTTCATATGCACCAAGAACCTTCATTATAAGTGCGCCGCTGAATCCCGGAACAACAAGGCTTATTGCACCAATAACCGAGATGAGAAACAGTACAGCTGGGTGCATTTCCTGCGATGATGATGATCTTCCGCTCATAAATATACCAAGAGCTACGATGACTGATAAGCCTATTAAAAAAGGAATAATATGCACAGGCTTGAGCTTGCTGTCTTTTGTACATTCCTTATAAATATTCGGGAAGCTTCCTATTATAATTCCTATGAAAAAAAACTGCGTCGGGGTGTTGTAGTTGTGAAAAAGATACGCTAGCACTTTTGCGGAAAGAAAAATTCCTGTGGCAACTCCTATAAAAACAGAAATAAGAAACGGAAGAGCTTTAAAAAGCTTTTTTAAATTTAAAGTAATCGAGTCAACAAGCTTGTCATATATCTTCGTAACAAGCGCAATTGTACCGCCATCCAGTCCCGGAACTGCACAGGCAAGTCCGATAAGTATTCCTTTAAGAGCATATACTATATATTCCAATTCGTTCTATTCTCCTTATGCATAATCTGCAAGCTTTATTATGACATATTTTAATTATTTATGCAAGAAGTAATTATAATTATTAAATAAAATTGCCTTTTTTGTTGAAAAAACATTTTTGCTGTGGTATAATTATAAATAATAATTAAGGTTCGCATATGTTAAAGAGTAGTTTTTACAATATAAAGGGACGGTGTTTGCAGTGAGAAGATATTTGCTTACCTATATAAAATATGCCGAAGAAATGCTTGAAAAAGAAGATACTGATTTTGAAAGGCTTAAGATGGAGCATCTTGTTCAAATACAGTTTATGCAGCATGAACGTTTTATTCACCTTATTGTGACTTGTCTTTTTGCTGTGCTTATGTTTATCTGCCTTTTTGCATCACTGGTTACTAAAAATATAGCTATAACCGTTACAGCTGTATTATTTCTGCTTCCCCTTATTCCCTACATAGCACATTATTATTTTATGGAAAATAATGTTCAGAAGCTTTATGATATCTACAACAGAATTGAAAGAAAAATAAATCAGAACAAAACCTAGGATTAATTATTGCAATTATTGTTAACAGGGGCATTTTACCATGAATGTTACATCTGAAGTTATTGGAAATATAATTAAGAATAAAGATATTTTTATTGAATTTCAACCTATTTATTCACTTAATACTAAAAAAATAATTGGAATTGAGGCTCTTGCAAGAGGAAGACATCAGGACAGAATAGTATCTCCGACACTGCTTTTTGAATACAGCAGGAAAGAGGGGAATACACTTTTACTTGATCGTATCTGCCGTGAAAAAGCAATGCGGTCGTTTGTGTCGGAACAGACTGCTCCGGTTTTATATGTAAACTTTGAAACCTCTGTTTTAAACAGTGTCAGACCTGGAAACGGTGAAATACTTAAAACAGCGGTTGATAATGGAATATCTCCTAATAATATTGTAATTGAGCTTAACGAATCCAAGGTGAAGGATTCATATAATCTTTTGCTGTTTGTGAATTTTTACAGATCAAATGGTTTCCTTATAGCACTTGACAACGTTAGTTCCGGACTTGATACGCTTAACAGAATAATGCTGATTAACCCGGATATTATTAAAATTGACAAGGCAATTGTTTCAAATATTGAATCGAATACATATAATCAGGAGGTTTTTAAGTCCATAATAAATGTTGCTAAAAGAATAGGTGCACTTACTATTGCAGAGGGAGTAGAAACAGCAGATGAAGTAATAACCTGTATGCTTATGGGTGTGGACTATTTTCAGGGCTATTATTTTTCAAAGCCTGAACAGTTTAACTATATATTTTCAAATGAAGTAAGGCTGAAGCTTGAAGAGGCAGCACAAAGGCTTAACGTCAGCATAAAAAATAATCAGACTGTACAGAATGTTCAGCTTGAAACATATAAGCGGATTATTTACGATCTTATATCAAGGCTTACATCAATGCAGGATGAAGACTATAACAAAGAACTTCGTTCATATGTCTATGAACATAATGAAATTGAATGTGCTTTTATTATTGATGAAAAAGGCTTTCAAGTTACTGATACGGTAATGGTAGACAATGCTGAGATACTGGAGGGTTATCATCCTGCTTTGATAGGAGATAATCATGGAATCAAGAATTATTTTTATGCAATAAAAGAGAATATAGAGGACCCATTTATATCAGGCTGGTATATTTCAAACGCAACAGGTAAATTTTGCAAAACGATTTCATCAAAGGTTTATAATAAAAATGGTAAAATGTTTGTTGTTTGCGTTGACTTAAAGAAAACGTTATAATTTAAAATACATTATACCATGTGGGACATTCTATACTGTATATATTGTTAAGATTATAATAGATTTCTTGAAATTCTATTTCCAATTCGCGGCTGTTTGATTCAATGAATGGTGACAGCTTTGAAAAAGAAAGATTAAGCTCATTAACCTTGTTTGAATTTACGGTTATAAGCAGAATTTTTTTGTAGCTGTCCCACATTTTCGTAACGTTGTTTAATTTTTCAAGGGCAGCTTCAATATTGTTACTTTCATAAAGAGCCTGCACATCCATGACGGAGGCAGCAAGCTCTTTATTTTTTTCTTTTATAATAAATAGCGTTGATACGGAATAAATAAGTATAACTGAAAGAAGTGTTATAGATATAATAAGACGTTTCATTATTTTGTTTTGCACTCCTTTTTTATAATAGAATATTTTCCGTCTGGATCAGCTGTCATTATAAATATATCCTTTATATCAGTTTTTTCCTGCTTTAAAATGCTAAACAGCCAGCCTTGTCCCAGCTGTATTCTGTTAAGAGCTTCATTTACAATTTTACCATTGTCAACAATAAGAGCAGGCGGATTGACTGCTCTTTTTTTTATGTTCATATCACTGTTTGTAACTGTACGGTAATCATATTTCTGATAGACTGATACACTTCCTGTAGTTTCAACAACGGCAAACTGCACCTCGTTTATATCAAAAATATTCTGTGCATGAAGTGCTTCAATAAGGTCATCGGAAGTAAAACGCAGCTCTTTCATCTGCTTTTGATCAATTATACCATTGTTTATAATTACCACGGGCTTTCCGCAGGTTATCTTTCGCAAGGTTCTTGATTTTATGCCTGCCCATGACATAAGAATATCAAGACTTGCAAGTGTAAGGATAGGAACAAGTCCTGTTATCAAGGGTATGCTTGGGTCTTCAACGGGAAGAGTAGCAATATTGGATATAAGAATGGTAATAGCAAGCTCTGACGGCTGAAGTTCGCCTATCTGATGTTTACCCATAAGCCTGACAGAGGCAATTAGTAAAATATACAATATTATTGCTCTTATAAAAATAATTGTCATCAGCTTTACCTCCCGACTTATATTGTGTAAAAATATTGGAATTATGCGTTGTATTATTTTTGAAAATATGGATATACTATCAAAACAGTACTGCATATATAAGGGAGGCTTGTATCAATGTCTTTGCCTGATACCTATAATTACATGAATTATCCTTTGTCAATGAGCCTTGAAGAAAATATTAACAGCATAAAAAGCATTATGAACGGAAGCTCGGATCTCCTTGTAAATGATTTTAAAATTGCAAATGTAAAGTGCTGTCTGCTTTGCCTTGAAGGAATGGTTTCAACTTCGACAATAACAAATCTTATTCTTGTTCCTCTTACAGAATTAAGTATGCCTGATGATATTACACCAGATCAGCTTTATGAGCATATAAGCGGAAGAATGCTTATTGCTATTGACAGGGCATTTACAATTGAATACGGCGTATTGATAGCAAGGCTTATGAGCGGTTTTGCAGTTCTGCTTGTTGACGGAGTGGCAACTGCAATATGCTTAGGTGTTCAGGGCTATGCCACAAGAGGAGTATCAGAGCCGTCATCAGAAGGGAATATCAGAGGTTCACATGATGGCTTTGTTGAAACCGTACGAACAAATATGTCACTTGTACGCAGAAGAATAAAATCACCGCTTTTGCAGTTCGACCTTTTTTCAGTAACGACAAAAAGCAATGTTGATGTTATTATTGCATATCTTGACGACAGAGTGCCGAAAAAGCTTATTAACGACATAAAGAAGAAGTTACAGAGCATGAAGCTTGAAACTATTCTTGGAAGTGGATATGTAGAGCCGTATCTTAACGATACAAAGCTGTCAATGTTTTCGGGGGTATCTGTAACAGAACGTCCCGATGTGTTTTGTGCAAAGCTGCTTGAAGGCAGAGTTGGTTTGCTGATAGATGGAACGCCTTTTGCAATTGTTATACCATCGTTGTTTATAGAGAATTTTCAGACGCTTGACGATTATAATTTTCGCCCGTATTTTGCAACCTTTCTGCGCTGGATAAGGTATGGAGCATTTCTTATGGCGGCATATCTGCCCGCACTGTATGTTGCTATTGTAACCTTTCATCCGGAGCTGTTCAATCATACGCTGCTTGTAACGCTTGCTGTGGCAGAAGAGCAGGAGCCATTGCCGTTGGTTGCTGAGGTTATTATATCGCTGCTTTCTTATGAAGTAATAAAGGAGGCGGCAGTTAGGCTTCCGAAAGCTGTCGGGGGAGCAGTTTCTCTTGTTGGAGGACTAATTATCGGAGATGCTGCGGTTTCAGCGGGAATTATATCAAATCCCCTTTTGCTTATATGTGCAATTTCGGTAACAGCGTCATTTGTTGTGCCAGAGCTTAACCAGCCTGTAACGGTTCTTCGTATAATATCGGTTATTGCAGGAGGAGTAAGCGGGCTGTACGGAATAGCACTTATTGCCGCGGTTATGACGGTTAACATTTGTTCTCTTGAAAATTACGGTGTTCCGGTAATGTCACCGGTATCGCCGTTCACTCCTGCCGCTATGCGTGATGTTCTTGTACGAATAGGATTTAAAAAGCTTGCCGTTAAAAATGCAACAGTTGAAAATCTCAAAGGTGTAAATATGAAGTAAGGGAGGCTTGCCATGAAAAAATATACTATAGGCTGGGGACAGCTTCTTATTCTTCTGCTGCTGTGCAGAATTTTTACCCTTATGACATTTGTGCCGCTGATAGGTGAGGGCTATACGTTTTCCACACAGCTTATTGCCTCAGTAATATCGACGGTAATTCAGGCTGTTATGATAATACCCGTTATTCTTCTTAACAAGACGATAAGCAGTAAAAGTACAACAGAAATTGCTTTTTCAAGGAATAAGGTTTGGGGCTATATAGTTTCAATTTTGTATTTTGTATTTTTTATTGTCTATACGGCAAACGGAGTAATTTGCTTTCAAAGATTCATTACAGTAAGGTTTTATCCGTCGGCGAACAGATATATATGGACTGCTGTTCTTCTTATAGTGTGTATATATTGTTCATATTTAGGGATAGAGGGGCTTGCTCGTTCGTCAGGAATAGTATTTGTTTTGTTCGTAGCAATGTTTGTTTTAATGACAGGCTTGTCAGCAGCAGATATAGATTTAAGCAACTATTATTTTGACAGAACATATAACAGCTCGCTTTTTTCAGCTGTGACAGAGGACCTTGCAAGAAACGGTGAAATTACTGTATTGGCATTTATGATGAAGCATGTAGAGAAAAAATACAGGTGCTCGGCATATTGCTACCTTGCTTCAAAGCTTATTGCAGTTGAAGCTGTAATGTTTCTGATAACAGTTGTGCTTGGCGATTTTGCCGCAATGACAGATTATCCTTTTCTTACCGTAGGAGCATATGCAGGAGTAAGATTTATTCAGCGATTTGATTCAATTTACATGGTTATATGGACAATAACAGCAGTAATAAACATATCAGTTATGCTGTATATATCATCTGGAATAATAAATGAAGCGTTACCGAAAATGAAGTATAAGCACTGTATATCGGGGGTAATAGTATTTCTTTTATGCCTGCCGTTTCTTATCAGCGGTGAAAATAAGCTGCCGATATACGGAATGATCAGTTCGAGTTATTCTGTAATACTGCTGATAATGGTAATACCTTTTATAATTTATATTGAGGAAAAAATAAGGAGAAAAAAGGCATGAAAAAATCAATTGTCATTTTAGTAATATCAGTATTTGCAGCAATGTTTTTTCTGACGAGCTGTTCGGGAGCAGTTGAGGTAAACAACAGGGCTTTTGTTCAGCTTATCGGAATTGACTTGAAGGATGAGATTTATACTGTCAGCCTCCAGATTTTCGAATCACAAGGCTCCGGAGGGGATACTGACACAAGCAAGTCATACTCCGCCGCTGTTTACGGAAAGGGCAGCACAATACTTTCAGCAATTTCCGATGCTGAAATTTCACAAGGGAAAAAGCTTTTTCTTGGCCATACAAAGGTTATTGTTATAGGGAAAAGCGTAAAAAATCCTGTTAAAGATTTGTCAATGTTTCTTGACGAGGGAATGTCGCCGTCGTGCCTTATTGTTTACAGTGATAATCCTGCACAGATTATTGAAACCAAAATGTCGGGCGGTATGTATTCGGCACAGTATCTTCTTATGATAATGCAGAATAACTATCAGCATGGCAAACTGGTTTATACAACACTTTCCGACCTTGCTTCGGCAAAAAATTCAGCTCCTGTTCCGGTAATTGAATCGGAGGAGGATATTATAAAATTTAACGGTTTGTGTCTTATGAAGGATGACGGTTCGGCAGGAATAATGCCGTCAGATGAGGTGATTGGGGTTAAGTTCCTCAGGAACGAGGTTTTAAGCAATGACAGCATAACAATTCCTGTTGTCCTGCCTGAGGGAAATACGGCGGTTACTGTGCGTTCGTCGAAAACAAAGCGCTGTGCTTCGGAGGAAAATGGTATAATTGCATTTTCGGTAGATATTACTGTTGACGCAGATATAAAAGAAAATCCGGGAAAACTGAGCAATAATGCAGTTTCAGATGCTGTTAAAGCTAAAATAGAACAGCTTTGCAGAAATGCGTTCTATACATCAGTCAGCACACACAATTCCGATATTTTTGATATATATAAATATGTAAGAAAGTATACCCCGCAAAGTATGGATTTATATAACAGTGACTTTTCAAATACACGCCTTGATCTTACCGTTGACGTTAAGCTTAATTCCGTGAAAAAATAAAATTTCACAGGAAAAATGTTGATTTAAACAATTTGCTATTGTATAATAATGACGAAAAATTATCATGAGAGGAAGCATGATTATATAAATGAATACGAAAAAAGCTCTTTTTGTATATAATCCTCTATCCGGAAAAGGGCAGGTGAGATTTCACCTTGCGGATATAATAGATGTACTTACTAAGGGAGGATATGATGTTACTACTCATCCTACGCAGGCACAGCTTGATGCTGTCGATATAGTTTCAGCAAAGGGTTCGGAATATGATATCATAGTTTGCAGCGGCGGCGACGGAACACTTAACGAAACAATCGAGGGGATTATGTCGCTTGACGTAAGGAAACCTATTGGATATATTCCGGCAGGAACAATGAACGATTTTGCGTCATCTCTTAAAATCCCAAGGAATATGAAGGCGGCAGCTGAAACAATTATACAAAATCACCTTGTAAAAGTTGACGCAGGTTCATTTAATGATGTGTATTTTACTTACATAGCAGCATTCGGAGCATTTACTGACGTAAGCTATGAAACTCGTCAGGAACTAAAAAATGTTTTCGGCAGCCTTGCTTACATTATGGAGGGTATGAAAAAGCTTAATAAAATAAAATCTTATTATGTAAAGCTTAAGTATAACGATGTTGAAATTGAAGATGATTTTATTTTCGGAATGGTTTCAAATTCAAATTCTGTAGGAGGAATGAAGGGGCTAAGCGGTAAAGAGGTTCTTCTTGATGATGGGATTTATGAGTGCTTTTTCATAAGAAATCCGAAAAATCTTATTGAGCTGCAGATGACTGTCAATGCATTGCTGAAAAGAGAGCTTGATTCTGAATACTTTTATTTTTTTAAGGCATCAGAGGTTGAATTCCATTGCGATGAAGAAATGCCGTGGACTCTTGACGGAGAATTTGGTGGGGTTTCAAAGGATGTTACTATAAAGAATAATCATCAGGCTATTGATATTTTTGCGCCATTAGAAACAATATAACAAATGATATCTTGCTAATCAGTTTAAAACAGGAAATTAAATAGTACGGTAATTGCTCCAACATAGGAATTATCTGCAAAGCTGCTCCTGCTTTAGGCATAATATGCCTTGCTCCGGTCACATCTGTTACCTTTGCCGGAGTTGGTACAAACTATAAATTTAAATTATACCTATTATTAAGTTTTGGAATAGCAGGTGTGTTGCATATGTAAAATAAATATGGTATAATTAATTTTGCTATATATTTAGCATAATATTTACAGTATTAATTTTTCCTGAAAGGACGTTATACTTAATGAAAATTAGTTTTTCCACTCTTGCTTGTCCGGATTTTTCGTGGACAGATATTTATTCAATGGCTAAGGACTTGGGCTTTGACGGAATTGAAATTCGTGGACTGGGCAGCGATATATATGCAGTTAACGCAAAGCCATTTTCAGATGCTCAGCTTCCTATAACAAAGAAAAAGCTTGCTGACCTGAGAATTGAAATACCCTGCTTTTCTTCCGGCTGCTGCTTGAAATTCAAGGATAAGCATGATGAAAACATTACAGAGATTACTCAGTATATTGTTCTTGCTGAAAAAATGAATACTCCTTTTGTGCGCGTCCTTGCTGATTTGCAGCCTATGGCAGTAGATGAGGTTGACGACAGCTACATTATAAGCATTCTGAAAGAGCTTGCAGAAATTGCTGAAAAAACAACGGTAACCCTTATTGTTGAAACAAACGGCGTTTATGCAAATACAAAACGTTTGAGAGCTGTACTTGATGCGGTTAACAGCCGTTCTGTTGCTGCATTGTGGGATATGAACCACCCTTATCGTTATGCAGGAGAAGCCCCCCTCACAACAGTTGCAAATCTCGGACCATATATAAAATATACTCATATTAAGGACAGTGTGCTTCGTGACGGAAAGGTTGCCTATACATTAATGGGACAAGGAAGCCTTCCTGTCAAAAATATGATTGAAGCACTTAAAAGCATAGGCTATGACGGATATGTTTCTCTTGAATGGGTAAAACGCTGGGCTAGTGAGCTTTCTGATGCAGGAATTGTTTTCCCTCAGTATGCAAATTTCATGAAGCCATATATTAAAAAGCATAAGCACCCATTGCAGGATAACAACAGAAAAACAGGCAAATATATCTGGCCTAAGGAAAGACTTATTGATTATACTTTTCCAGATGTGCTGGACAGAGTATGTGAGGAGTTTCCTAATCAGTATGCCTTCAGATATACGGAGCTTGACTATACAAGAACCTATCCGCAGTTCAGAGATGATGTTGATACCTTTGCAAGAGCGCTTATTGCCATGGGAGTTAAAAAGGGTGACCATGTTGCAATTTGGGCTACAAATACTCCGGCTTGGTATATAACCTTCTGGGCTACAACAAAAATAGGCGCTGTTCTTGTCACAGTAAATACTGCTTATAAAATTCATGAGGCAGAATATCTTCTTAAACAGTCTGATACTCATACTCTTGTTATGATTGACGGGTTCAAGGATTCAAATTATGTTCAGATTATGAAAGAAATTTGCCCTGAGCTTGAAACGTGCGAGCCCGGTAGGCTTAATTCCGAGCGTCTTCCTGTACTTAAAAATATCATTACAACAGACAGCAAGCAGCCTGGCTGCTACACGTGGGATGAAGCAATAGCTCTTGCAGATACCGTAAAGCTGAGTGAGGTTGAGGAAAGAAGAAAATCCATTGATAAGCATGATGTCTGCAATATGCAGTATACTTCCGGAACAACAGGCTTCCCTAAGGGTGTTATGCTTACGCATTATAACGTTGTAAATAACGGTAAGGCTATCGGTGACTGCATGGACCTTTCAACAGCAGACAAGATGATGATTCAGGTGCCGATGTTCCATTGCTTCGGAATGGTTCTTGCTATGACTGCAAGCGTTACACACGGTACAACAATGTGTCCTATTACTGCGTTTTCACCGAAAAAGTCACTCCACTGCATTAATAAGGAACAGATTACTGCGTTTCATGGGGTTCCTACAATGTTTATTGCTATGCTTGAGCATGAGGATTTCCCGAAAACCGACTTTTCACACATGAGAACCGGTATTATGGCAGGTTCACCTTGCCCTGTTAAGGTAATGCAGGAGGTTGTTGAAAAAATGCATATGTCTGAAATATGTATAACCTACGGTCAGACAGAAGCAAGTCCTGCAACTACTATGAGTAAAATTACTGACAGCATCGAAACCAGAGTAAACACAGTTGGAGGTCCTATTTTCGGTGTTGAATGCAAGATTGTCAATCCGGAAACTGGTGAAGAGCTTCCGGATAATACCGACGGAGAATTTTGTGCAAGAGGCTATAATATTATGAAAGGCTACTACAAAATGCCGGAAGCAACTGCCGCAGTAATTGACAGTGATGGCTGGCTTCATTCAGGTGACCTTGCAAGACGTACTCCTGAGGGTAATTTTAAAATTACCGGCAGAATCAAGGATATGATTATACGTGGTGGTGAAAATATTTATCCTAAGGAAATTGAGGAGTTTATCTATACCCATCCAAAGGTTAAGGACGTTCAGGTTATTGGTGTTCCCGATAAGCAGTACGGCGAGGAAATAATGGCTTGTATTATTCTTAAGGAGGGCGAAACTTCTTCCGAAGAAGAGATAAAAGAATTTGTGCTTTCACATATGGCTAAGCATAAGGTTCCTAAATATGTTGACTTTGTAAAAGAGTTTCCTATGAATGCGGCAGGTAAGATACTTAAGTATAAAATGCGTGAAAATGCTGTTGAAAAGCTTGGCCTGCAGGCTGAAAGCAAGATTGTTACAGCTTAATAAAATTTACTATAAACAAGAACTTGCTCCCCTCGGAGAATAACCAGAGGGGAGCTTTTAAGTTTACCAATTAGCAGCAATTATTGCACTGAGATTCGCCCAATACATTGTTGTTATTGCAGCAGCAGCACCATAAAACAAGAAGAATGATGATTATCCAGCAGCAGCTGTTATTTCCGGAACCAAAACACATATGAATACGCTCCTTATAAATGTATTTTTGAAATTTCATACGAAATATGGTTTCTTTTCGTATGTTACTTCATGTTTTATAATATGGAATTTGAAAAAAATTGTTACAAAAAATATAATTCCATGTTATGACAAATATTTTTATTTTAAAGTGGCATAATATTATTACGTTATAGAAAAATATGCTGTAATAAAAATTAAGTCGGCTGTTTATCATATATGCCGCTGCCGGAGGGTTTGTATGTATAATCTTGAAAATTTCACAAAAAAGGCTAACCTTGTAATTAATAAAGCTTTTTTACAGGCAGGGAAGCTTGGACATACTTATGTTGGAAGTGAACATCTGCTTCTATCGCTTGTAAGTGAACAAGGAAGTACAGCCTATAATATACTGAAATCATGCGGTATAAGGGAGGACGATGTACTTGACAGGCTAATATCGCTTGTTGGCAGGGGTGACAGCACATCGGTTGATATGAACTCTATAACTCCTGCTGCGAGAAAGACGATTGAGCAATCTCTTGAGATAGCCGCTTCATCCGGAAGCAGGCTTGCAGGAACTGAGCATTTACTTCTTTCCTTGATAAAGCAGGATAATTGTACTGCACTAGCAATAATTAGGGATATTGGAGGAAGTGTCACCAAAATTTACAATGCTTGTGCCGGATTAAGTACTGTTGAAACTCAGGTATATAATCCTATTTTAAAAGCTCCGACGCTTATGAAGTATGGCAGAGATCTTACACAGCTTGCAAAGGATAAAAAGTGTGACCCTGTATTCTGCCGTGATAAGGAAATAGAACGTGTTATGCAGATACTTTCACGCAGAACGAAAAACAATCCTTGTCTTATTGGCGAGGCGGGAGTTGGGAAAACTGCTGTTGTAGAGGGGATAGCTGCACTTATAGCTGAGGGCAAAGTCCCTGATACGATTAAAAATAAGCGTATTTTTTCCCTTAACCTTACCGCTATGCTTGCCGGTGCAAAATATAGAGGGGATTTTGAAGAAAGAATAAAGCAGTGTATTGATGAGGTAATTGAAAACGGAAATATAATTCTTTTTATTGATGAACTGCATACAATTGTTGGTGCAGGGGCAGCAGAGGGTGCTATTGATGCGGCAAATATATTAAAACCTCAGCTTGCACGTGGAGATTTACAGATAATCGGAGCTACAACCATAGAAGAATACAGGAAATATATTGAAAAGGATAGTGCTCTTGAAAGACGTTTTCAGCAGGTGCTAATTAAAGAGCCTACTCCGGAGGAGGCTATCATAATATTAAAGGGGCTTTCAAAATGCTATGAGGACTATCATAATGTTAAAATTACAGATGAGGCAATTTCAGCGGCAGTAAAAATGTCAGTAAGGTATATTCAGGACAGATACCTTCCGGATAAAGCAATAGACCTTATTGATGAAGCTGCTTCAAGAGTGAGAATGAAGGCTGCATCATCTCCGCAAAGCTTAAAGGAGCTTGCTGAAAGCTTAAAGCAAATTCTTGAAAATCAGCCTATTAAAAAAGCTGCTGAATCGCTACCCAGAAAAAAGAGCGGCTTTGATAATACAAGCTGGTACTCCGAAAGCGAAGCCAAGACAATTGAAGTTACAGAAAAAGATATTGCAGAAGTATTATCCGTAACGAAAGGCATTCCGGTAACTCAGCTTACTCAGGACGAAAGCACCTGTCTGCTGAGCCTTGAAAGTGAACTGCAGAAGCGTGTTATCGGACAGAATGAAGCAGTAAAAGCAGTTGCTGACGCAATAAGAAGAAGCCGTTCCGGACTTAAAGACCCTTGCCGTCCTATAGGAACCTTTCTTTTTCTTGGTCCGACTGGAGTGGGAAAAACAGAGCTTTCAAAAGCTCTTGCGGAATGCCTTTTCAACGAAAAAAATGCTTTAATAAGATTTGATATGTCGGAATTTATGGAAAAGCACAGTATTGCAAAGCTCATAGGTTCTCCTCCCGGATATATCGGTTATGACGATGGCGCACAGCTTACCGAAAAAGTCCGCCGCAAACCCTATTCAGTCATTCTTTTTGATGAGATTGAAAAGGCTCACCCGGATATATTCAACATTCTGCTTCAGATTTTTGAGGACGGAATTCTTACGGACAGCACCGGAAGAACGGTAAGCTTCCGTGATACAGTAATTATCATGACTTCAAATATCGGGGGAAATCATATTACAGATGGGAAAACAGTGGGATTTTCTTCTGCTGAAGAAAGCTCCTATAATTCCGTAAAGCATGATGTAATGAATGAGCTTAAAAATAATTTTAGGCCTGAACTGCTTGGCAGAATTGAAGAAATAATTATTTTCAACAGGCTTAACAAAGAACAGCTGTCGCTTATAACTGTTAAAATGCTGGAAAATCTCAGAGAACGTGCAAACTCACTTGAAATAGCTGTTGAGTTTTCTGATGAAGCTATACAAAAGCTCTCCGAAGAGGGCTTTGACAAAAACGGAGCAAGAAAGCTTCGCCATATAATTACAACGTCTGTAGAAAATCTGCTGTCAAAGCAAATTCTTGAAGGCACTGTTAAAAAAGGAGATAATGTTATTCTGACGCTTGTTGACAATAACTACAAATTTAAAGCAAAACAGCTTGCAACGTAAAGAGTGGCAGTACTATTTGTACTGCCATTTCAGTTCGCTGTTAAAAAGGAATCTTGATGAAACAAACGCCTTGACAATTATCAGCAGTATGGTATAATTATTTAAATGTATAAAATACCGGAGCATTTTTTATGATATTATCTCTTGAAAATATTAGCAAAATATATAACGGAAACTATGTGCTTAATAACGTTTCCCTTACTATTGAGGATAACGACAGAATCGGTCTGATAGGCGTTAACGGCTGCGGAAAGTCAACATTGCTGAAAATTATAACGGGCAAAGAGGACTTTGAATCACAGCCGGAGCCTTTTGTGCCAAGATTATCAATAACAAAAGGTGCTACAATAGGATTTCTTGAGCAGAATTCAGGGCTTGACAAAAGCAATACAATAATTACTGAAATGATGTCTGTTTTCAGTGGACTTATAAGCATATCAGAAAGATTAAGAGAGCTTGAAGCTGAAATGGCATCACCGGACGTTCATAACAATGAGGAGCATTTTAATGCCGTATCAGCAGAATATTCTCAAAAATCTGCTTATTTTGAAGCAAATGACGGCTACCTTATTCAGGTTAAAATTAAAACTGTGCTTAACGGTATGGGCTTTTCTCCCGAAACATATGACAGAGTTATTTCAACGTTAAGCGGAGGCGAGAAAACCCGCCTTGCTCTTGCAAAGCTTTTGCTTGAAAACCCAAAGCTGCTTATTCTTGACGAACCTACAAACCACCTTGACTTCAATAC
>ENA-UOYA01001419-UOYA01001419.1-activated-sludge-metagenome-genome-assembly--contig:-NODE-1419-length-25522-cov-30.723014_pt1 | contig 25522 bp, 32 predicted proteins | sample MGYA00238163_ERZ764804 | MGnify/ENA primary metagenome ERZ764804 (study PRJEB28919, sample SAMN05720223) | activated sludge metagenome | isolation source: Anaerobic digester | place: Hong Kong... | reverse complement strand
ATTGGCATCATCTTCCGCGGTGCCGTCCATATCGGCAAGGTGAATCGCCGGGGTGGGGGTGAAGGTGGGGGTTGGCGTAATGGTCATCGTTGGGGTCGGAGTCACTGTGGCGGTTGGGGTGGGTGTGGGGGTGATGGTGGCAGTGTGGGTCGGCGTGGGCGTGCTTGTAATGGTGGGAGTGATAGTCTCTGTTGGCGTTTGCGTCAGTGTCGGCGTTGGCGTGACAGTTGGGGTGTGTGTCTCTGTGGGTGTTGGTGTGGGAGTGCCAGTCGGCGTTGGTGTCAGCGTGGGGGTGTAGGTTGGTGTGGGGGTGTCGGTTGGTGTGGGTGTGCTGGTATGCGTTGGCGTCGGCGTAGGGGTGTCGGTTGGTGTGGGTGTGCTGGTATGCGTTGGCGTCGGCGTGGGGGTGTCGGTTGGTGTGGGCGTACCGGTCTGTGTTGGAGTCGGTGTAGGAGTGTCGGTTGGTGTAGGCGTACCGGTCTGTGTCGGTGTCGGCGTGGGGGTGTAGGTCGGTGTTATTGTTGGCGTCAACGTTGGGGTTGGCGTGGGGGTGTCGGTTGGTGTGGGTGTACCGGTATGGGTTGCCGTTGGCGTGGGCGTACCGGTATGGGTTGGCATCGGCGTGGGAGTTTCAGTTGGCGTGGGTGTACCGGTATGGGTTGGCGTTGGCGTTGGGGTGTCGGTTGGTGTGGGCGTACCGGTATGAGTTGGCGTTGGCGTAGGCGTAGGGGTGTCGGTTGGTGTGGGCGTACCGGTCTGTGTCGGCGTTGGCGTCAGCGTGGGGGTATCGGTTGGTGTGGGCGTACCGGTATGGGTTGGTGTCGGCGTGGGGGTTGGCGTCAACGTTGGTGTCGGCGTGGGGGTGCGAGTAAGCGTGGATGTAGGCGTGCTTGAATGTGTTGCTGTTGGGGTAAATGTACTTGTTGGTGTCGGTGTGGGTGTGTGGGTAATTGTACTGGTTGGGGTTGCAGTGGATGATTGGGTGATTGTTGGAGTGGGTGTTCGCGTGAGTGTTGGGCTGCTGGTCGAAGTCCTGGTAGCAGTGCGGGTTGCCGTTGTGGTGCGGGTGGGGGTGCGCGTTCTGGTGGGCGTTCGCGTGGGAGCGCTGGTTGCCATCCGGCTGGAGGTGGCTGTGGCAGTCACCCGGCTGGTGGCGGATGGGGTGATGGATGCCAATGGCGGGATAATCGGCGTCACCTGTGTTGGGATGCCGGTGAGGGTTGTTGACGGGATAACGATGGACGCTGTTGGCGTCATACCGATCCGGGCTGTGGCGGTGGGAATGGGTGTTTGCAGCCCATCCTCAAAGTCCTTCATGCGGGTGGCAATATCCACATTGGGTGTGGGTTGATCCAGGAGGATGTTCTCGACAATTTCAATGCTCAGGGGTTGGAATGGAGTTGGCTGTCCGTCGGCACTGTAATCCGCAGTTCCGGTCGCCAGGACGACGGGCAGAATGGCAGCGCTCTTTCCAATCGAGAAAGGGTTAATAAAAACAAATGAGAGCAGGCACAGGCACAACCCCAGCAGGATCAACAGGGGCAGCAGCAGGTACTGGCGGTCCCGTTTCTTCTCATCCCTGCCGGATGTTGGGTTAACCGGTTCGGTGGACATCCACCCCATCCCCTGCGGATAGAGGTATCGGGAACAAATCCGGGCTGATATCCGCCACAATTCTTAAAAAGACTTCCACAACGTTTGGATCGAAATGGGTACCGGCTCCCTGCTGGATGACGACCAGTGCGTCCTCAACCGGCATGGCTTTGCGATAGACCCGGTCCGTGGTAATGGCATCCCACACATCGCAAACAGCAAATATCCTGGCAGCAAGCGGGATTGTCTCACCTCTCAGCCCTTGCGGATAGCCGGTGCCATCCCAGCGTTCATGATGGCTGTATGGAATATCCAGCGCGGGTTGAAGATAATCAATCCGGGAGAGAATTTCGTGGGCATAGGTGGGATGCCGCCGCATAATGATGAATTCTTCCTCGGTCAGTTCCGTGGGTTTGTTCAGGATGGCGTCCGGGATGCCCATTTTGCCGATATCATGCAGCAGGGCGCCCCGCCTCAGGTGAACCAGTTCCTCGCCCTGAATTCCCATTTCAGATGCCAGGCGTACCGCCATGTCTGCTACGCGCTCATCGTGATGAGCCGTTTCCTTTTCCCGTAATTCCAATGCCAGTGCCCATCCCAGCAGGGTGGTGTCATATGTTTCCAAGATTTCCGTGTTTGCCTGGTTAAGATCAGTAACCATCTGGTTAAAAGTGTGGGTCAAATCGGTCAACTCGTCGTTCATGCGCGGTGCGGGAACCTGGATTTCCAACTCTCCCCGACTGATTGCCTTGGATGCATCGGTCAGCCCCACCAGGGGGCGCGTGATGCTGTTGGCGATCAGCAAACCAGTCAGAATGATCAATACAAAAACAGCCAGGACAAACAGGAAGGTGCTGACCCGGGTCGGGATGCTGGGATTGATAAAGATGGGTTCTGCAAAGGTCACCCCCAGCATGCCCAGGTCCTGTCCGCGCGCCTTCCATGGGCTGATTAACTCCACAAAATCGGTTTCCAGGATGCGCAGCGGGCGGGTGGAACTGTTTTGCAGGTTTTTGACGGGTGTCAGCGTGGCATCATCCAGCGCCGGGATGGATGCCAGATCAAAGGAGCTGGAAAGGGGAGTGCCAGCCGGGTCATAGAGTGTGATTCGTGCCAGGGTCTGGTCCCGCAGGTGTGTGGTGAGTGTTTTCAAGGTGATTCCGACCAGGATGGCGCCTGCCGGTTGATCCTGGGCTCCGTACACCGGTCCTGCCACATAAAAATGAACCTGGTCACCCTGCTGGACAATTCCGCTGTATTTATCCCCGCGCGGGTCCACCCTGGTTTGCAAAACGTTTTGCACAAAAGTATAATCGTGGAAAAGCCTGTCCCCATCGCGGGAAAATTGATATTCCTCCACCGGGTTGCCGGGTTGGTGGCGCATGGAGAATACTAGGTTTCCTCCTGCATCCAGGAATTCCACCGCCTCCACTTGCTGGTTGATGGCAATGGGCAGGCAGCTGCTGCGCAGGCTGTCCACATCACCACCAGCCAGCGCCTCGGGGACTCCGGATGTATATGCCATCAGGCGCAGTGCTTCCAGTTGGTTGTTTTCCTCTGTCACCATCCATTCTGCAGCCAGTTTGCCGCCTTCCATTAGTTGATTATGAAACCGCTCACTGGCATTTTCGAACACGATCCTGGTTGCAATCAAAGTCCCACCCAAAATCAAGCCCACCCCAAGCAGCAGGAAAGGAATGATGATTTTCAGCCGGAAGGGAAGGCGGAGGGTGTTAAAATAATTGCGGATTGTTGGCAGGAGTTTGTTCATTGCTGAATGGTGTTAGAATACCGGCTTGAATGACAGGAGTGCCGATTGGATACCCACAGTATTCATTATTTTATATGATTAATGGTAAGCTGACTACAAAAAAGTCTTTACAGTTCTGAAAGCAGGGCATTCACACGCCCCTGGCAAGGCTGAAAAAGCGACCCCCCAAAAAACGTCAAGGAGGATATGTGACAAACCGAACCCATTGCATCGTGATGACAACTACCGGCAGCCTGGAAGAAGCTGCCCGGCTGGCAGAGGTGCTGGTGAATCAAAAATTGGCTGCCTGTGTCCAAATGATCCCCATGACAAGCTGTTATCCCTGGCAGGGGAAGGTCCAGGTGGAAAGCGAACAACTCATGCTGATTAAAACCGCCGCAGACCTTTATCCGCAGGTGGAAGCAGCAATCATCCGGCTTCACAGTTATGAAGTCCCGGAAATCATCCGCGTTCCCATGGATGGCGGGTTCAGCGGCTATCTCGGATGGATCAATGAAAATGTGGTACCTCCTGAGGAATAATGCAACTCCCGGGCAGGGAAAGGATCCACGTCCACCCTGCCATGCAAGGAAGGATGATGACCAATGTCATTGAACTGGATGGATGTATCTGAACTGTCATTTCATCACATGTTGCTGTTGGAAGAAGTTCAGTTGAGCTGGCTTCCGGGTTGGATTTCAGAGCAGGACCTGCGCCTTGCCCTGCAGGCAAACCCAGTTGTGGAGTGGTACATGCGTCACAAGTGCCCCCGGCTGAATGATTGGCTGGACCGGGTGATGGCACTTCCGCAGGATTTTTCGGTTCCGCCAGAGCAAATTCGCCAGGCGGAAGTGAACATCCTGCAATCCATGGAGGATTTACTGGTCTATGCCATTGATCCCGCCATTTATGATGCCCAGCCTTTCCTGGGTTGGGATGATGGCGAATTGTTATCCCTGGTGGATTTTTCACAAAAAACAGTTGTGGATGTCGGTGCAGGAACCGGGCGGCTCACGTTTGCCATTGCCAGGCTGGCACTCGTTGTATTTGCCGTGGAACCGGTGGCAAACCTGCGCAAGTATCTCCTTCAAAAGGCAAAATTCCGCAATCTTGCCAACATATACCCGCTGGATGGAATCATGACCTCCATTCCCCTCCCCGCCGGGTTTGCGGATATCACCATGGCTGGACATGTCTTTGGTGACGACCCGGTGCAGGAATATGCAGAACTGGCGCGGATCACGCGTGTGGGTGGGATGATCATCCTGTGCCCCGGTAACAATGATGCGGATAATGATATCCACCGCGCCCTTGTGGAATATGGATTCCACTGGTCCCGCTTTGAAGAACCTGGTGATGGATGGAAGCGGAAATACTGGAAGATCCTTTGATCTGATGGAAATCATGCGGAATCCTGCCTACAAACATTGAAAATAATGGGAATTCCCTGTACCGTTTGAGGGAGGATGTCTGTATAATGAAGTATCCCCCCGTTTTTGTATGCCAGAGGAGGTGGTATCATGGCGCGGCGCCCCCTTACCCCCGATGAGGAACGTAAACAGCTTAAAGAAGAACTTGCCCAACGGGAGGCTGAACTTTCCATCATCAGCAGTGTCCAGGAGGGACTTGCCTCGCACCTCGATGTACAGGCAATTTATGACCTGGTTGGAATCCGGATCCGGGATTTCTTCGATGCCCAGGTGGTGATGATTTCCACCTATGATCCGGTGACAAACACCGTGGAGCACCGCTATGCTTACGAAAAGGGGGAGCAAATTTATTTTCCCGGGCATCACCCTCCGGGTGGTTTTCGGGCGCAAGTCATTCGCACCCGCAAGCCGGTATTGGTGAATACCCATGTGGCGGAAAAGGCAGCCCGGCTTGGGCAGCCCACCATTCCCGGCACCATCACCCCAAAATCCTGGCTGGGTGTGCCCATGTTTGTGGGCGGGCAGGTGACAGGAATTTTGAGTCTTCAAAATGTGGATGAGGAAAATGCTTTCACAAAATCCCATGTCCGCCTGCTGCAGACCCTGGCAGCATCGATGAGCGTGGCGCTGGAAAATGCCCGCCTTTGGGAGCAGGAAAACCTGTACCGTAAAGCGCTGGAAAGGGAATTTGAGATTGGGCGCGAGATCCAGGCGGGATTTTTACCAGTGGATATCCCCAATCCAAAAGGCTGGGAGATTGCCGCCACCCTGCAGCCTGCCCGTGAGGTTGCCGGGGATTTCTATGATGTCTTTAACCTGCCCGGGGGAACCATTGGGCTTGTTATTGCGGATGTCTGTGATAAAGGGCTGGGTGCTGCCCTGTTTATGACATTGTTTCGCAGCCTGCTCCGCACGGTGGCAAATATTGACTTTTATGCCCGAACAAATGCCCAATTCCTGGAATCACCTGCAGCAAGAATCAAAAACGCCATCTCAATTACCAACAACTACATCGTGGAAACCCATGGTGACACCGGCATGTTTGCCACCATATTCTTTGGAATCCTGGATCCCCGCACGGGTTTGCTGACCTATCTCAATGGCGGGCATCTTCCTCCCTGCCTTGTTCGTCCGGGAATGGTGCAAAAGTTGAATGGCACAGGTCCTGCGGTGGGTGCCATGCCGGATATTAATTATTCAATTTGCGAGGCAGTGCTGGAACCCGGGGACGTGTTATTTGCTTATACGGATGGTTTGACGGATACAGTCAACCCGCGGGGGGATGCCATCTGTGAGGAGGAATTGCTTCCCATCCTGGCTGGGGGGCAGCCTTTGAAAACATCCCTGTTGCAAATTCAGAATCGTGTTCAGACCAGCCTGGCTGGTGCACGGCAGTATGATGACATCACCATGCTGGCGATTCGGCGTTGCCGGAAATCATCTGGCAGGTGAACCGGAATGTCCCGTTACTGGACGAATCTGGCTTCCAGAAATTACGAAAATTTTCTTTCCTGCACAGAGGTCATCCATGAATCAGTTTCCCCTTCTCCAGGCATTTGGGCTTGACACCCTCCTCACCGGGCAGGATGACCCTGCATTGTGGGAAATGACCCTTAAGCAGTACTGGAAAGCACCGGATGATCCTGCCTGCATGGTGGATGCATTACGATTTGACGTTGGGCGCCGACTGGGTGAGGGAGAGCAGCCGCAGGGGGAAACCAACCAGTTGCATCAAACGATGCGCGGGATGGTGGATGTTGAGGAGTGGTGTTTTGAGCGCGTTGACCCCAGTCATTTGCGGGTGAAAACCTGCCCTGCCAACCCACCAGTGATTGCCCCAGCCATTTTGCCCGGCATGGGATTACAGATGATGATCCCCGGTCAATTGACACCGCCGACCCCGCCGGTGCAACTGGTTTTTGAATATCTTGGAATCACCCGTCCCAGCTTGAATACAACCGGGGTGGTGGTTTATTCCGCCATCTCCATGCCTGGCGTGGGGCAGGGAACCGCCTGGCTCTGGCAAAGGGATCCGGCTGGCAGCTGGCACCAGACCGACCAGCGGATTGCCTGGTGGATCACTTGAAAAATAAATCTGCAAGGAGTACGAAATGAACTGGTCACAATGGAATAAATCCCGGCTGGTGATTGGCATTGCCCTGGCTGTCATTGCTGTCTTATTCTATATCTTTGCCCGTGATCAATTTTCAACCATTGGGTTAATTGGCATCTTCATACTGGGATTAATCAGCGTACTGACTGCCCGGAAGAAGAACGGATTGGGATAAGGTAACGGTTTGGATATTGGAACCCCCATTGCACGCGGTCGTACCGCAGATATTTATGCCTGGCAGGATGGGCAGATTCTCAAACTGTTCCATGATTGGTTTGCCCGGGACGCAATTGAATATGAGGCTCGCTTGGGACGGTTGGTCCATGCAGCCGGTTTGCCCGCCCCCGCGGTGGGAGAAATTGTTTGCATTAACCAACATAATGGGTTGATTTACCAGCGCATCCATGGCATCACAATGTCGGAAATATTGCTTCGGAAACCCTGGCAGGTCTTCCGGCAGGCTCGCCGGTTGGCTGATCTTCACGGAAAAATCCATGCAGTATCCACCAGCCTGGAGCTGCCATCCCAACGGCAGCGGCTGGTGAGCAAGATGAATCATGCCATCGATTTACCTGTGCAGTTAAGAAACAGGGCGTTGACTGCTCTTAACAATCTGCCGGAAGGCGGGCGGATCTGTCACGGTGATTTTCACCCGGGCAATGTGATGATTGCCTCCGGGAGAGAGGTGGTCATTGACTGGATCGATGCCGCCTGTGGCAATCCATTGGCGGATGTTGCCCGTACCTCGATCCTTGTAATGGGTGCTGCCAATTCCAGCCAAATGACACGGCAGGTGGAGAAATGGTTGGTGCGCATCTTTCATGCCGCTTACCTGCGGTACTATTTTCACCGTCATCCGGGAGGGGAGAAGGAATACCGCCAGTGGCTGCCGGTTGTGGCAGCCGCCCGTCTTTCAGAGAATATTCCTGAAGTGCGGGATTGGTTGATTACCCTTGTGGAAAAAGGATTGCCCCCGGGTTAACAGGAGGACAACCGATAGGGTCCAAACCGGCGGAACTGGCTTGCCGGAACCCGCTCCATTCGTTCTGTGGCTGGGCTGAGCAAATAATCCCCCCCGTTGCGGTGCAGGATGGGAATCCGGCGGTGCAGACTGCCAAAAGCCGCGCGCATATCCTCCGAAAGCCAGGCGTAGGATTCATACTCCTCCAGCCAGGTGTTGAACAGGGCATCATAAGTGGCAAAGAATTCCTGGCGGAAGTCCGCCGTTACAGCACCCAGGTTGCTGATCACCCAGCAGGTTGGTTCAAAATCCCAGTGGTACGTCATGCCGATAAAGCGGTCATTCGCAGTGATGTATGGGAAGAAGGGAAACTGGCGGCAGGAGGATGAGCGGTACTCGCGCTGGCAGTGTGCCGGACCCTTGCATGCCAGCAGACGCATGTGCTCCGGTGTATCCTCTGCCAGAATGGATGGATTGACCGGTTCTTCGGTGCATTCGTCCCCGCGCCAGGGGTGCCAGAGATCGGTATGCAGGCGCAGGTATTCCCATTCCTGGTGATATACGGCAGGCACGGCATGGCAGATATCGCAGCAGAATGGGATGCCGTGCGGGTTGTGAGGTGCGCACATCCTGCCGCAATCCAATGCTGTCACGGGCGCGCTGAAGCCGGTGTAAAATCGCGGGATGTTGAGGTCTGGTGCTGGCATGGGGGTATTGTAACAGGGTTTCCTTGTGCATCTGCATCAACCATTCCAACAAGAGGATGGATCATGCAGCCGGGGCGGGAGGGGGAAGGATGCTTCAATGTATAATGAATGACATTGATCCCGAAGGAAAAGGAAACTGACTGTGAACGATGCCTTGCCGGTGACCCTCGAAGACCTGGAATCCATCCGCATGCTCATTCAGCGTATGGGAGAGCACACCTCGATTGTGGATTTTGAGGAGCAGGTGCTGATCTCATCGGTGCGGGTGACCATGCGAGCCTGGAAGCAGGACCGCCGCGTGATTGGATTCGCCTTTGTGGATGATTACAATAATCTCTGGTTTGAGGCGGAATCCGACTCCACGCTGGAGTACCTGGCAGGAGAGATGATTGCTTGGGGTATGAAGTGCCTCCGGCTGCGTGACTCTGGCGAAGGTGATGCACCGGGGCTGGATACGGTCTGCAGCGCGGAGAATGTTCACCGCGTTGGGCTGCTACAGGAGCATGGTTTTACAATGCTGCCCGAACGAACCCTGCGATTCTCCCGTTCCCTGCTGCTGCCCCTGGAGGTGGTTCCGCTGCCGGATGGGTTTCATCTGCGTCCTGCCCGCGGCGTTGTAGAACTGGATGACCTGGTTGCCCTGCACCGGGCAGCGTTTGGAACAGACGCCATGACTGCCGAACAGCGCCTGGCGATCCTGCATGCCCCCGGCTACCTTCCAGACCTGGACCTGGTTGCTGTTGCACCTGATGGCAGACTGGCTGTCTTTTGCATCTGCGGGTTTGATGACCCGGACAGGATGGTGGGGTACACCGACCCGGTCGGCACACATCCCCGGTATCAAAATATGGGCTTGGGAAAGGCGGTTGTCTCGGCAGGCATGGAGAAGTTGAAAAACCTGGGAGCCCGGGTTGTGGAGCTTGGTACCAGCAGCGAAAACATCGCCATGCAGCGGCTGGCACGCAGCCTCGGCTTTACGTGTATTGCAGAAAAAATCTGGTTCACCAAGCCAGTCTTGTGATCCCTGTCAGGAGGTAAGGGCAATGGCGAAGAATCATCCCAATATAACCAGCGAGCTCCAGGAATTCATCCAGCGGCAGCACCTCTTTTTTGTCGGCACGGCACCTCTCAGCGGCGAGGGGCATGTCAATGTTTCCCCCAAGGGATTGGATTGCTTTCGCATCCTCAGCCCGCAGCGGGTTGCATACATGGACTATGTAGGCAGCGGGAATGAGACCTCCGCCCATCTGCTGGAGAATGGACGAATCACCTTCATGTTCTGCTCCTTTGATGGTCCGCCGACCATTTTGAGGTTGTACGGTGTTGGGCATGCCGTCCTCCCTCACATGTCGGAATGGCAGGAATTGATTCAACATTTCACACCGCACACCGGCACCCGCCAGTTGATTGTTGCTGAGATTCACCTTGTGCGCACGTCCTGCGGAAATGGCGTTCCCCTGTTTGCATATCAGGGTGAGCGGGAGATTCTGCTGCCCTGGGCGGAAAAGAAGGGGGCGGATAGATTGGAGGCATATATGCAGGAGAAAAACCTGGTCAGTATTGACGGTCTGCCAACAGACCTGCAAAACCGCTAAACTGTCTTTGGGAGGATTAACTTATGGAAAAAGAACCTTTGTCCATCCGGGTGTTTCCAGCTACTCCAGATCGTTGGCTCGACTTGGAAAAACTCTTTGGTTCACATGGAGCCTCGTCCGGATGCTGGTGCATGTTCTGGCGGATCAAACGGGTGGAATTTAACAGGACGAGCAGGGAGGGAAAAAAGGAGCTTTTGAAAGGGATGGTTGATTCCAACAAGGTGCCGGGGCTCCTTGCCTATGTCGGTAGCGAGGCGGCAGGCTGGTGCTGCGTTGGTCCCCGTGAGGATTTTCCTCCTTTGGAGAAATCCAGGACTCTCAAGAGCGCGGAGGATGCATCGGGCACCTGGTCAATTGTGTGTTTCTTTGTGGCAAGATCGTATCGCCGCAAAGGAGTCATGACCACCCTGGTGAAGGAGGCTGTCCGGTACGCTGCGGAGCATGGCGCCCGCGTTGTGGAAGCCTACCCAACCAATATGCAGGCGGAGAATCTGGCAGGCAAAAAATTGACCGGTTATTCCGGTTATATGGGAATTTCCACGGTCCTCTCAGAATTGGGTTTTGAAAAAGTTTCCGACGCATCCCCGACGCAACTCATCATGCGATACCAGATTCCAGGGTGAAGGACCATCTGCACTTGATCTTCCTTTCCATCTTTTAAAGGAAGGTGGCAGACGATTGAGGGATGTCATGGTACAATCCTTCCGTTTGGCATCTCTCCGCCGGTGGTATATCAATGAGGCAAGTACAAAAGAAAAAATTTCCCGTAAAACTGGGATTGATCCTGCTGACCTATATTGCCTTCATTTCACTGGGCTTGCCGGATGGCTTGCTGGGAATCGCCTGGCCTTCAGTGCGGGGGGATTTTCACATCCCACTGGATGCGTTGGGAATGCTGCTGGTAGCCTCCACTTCGGGGTATCTTGCTTCGAGTTTTCTCAGCGGTCGGTTGATCTCCCGTATGGGGGTGGGAGGGGTGCTTGCCGCCAGCTGCGCCCTGACGGGCGGTGTTTTCCTTTTGTACACGGTGGTTCCAGCCTGGTGGATGATGGTTCTGCTTGGAATTGGGGCAGGGTTGGGCGCGGGTGCGATTGACGCCGGTCTTAATACCTATGTGGCGGCAAATTTTGGTGAAGGATTAATGCAGTGGCTGCATGCCAGTTACGGGATTGGCGTTACATTAAGCCCACTCATCATGACCACGGCAATCAATTCCTTCCAGTCCTGGCGATTAGGATATGCAGTGGTGGGCATTGCCCAACTGGCGCTGGGGGGCGGCTTCCTGTTTACCTTGCCGCTGTGGACGCAAAAACCCTCAGGTGCAGCAGAGGCGACTGAGCCGAGCCTGACCGATTACAAGACGCCCTACCTGAATACCCTGCGCCAGCCGGCAGTCTGGTTGAGCTTGCTCTTGTTCTTTCTGTATACCGGTGCGGAAGTTTCGCTGGGCACCTGGGCATACACCTTGTTGACCGAATCGCGTGGAATACCTTCCCGGGCGGCGGGTCTTTGGGCTGGCAGCTATTGGGCAATGTTCACCATTGGACGAATCCTGGCGGGTTTGTACGCCAAAAAAGTGGGCATTCACCTGCTGGTGCGCGGCAGCCTGCTGGCTGCATTGACAGGCGCAGCGCTGCTCTGGTGGAATCCATCCGATACAGTCAGCCTGGTGGGTGTGGCGCTGGTTGGCTTTGCCATTGCGCCCATCTTCCCGGCACTGGTCTCCGGCACCAGCCAGCGGGTTGGTCCGATGTACGCCATCAATACCATTGGCATGCAGATGGGTGCAGCGGGTCTGGGTACAGCGACCATCCCCGGTCTGGTGGGCGTGCTTGCGGATCGGATTTCGCTGGAAGTGGTGCCGGTATGTCTTTTTGTCCTCTTTGCGATATTGGTGGGTTTCTACAGTCTTTCCATACGCCTGAGCCGGAACCTGAAACCAGCGGAAACGAAAGAAATGAGGGAATGAAAATATTCGAGACGGAACGTTTGCTGTTCCGGCACCTGGAACCGGGAGACCTGGATGATTTATATGCCCTGTACCGGGATCCCGAAGTTCGCCGCTTTTTTCCTGAAGGCACCTACACCCGCGAACAGACCCAGTTGAGATTGGAGAGTTACCTGCAGGGGTACCGGGAAAATCCAACGCTTGGATTTTGGGCGACGATCCTCAGGGAAACCGGGGAATTCATCGGGCGCTGCGGACTGCTCCCCTGGGTGATTGATGGGCGCGCTGAAATTGAGATCGCTTACATGCTTGCCAGGCAATTTTGGGGGCGGGGACTGGGCACCGAGGCTGCGGAGGGGATTGCCCGGTATGCCCGGGACACGTTGAATATCAACCGCTTGATCTGCCTGATCGACCGGGAAAATCAGGCATCCATCCGGGTGGCGGAAAAAGTTGGCATGGCTTTTGAAAAAGAAGGCAGGGACGAACTGGGTCCATATCTGCTATACTCAATGAGCAAATAATCTGTATCATTTCCCAATTCCATATCATTTTGGCTCTCAGGAGGTTGTGTCATGCCCTGGCAGCATGCATTAAGGGGTGCTTCTCTTTCCTGGCTCCTGGAGCCGGATGTTCCAGGGGTCCGCTACCTGGCTTTGCGGGATTTGCTGGATGTGTCGGAAGGACATCCCGACCTGGTGGCTGCCCGAAAACTTGCACACCAGGAAGGACCGATTGCCCGGGTGTTGGAGAAAATGGAGCCGGAGGGATACTGGGTGAAACCCGGACCCGGTTATGGTCCCAAGTACCGTTCTTCGGTCTGGGCGATGATTCTCCTGGCGCAAATGGGCGCGTCCATCCATGAAGATGCACGCATCTCGCGGGCATGCGGGTACATGCTGGACCATGCCCTGGCTCCGGGCGGGCAATTTTCCCATTCCGGGGCACCGTCCGGCACCTTTGACTGTTTGCAGGGCAACCTCCTGTGGTCCTTGATGACACTGGGATGTTCTGATTCAAGGCTGCAAACGGCATATGAGTGGGCGGCGCGGACGGTTACCGGGGAAGGATTGGCGCCTATGACCGAAAAGCGCGCCGAAATGCGCTATTATGCCTACAAGTGTGCCCCAAATTTTGCCTGTGGTGCAAATAACAGGCTGCCCTGTGCATGGGGGGCGGTCAAGGTGATGTTGGCGTTTGGCAAGCTTCCTCCAGCCTGGCAGTCGCCATTCACCCGGAGCGCCATTCAGCAGGGGATTGAGTTCCTGCTGGGGATTGATCCCGTTACGGCGGCATATCCAACCCCGCAGGGCACACCTCCCAGCCGGGACTGGTGGTTGTTTGGTTTCCCGGTTTTTTATGTGACGGATATTCTCCAAATCCTGGAAGCGCTGACTGCACTTGGCTTTGGCAGGGATGCAAGATTGCGAAACGCTCTGGACCTGGTTTGCCAAAAGCAGGATGAGAATGGTCGCTGGCTGCTGGAGTACGACTACACCGGCAAGACCTGGATGAGTTTTGGCAGGAAGAAACAACCCAACAAATGGGTGACCCTGCGCGCCCTGCGGGTGTTGAAAGCTGCTGATTGAAACGGAGGACCCATGGATAAGATGGATTTATACAAGGAATTCAAACATCTTTACCAGCCATCGGCAAAAGAAGTGGCGATGGTGAATGTTCCGCCCTTGAATTTTTTAATGGTGGATGGAATGGGTGATCCCAATCATTCCCGGGCTTATATGGATGCCATAGAAACCCTGTACTCGGTATCCTACACCTTGAAGTTCATGCTCAAGAAAGGCTCCGAGGCGATTGATTACCGTGTCATGCCGTTGGAAGGGCTGTGGTGGGCGGACGACATGACAAAATTTATGGAAAACCGGGATGCCTGGAAGTGGACAATGATGATCATGCAGCCTGACTTCATTACCGTGGAAATGGTGGATGTTGCCATTGGAGAAGTGCGAAAAAAGAAGAACCCTCCCGCCATTGGGAAAATTCGGTTTGAGAATTATCATGAGAGATGGTCCGCCCAGATCATGCATATCGGACCTTTCTCTGAAGAAGGACCAACCATTGAGAAAGTTCATCAGTTCATTGCTGACCGGGGCAGATTGACCGGCAAGCATCACGAAATTTACCTGAGCGATATCCGGCGGGTTGACCCTGCCAGGTGGAAGACGGTTATTCGCCAGCCCATGGAATTGAACCAGGTATAAATCCGGTTGAAAGCTCAATCCAAAAGCGCGACAATCAGGCTGACATGGATCCTGTTGACCCATATCAGCAGGAGGTGAGGTGTGAATACCGTATCACGGCGCATTGTAATGATTCTGGCTGCCTGTGTTATTTTTATCAGCCTGGCGGTCCTGGCTTTTTGGGCATACACATCTTTCCAATTGGCACGGGCAAAGCAACAATATGGGGTGTACCCAACCATGCGGGAAGGGATGTTGGCGAAAATTGAGGAAAATTATCAGGGAATTATTGACATCCAATGGGGGGCAGATGGACCCAACGCAAAGGATGGCAGCAATCCCCACATTGGTTTTATCACCGCCAGGGTGTGGGCGGACAGCCGGATGGATGGCAAACCGGTGGGGAATGACATTCACGACTTTGATTTTCCAGGGTCATTTTTTCTTCTCACCAGGGAAGGTTGGGTTTCCATGCCTGAAGGTGCCTTCCCTGAAGTTATTGGGCTGGGAATGGTTTTGTTTGATCTGGCTGGAACGCCGTAAGAAAACCACATACCGATAACCGCACAATGAAAACGACCTCACTGCCGGAAGACCTCCTTCAAGTTCTGAAGGAATTGGTGACAGGTGCGCAACTTGTCCTGGATGGCGCATTTGTGGGGGCTTACCTGCAGGGCTCCTTTGCACACGGTGGATGGGACGCTGACAGTGATGTCGATTTTGTTGTGGTTGTGGAGCGCGATGTGACCGATACGGAAGCAAATGGATTACAGGCTCTCCATTCCCGCATCTTTGACCTGCCCGTTCCATGGGCGCAGCACCTGGAAGGCTCCTATTTTCCCTTGCACCTGCTCAGGCGGGATGACCCAACCCGTTCCCCCTTGCTGTACATTGACAATACCAGCCGCATCCTGGAACATTCCAACCATGATAACACCCTGGTTGTTCGCTGGGTGTTGCGGGAACGCGGGCTGGTCCTCGCAGGTCCTGACCCGGCGGCGATTGTGGTTCCCATCCCTCCGCAGGATTTATGCCGGGAAGTGCGGTACACAATGGAAGAGTGGGGTGAGGAAATCCGAACCGGGAAATATCACCTTGACAACCGCTGGGCACAGCCCTTTGTCATGATCAGTTACTGCCGCATGCTGCACACATTGTGCACAGGTCAGGTGAATTCCAAGCCTGCCGGAGTGGCATGGGCAATCCATTCGCTGGATGCCCGCTGGGCGGCTCCCATTCGCAAAGCCTGGCAGGATCGTCCCAATCCATCCCTCAAGGTGCGTCTGCCAGCAGATTTGGGGGATATGGAAACCACGCTGGAATTCATTGAATATTCCCTTCAACTGCGCGATCATCTGGCATTTCCTGCTGGCTGTGATTCATAACGAAACGGGGCGGATGGTCATTTTTGCCGCCATCCGCCCCGAAAATGGAAATACCTTTTACTGGTCAAACTGGAAGCTGTCGAGGAAATGGTTGTACAGATCCCAGTCCTCTTTGTTGCCGGTATGCAGGATGGTGATGGAATACAATTGTCCGGAGTGGGCGAAGAAGTAATGGTCGTAATTGTAGGACTGCCCGCTTTGCGTCTCAAACCGGATGTGGACTGCAGTGGTTCCCGCAATTTGCACATCTTCCTTCCGTTCTTCAGCCAGCATGTTGTGATCCGTTAACCAGGTGACCAGGTCCGCGCCTTCCGGCAGGCGATATTCATCCCGGTCCTGCGGATGAGCAATATAAATCATAGGCCAGTTATTGTCATCCACCATGGGACCCAGGATCGAATAACTGTTGGTGGGATCGTCATTCTCCACGATCGAGGCATCTGCCGGGTAATGAAAGCTGTAGCCGAGATCGCCATACCGGTACACCTTGCAGCCATCCGCGGCAATCTCTTCCGTGGGGACAGTGTTGGAATCGGGATTTTCCGGCTCGGGTGTGATCAGGCTGTCACCGGGCTTGCATTCGCCGCGGTAGAAAGCCCACTCATCGCATTCGCTTCCATCCGTAAATTTACAGATTCCATATTGCCCCCCGGAGGCATCCGTCCGGATTTCCAGCGTCCCGTCATTTTGCTGGCAGTAAACAGATGCCGGGTTGGGCAGGTTTGCGCTGGTGGAATCGCTCTGGGTGGGGGTGGGCGTGCAGGCTGCCAGGGCAACCAGACCCATCAAAAAAAGAAGTGAGAGGAAAAATTTACTGTTCATCTTGCTCCTCCTTGCGGTTGCACTGGGGGAAGTTTTCCCCCCTTTGCTGGTGATCTGTGCAAGTGCGCCTGGGATTAATGGCATGACGATGATCGTGGTGAAAATGTTCCTTAAAAAAGTCAACATTTTGGAATTTGATATTAATTTAACATGAAATAATTGTATAATGCAGATATTGGGATATCCATCATATTGGGGGTGGATTTATTAAGCAAGGAGGAAGGCGTGTCGGGCACTCCCATCATTGAAATCCGGGATTTTTGCAAAACGTATGGCAAGGACGTTGCTGTGGACGGCATCAGTTTTACCGTTCACACAGGGGAGATATTTGGCTTGCTTGGACCGAATGGCGCCGGAAAGACCACCACATTGGAATGCCTGGAAGGGCTGCGTTCCCCAACTTCCGGAACGCTGCAGGTGGCAGGGCTCAACCCGGCGGCGGAATTTCACAAGCTGCGTAATGTGATCGGGGTCCAACTGCAATCTGCCGGGCTGCCGGAAAGTATTACCCCCGAGGAGGCGATGAGATTTTTCTGTGCCTATCATGGGGTTGCTCCCCGCATGGAATTGTTGGAGGAAATGGGGCTCCAGGATAAGCGAAAAGCCCAATTCTATGACCTTTCCGCCGGGCAGCAGCGGCGGCTGGTGCTGGCACTGGCAATTGCCCATTCCCCCAAAATCCTGTTCCTTGATGAACCCACTGCCGGGCTGGATGTGGCGTCCCGCGTGGAACTGCATGACAGGATGCGGAAATTAAAATCCAGCGGCACCACGATCATTCTCGCCACACATGACATGGCGGAGGCAGCCGATTTGTCCGACCGGGTTGGAATCATGTTGAGAGGCAAACTGGTTACAATTGGCACTCCGCTGGAAATTACTGCCACCGGTGCCGGTCTGACGCGCATCTCTGTGCGGACACAGGGTGGTTCCCTCCTTTCAAGGGATGTCATCTTTCCGGCTGTCCAGAAACAAATGGAGCGGGATGAGTACATCATTTACTACAGTGTCGATATTGGTTCCACGGTTTCCGCAATTATTGAATATGTAAATGGGCACCAGGATTCGTTGGTGGATATGCGGGTGGAACGTCCTTCCTTGGAAGACCGGTTCCTTGAAATCACCGGAGCAGGAGATACCAGATGAATGCCTTTCTCCATCATTTTTCATTTGAGTTCCGCACCGGAGTCCGTAACAAGCAATTGCTGTTGATGAATTACCTGTTTCCGCTTGGATTTTACCTGTTGATGGGCTTCATCATGCCCCAAATCAATCCCCCCTTTCGGGAGACCCTGGTTCCTGCCATGGTTGTGTTTGCAATTTTATCGGCAACCCTGCTGGGGATACCGGATCCGCTGGTAACCGCCCGGGAGAATGGTGTTTTCCGCAGTTACAAAATCAACGGCATCCCTGCAGTTTCCATCCTGCTCATCCCGGCACTGACCACCATCCTTCACTTGGTCATTGTTTCGGGTTTGATCCTGGTCACGGCGCCGCTGTTATTTCAGGCTCCGTTACCGCAAAACTGGCTGAATTTCCTGGCGGTTTTTGGTGTCATGCTGCTTGCCTGTGCAGGAATCAGTGTATTGATTGGCGTGGTATCGGCAAATTCACGCATGACGGTCCTCTGGTCGCAAATCGTTTTTGTTCCCTCCATGCTCCTTGGCGGTTTGATGATGCCGTACAACCTGCTCCCCAAATTTGCTGGCAAGCTTGCCCAGCTGTTGCCTGCCACCCATGCCATGAATGCATTCTCCGGGCTGGCAATGGGCGGAACAGCGGATTTTTCTCCATGGGGTTCCGTGATTGTCCTTTTGGTCACTGGTTTGCTGTCATTTGGACTGGCGTGGTATCTCTTTTGCTGGGACAGCCGCAACACCACCCGGCGGGGGAGTGTGTGGATGGCATTCCTGGTATTGGTGCCAGTGCTTGTGGGGATGTTCCTGTTTGAATAAAAGAATGAACAGGAGGCTGTATGGAATGGCTTGTGAATAAAAAAATTGTCTGGAGGGGTCTTTTGCTCCTCCTTTTTTTCCTTGCCATGGCGGGTCCCTGGATGTTTGACCGAATCTGGGTTCCAGCAGAGTACACCTGCTCGGCTCCCTTTGTTCGTCTGGACGAAAATTTCTGCGGTTCACCTTTGTCTGGGTTTTGGTTGGTGAACCTGTTGATGGGCGTTTTGTGGGGATTGAGGGAATTGCTGATGGGACGGATGTCCTTTGCTGGTTGGGTTAAGGAAGCGCCTGCCGGGCTGGTATTTCTGATTCTCTGGCTGCCGGCAGTTCTGAATTTTTTCCTGCTCTTTAAAAATTCCCGCAGTCTGCAGGTTGCCAGCCTCGTTTCCTGGGTGCTGGCGTTCCTGCCTGTTCTCCTGGCAGTGTTGTTTGACCCGGTGAAACAGTTTCTCGGGTTGTGGGGCAGGTGGCTGTACCTGCTGCTGGTTGTGGCTGCCATTGTGCTTGAAAGCTCAGCCCTATCAGCCGGAAAAAGTGCAACAGTATGACGGTCCTTGGGTTGGAACGTGGGGTGGTTCGGCTGGTGCCATATGACCCCTGCTGGAGCCTTTTATTTGAGGAGGAGAAACAGCGCATCCAGGCAGTGATTAGTCCATGGATTTTGGACATCCAGCATGTGGGCAGCACATCCATTCCCGGCTGTCCTGCCAAACCCATTCTCGATATTGCCATTGCCGTTGCGAATTTTGAGCAAGCCTTTATCTGTATTCCCCCATTGGAACAATTGGGTTACTCCTGCCTGGGTGAATATGGCATTCCCCGCCGCCACTATTTTGTCCGCCGCAACCCGCACTCCACCCACCATATCCATATGCTGGAGCATCACAGTAGCGAGTGGTTGAATCATTTGCTCTTCCGGGACTATTTGCGTGTCCATCCGGATGCTGTGGAAGCCTACGGCGCCTTGAAGTTAAGCCTGGCAGCCAGGTATCCCCGGGACCGCGAGGCATATACAGAAGGAAAGGCAGAATGGATCCGGGGAATCATTGCAATCGCCAGGGCTGAAATGAATTCCCGGAGTAGCGGAAATTGATGATCCAATTCCTACCTGGACCTGTCACTTGGGACGGTGATACAGCTTGAATGTCCCTGCTTCCACCACGCCATCGCTGGCAGATTCAAAAATCCATTCCTTTTTGGCAAAATACTCATCGCCGAAAATTTCCCAACCCTCCACAAGAAATCCCCCACCCGTCATATCCATCTCCGCCTGGTGGGTTATCAGGTAAATACCTGTCCATAAGGGGGTTGGTGGGGATGTGAAGGGCGGAGTATCTTCGCAGGTGATGGTAAAACTCTCCGAGGTGTTACCTGGGAAATAGGTCATTTTGATGTCCACAACAGATCCCAGGGACTCTTCCGGAATGTTGGATTGGGGGATGGGGATCAGGCTGATTAATGTGAATGTATCGCCTCCGCGGATATTTTCAACATCGCAGCCATCGGTTCGAAATTCAAACCGGGTGTTCACCAATGGGGCGGTGCCTTTGATATTCATTTCATCCATTGAGAACTGGGTCTTGACCGTCGATGTTACAGAAGATGAATATCCTCCACCTCCTCCGTCATCGAAGGAAGCCTCCGACTCAAAAACCAATTCAAACGAAAGACATTTCTCTACCAATCCGCGTGCAGTTTGAAGAACCTGTGGATTTTCCTCACCCATACCCAGTAAAGCATACTGACGTTCCAAGCCCAGCCAGGCTGGTATGATTCGATGAATGACATGATCATCCCGACAGAGTTCATATTCCTCTTGCATGCAGATCGTTGCTACGGTACCCATCAGTCCGGCATCAAACAGGTTGGACGATCCCTCTGATATTCCCAATAACTGCCGTTGGCGTTCATATCCCAGAACAGTTTGCATTGCAAGCCGTCCCGCTGCACAGCTTTCCCCGGCTGCAGCGATGCGCGGCTTGATGACCTGTTCCTCATATTCCTTAAATAGGGGATCGAAACTCTCCCACAGGCTGTTATCCGGCTCTCCTCCAAGCAGCTGGCGCTGGCGTTCACGTTGCAGTGACTCAGCAATCTGCGAGCGAATGCGAGCTTCTGCATCCCCCCCAATCCGTTGGCGAACCGGTTCAATATCCGCCAACAGCCCCTTGGTAACACCGTAGCCGCTGAAATGATCCATCAGGATTTGAATATCTGTTGAACTCACTATTGGTGCGGCGAGAATAAGATGATTTGCTTCTCCCTGGTAACCGAAAAGAATCTGCTCCTCCGCAGGGATGGGTTGTGCTGGTGTGATTGTCAATGTAACAAACTTGTCAAACTGTAAACCATTGGGTTCCAGTTGAACTGCCAGCGGATTGTTTCCAAAAGGCATGCCATTCAATTCGTCTACCGGTATCATGCGAATGGTTGTATCAATTGTCAATGCATTTGCCGGTATCATCAATGTATAGGTGGTTCCATCCCCACCGGTGACTGTCAGTGTCCCGCCGGATACCGGGATCAAAGACTCCACCTGGAGTTCTTCTGCCACGGAAGGTGTCACGGTAAGGATGTTGGCGGGGACTTCAAAGATGGATTGTCCATTGGTTGGATTGCCGGATCCATCTGTGGGCTTGCTATCACGATTGCAAGCGGAAAGAAGCAGGGGGATGGTGATAAGGGCAAGGAGGAGTGATTTTTTCATCGTTATACCGCCTTAAATAAGATAAATAAGATAATATTAATATAATTTTGAAAGAAAGTCAAGCAGATTTGCTATAATAGAAAACATCAATCATCAATGATTGGGAGTGAATTATGAATATTGTGGAGCAGGCAACCTCAACCCAGTTGAAAAATATCCAGCAACGCACTGGAAAAACGCTGGAAGAATTGTATGTGTTCATTCGTCAGAGCGGCCTGGTCCGCCATGGAGAAATTTGCGAGATGTTAAAACGCGAACTGGGCGTGGGGCATGGCGATGCTAACACACTGGTAACTTTCTATCTGAAATCACTCCAGGAGCAGTCAGTGGAATCATCCCTGGAGGAACTGGTTGCGGAAATTTATTCCGGATCCAGGGCATCCCTGCATCCCATCCATGACGCTGTGATGAAAGCTGTTTCAGGGTTTGGGGAGTTTGAAATTGTGCCCAAGAAAGGCTATCTCAGCCTGCGCCGAAAGCGGCAGTTTGCCATGGTTGGACCTGCCAGCCGTGGGCGCCTGGAGGTTGGATTAAACATGAAGAATGTGGATTCAACGGAACGCTTGCAAGCTCAACCGCCCGGAGGAATGTGCCAATACAAGGTGTTTTTGACCAGCCCAATGGAAGTGGATGATGAATTGATGGCATGGATTCGGCAGGCATATGAACGCGCTGGTTGAAAGATATTGAGACGAAATCAGGAAATCCCCGGAGGTCAAACATGAAGCCACGAATCACTTTGGCGCAGATTTTTGTCTGGTTGGTTGTTCTCTTCTTTCAATTCATCATGACCCAGGGTGTATTGCTGCTTCTTTCCCTGCTCTTCCCGGTCACAGATAATATTCTGGAGACCCAACCGCTGCTTTTCATCGTTTGGTTGTGCTGGACTGCCGGTGCATTCCTGGTGGGTTGGCTTGCAGTTGCAAAGGGGTGGTTAAATATCCCCAAGCAATATTTGCAGCGGCTGATGGGCACCTTGATTGGTGCGCTGATTCCGCTCCTTGCTGCACTGATTTTCTACCATCCGCTGGAACCCGGCAATCCGATGTATTTTATTGCCATGGCAACCGCGGTATTGGGATTTTATTTGCCGGATCTGGTTCGGAGGAAAAGCGCATAGATTGATCTTCCAGGTGGATTTTCCATCGTGCGGCAATCCGGAGGGCTGAATGATTTTGCCCTCTCAGGTTTCCCCTTGTGGGATGGCTGGGGAAATCCAATTTCGTTTCTGACGGGCGGAGGTCCAACGCTGGAAAATGATCCGGGCAACCAGCGAGGCAGGCGCCAGCCCGCCAAGAATTTGCAGCAGGCGGTTCACACCCCCGGGGATGACGATTACCCTGCCAGCCAGGGCGGCATCCAGGGTTTGGTTTGCCACCCGACCCACGTCCCGTGTGGTGATTTGCCCCATCCAACCCTGGGCTTCAATTCCGGCAATGCAGGAAGCTGTTGTGGGCATTCCCGCCGGGCATAATACGGTAACCGTGGCACCCAGGCCGCGCAGTTCCTCGCGTAGAGCCAGGGAAAAATCCAGCAGAAAACGTTTGGATGCAGCATATGTGGCTTTCACGGGCATCGGATAAAAGGCTGCCAGGCTGGCAACATTGATGATTCGAAACGGGGTCAATGGCGCACGGAATGGCAGAAGTTCGTGAATCATCCCGAGCGTGGCTTCAATATTCAACCGGAGGATGGAGCGAATCTGCCTGTCGGATTGTTCAAAGAAGGGACCTTCATGGTCCAGCCCAGCCACGTTGATTAATCCCCAAAAGCGAATCGATTCATCCCGGATGCGATCAAACATTTGTGCCCGGCTGGAGGGATCGGTCAGGTCGCAGGTATGGGTGACAACAGAAATGCCATAGGTTGTCTCCAGGCTGGATGCCAGGATTGCCAGTGGAGCGGGTGCTAGGTCAGTGAGGAAGAGATCCCAGCTGCGGCTGGCACATTCCACTGCAAAAGCCCTGCCCAGTCCGCCGGTTGCACCGGTAATTGCAATGAGCGGCTTGTGGTTGGAAGCAGGATCAGGCGGCATCATGGCGGTTTCCTCCATCCAGACCGCACATTTTTTCAGAAAGCACCCACAGGCGGGTGGCAGCTGCGGGGTCAAGCGCCCGGCGGCTGGCGTGCTGCGGCAAGCCATGCTTCCAGTACACCTCGGTGGATTCCTGGATGGATGGTTCCGTCAGCAGGTACACGATCCCGCGGGCGGATTCTTCCGCCGGGATCCCCCCGGAGCGGCGCAGTTTCCACACCAGCCCGGCAATGGCAGGATTGCCCTTCATGCCAATATCCGTTTTCACCAACCCGGGGTTGGCAGCAAATGCCCGGATGGTGGAACCGGCACCAAGCCTGCGGTTGAATTCCAACGTGAAGAGAATATTGGCGAGCTTGGTGTTGCCATATGCGCGCAGTCCATTGTAGCAGCGGCGCAGTTGTGGATCGTTCCAGTTGATCCAACCATGGCGGTGCGAACCCGAACTGACGGTAACAACCCGGGCAAGCGGGGCAGCCTGCAGTGCCGGGATCAGGCGGTGGGTCAGCAGGAAGGACGCCAGGTGGTTGACTGCCCACTGCATTTCAATCCCTTCCGCAGTCAGTGTCATCCAGTACGTAAATGTCCCGGCATTATTCAATAACCCATCCAGAACAGGTTTCCCCGTACCTGCCAATTGATTAAGGATCTCATCCGCCACCTGGTGGATATTTTTTTGCAGGCTTAAATCTGCAACCACGTAATGAACCGGGGCATCCGGATGGATGTGGCGGAGGTGCGCTTCCACTGCCTTGCAGCGTTCTGCCGAGCGCCCCACCCCAATAACACCTGCGCCGCGCCGCACAAGAATTTCTGCCGCTGCCAGCCCAATTCCGGATGTTGCACCGGTAACAACATAGGTGTGGTTATGTAAATCGTTTTCCATGATTCCTTCCATGACAGGTCAAAACTTGGTATTTGCCTGTATATGTACCATGCGGGAGGGTGGAAAGGCATCTCCCAAAGGGTGGAGAAGGGGGGTGGATTCGGGGTGGATTTCCTGTTTAATTCTCCAGCAACCCCAGTTCCCTTGCCCGGTTGACAGCCTGGACGCGGGTTTGAACCCCCAGCTTGCCATAAATATTGTTGATGTGTGTCTTGACTGTGCTGGCAGCAATATTCAATTTGGCGGCAATTTCCTGATTGGAGAAACCCGCATCCACCAGGGACAACACCTCCAGTTCCCGGCTGCTGAGTGGTTCCACCAGGCTGGATTGGTTGGGTGGTTCCGGGCTTTCCTTCCCGTTGATGGTCGTAAGTTGCTGCCGCCTGCGGAAGGAGTCCGGGAGGATTGAATCCCATGGCAGCCAGCGCAGCGAAACCCCGGCAATCACCAGCAGGATGGGTGCCATGATCTGGATGAACAATCCTCCAGCGATGGCGCCGAAGACACAAAAGAAGGTGATTCCCCCAAGCGCCAAACCCCATCCCGTGCGCGCCACCCAGGGATGCCAGGACTGGGCGCGGCTAGCCAGCCCCATCCCCACGCCAATGCCTGCCACCAGCAGCAGCCAGGCATACGCCCAGGATTTCCAATCGTTGGTCACCACGTTGAGCAGGAAAATGACACCGAATGCCGCCAGCAGTGCCCCCGGAATGAAAAGCAGGGACGCCCATTTCCATTTTTCGCGGGTGGCAAATGTGACAATGAAGAAAATCCCGGCAAGCACCAGGAACACCAGCGGCAGGGCAATGTTCAATGCCCCATCAAGCAGGATATTGAGGGTAAATAAAAGGACACCAATGCCAATGAGAATGAAGCTGGTGATGGTGATGGGCTTTCCCATGTGCTGCTCCGGGAGGATGGTTTTCTTGATTATAAGTCGGTTTGTCTGTTCCCGCTGAAGAATCCTGGACGAACGATTGATTTTGCATGGTTTCGGATTAGAATTTGATGAATGCACGCTGACAGGAGGATGATCATGCCCGGGATATTTCAAAAACTCAATCTGAAGAACTGCAAGGAAATCCTTGTTCTGAATCCGCCGCAAAGCTTTGAAGCCGAGCTTGTTGCCCTGGAAGGTGTGACCATCCATTGCAGCCTGGCGGAGGTGGAGGAAGCTGGCTTTATCCTGGCATTCGTCATCCGCAAGATGGATTTGGACGATCTGGCAGGGAAAGTGGCGGCACGTGCCCTGGGGGATGCGGTTGTCTGGTTTGCCTACCCCAAGGGAACGTCAAAGAAGTACCATTGTGATTTCAACCGCGATACCGGCTGGGATGCCCTCTCCGCGGCTGGCTTTCGCCCGGTGCGGCAGGTGGCAATTGACGAGGACTGGTCTGCCCTGCGTTTCAGAAGAACAGAATATGTGAAATCCTGAAC